>Ga0185307_1001688_pt1 | contig 11921 bp, 6 predicted proteins | sample LHCtaG_FD_128010 | JGI IMG/M metagenome (GOLD analysis project Ga0185307, IMG submission 128010) | Hot spring microbial communities from Little Hot Creek, USA to study Microbial Dark Matter (Phase II) - LHC4sed_matched (SPADES... | ecosystem: Environmental > Aquatic > Thermal springs > Hot... | reverse complement strand
ACAATTTTTCTATGGAAAAACCTATTTTATTTGATGTTTTCTTTTTTATAACGAATAACAGACTTTGTGTCTTTATATTGAAAATAATGATTTTGTTGTCTTCTTACAAAAAATTTAAGAAAATATTTGATGAGTATCAACCTGATATAATTATATCAACGCATCCATATTGGAATTTTATAGTTGAAAAGTATAAAAAACAAATTCAAAAAAGTATTCCATATTTATGTGTTATCACAGATTCTTATATGGTACACCAATCATGGATTGATAAATCTGTTGATTATTATTTAGTAATAGATGAAGATACAAAACATGTGTTAATAAATAATGGTATAAAAAGTATTTATGTAACAGGTTTTCCTGTGAACAGCAAGTTGTTTGAAAAAGTTGATAGAGAAAAAATTTTATCAGAACTCGAATTAAAAAGTAATAAACTTACAATCTTGATTGTAGTAGGTCTTGGCGCAGTTAATAGATTTATAGAAATTATAAGATTTTTAAAAAATAAAACTGAAGATTTCCAAATAATTATAGTTTGTGGGAAATACCAAAATGTTTACGATATATGTAGCAAAATGAATTTTGTCCCTAAAACAAAACTTATCGGTTGGACAGACCGCATGTATGATTTTATTCGTGTAAGTGATTTAGTGATATGTAAAGGTGGTGGAGCAATTGTTTCTGAATCGTTGTCTGCAAAAGTGCCAGTATTTGTTCCAGTGTTTGTCCCTGGTCAAGAACGAGGAAATGTGTATATTATAAAAAAATATAAAATGGGTTTCCACGAAATAGAAATTAGTAATATTTATACTTTGTTAGAAAAAATAATTTCTAAACAAATAGATCTTAAAGATTACAAAAACAATATTGAAAAATTTATAAAATACGATCCTGCATGTAAAATTGCAAGTTTGATACATAAAATTTTGCTAAATAAAATTTAATTAAATATTTTTATGAGATGAAAATAAAAGATTTTGTTAAAAAATTTGTTTTCTATAAAATTGTTTTTCTTATATTAAGATATTTTCTTACTTCTTTTAACATAATAATAGGGTGTTTTGTTTTAAGTATACTATTAGACAAAATTTTTCCATTACCTATCATTGTTTTCCATATTTATTGGTTTTTTATAATTTTTATGTTGTTTATATTTTTTGCAAATCTAATATATAGAATAATAAACACATATACACAGCCACATTTTGTTTTACAAGATGAACTTATGAAATATAACCTTTTGAATCACAAAGATGATTTTGTTAACGCTTATTTGCTAGAACATTCATTAGAAACTTCAAAACAACCTAATTTTTCTGTAGAGTTAGCAACAAAATTTGTTGAAGATATAAAAAATATTTTGTCTACGGTTGATCTTACAAAAATTGTTGGTCTTGATAAAATAAAAAAAGTGTTACCATTAAACGTTGTGTTATTAGCTTTGATATACGTTCTTTATTATGTATCACCACAATTAATTAGACCAAGTATCCATAAAATCGTATTTACACGTAGGCCAGAGATTTTAGGAATATTTATTTCACCTGGCAATCTCAGGGTTAGATATAGAGCACCATGCGAAATAAAAGTCACTGTTGAAAAAGAGTATATGATGTATACACCAACATTATTTCTTAAAACAAAAAATAGCAAAAAGTTTTTCAGGTTTAATTTTAACAATGTTGAAGAAATTGCTGGAAGAAAAGTATATAAATACAAAATAGATTCTGTAGAAGAAGAAATTTTTTATAAAATAAAGTTTAGAGGTGTTTTTTCAAAAGTTTATGTTATACAACCAATTTTAGTTCCAGAGATAATTAACTTCGATATTATTATTGAACCACCACAATACACTGCTGTAAAACCTTTTAAAATAAAAAGTTTTACTGAAACAAAGTTTTTACAAGGTAGTAAAATAAAATTTGTTTGTGAAACAAATAAAGAGATAAAAGAAGTTTTTATGAATATATACGCAAAAAAAATAAAACTTGTAGTTGATAACAAAAATAAAAAGATGTTTTATGGAGATTTTGTTGCAAATTACACTACAGATTTATGGTTTGATATTTCAGATGAGGAAGGATTAAGTAATTATAGTAATATTAAATACAAAATAAATGTTGTTGAAGATAAACCACCAAAAATAGAAATAATATCACCACAATCTGATATAATTGTTATGCCAAATTCTATAATACCGATTCTTTATTCTGTTAAAGATGATATTTCTGTTAATAAAGTTGAACTCGTGTATAAAATACAAAATAAAACAGGAATAAATACTATACAGGTAAAAAAATATTTAACAAAAACTTTGGAAAGTATTGATGAATTTTTGTTTGATTTATCTAAATTAAAACTGAACTATGGAGATGTAGTTATATACTATCTTATCGCTTATGATAACGATGTGTTACATGGGTATAAATCTGATATAACAGAAGAATATAAAATTGAGATTTTTAGTTATGAACAACAGCATCAAAGTATACAAAAAGAAATACAGCAGTTTATAGACAAAACATCTAAAATTTTAGAAAAAGAAATTGAGTTGTATGATGAACTTACAAAACTTACTACACAACAAATTGATGAAATAAATGAACTTGTCAAAAAACATAAACAGATGAGCAAAGAATTTGAAAATTTAAATTTGTTATTATCTTCATTATTAGAAAAAATGTCTTCAGATCCTTATACTTCTGTTGATACATATACAGAATTCAAAAGTTTGAATTATAATTTGAATAACATTATCTCTGGTATTAATCCACAACTTTTAGAAAATTTACAAAAGCAAAATATTTCTTATGCTTCAAAACTACAACAACAAATAATTGATTTTCTTGAACGTGCATCTATGTTGTCACAAGAAATTGTTAAAAGACAGAATATGGAGAATATTGTTTCTTCTATAAATGATGCATCTTCTGTTTCAAAACAGTTAATGGAAACATTAAAAAATTTGCCTGGTAAGTTGTCAAAGGAAGATTTAACTAAACTTGAGAATTTATTAAACGATATTGTTGATAAACTTAAAAAAATTTCTGAGTTAATATCTTCTATGCCACAAAAATTACCTGAAGATTTTGTTAATCGTAGAGAGATAAAAGATTTAGATTTTGTTTCACCAATGCAAATAATTCAGGATATATTTAACGCTTTATCCAAAGGTGATATAAACACAGCAATAAATCTTGCACAACAATTGTTATCACAACTTAATTCTTTAGCAAAAACTTTGTCAGAAACAAGTAGTGAGTTATTAAATTTTTCCAATTCTTATTTAAAAGAACAAATTGAAAAGTTGATGGACAAACTTGATGGATTAATATCACAACAACAATATATCTATGAAGAGACAAAAAAAATTGATGATTACAGAATTCAACAAGTTCTTTTGTATCAGGAAAAAATATTGGAGTATATAGAAAAGAAAATAAAAGAGATATTAGAACAAATTAATTACATTCTTTCTTTACAACCTTTAAAATCTATTTCATTATACAATTTATATCAAAACAATTGTGTTTTAACGATTGCGAAGTTGAAAACTGTTTTATCAGAAATTGAAAAAAAACAAATAGTGCAAACTTCACAGTTAATAAAAGAATCGGTCGATATATGGCAACAAAATTATAAAATTGTTAAAGAAGAACAAAATGTCGATAAACAGATCTTGTTGTTGACAGAACAAGTTAAGACATCGTTAGAAGAACTTGATAAATTTATAAATGAAGAACCTCAAATTGAATATCCAAAAAGTTTAATTGATAAAAATACAGTTTTGTATAACAAACAACAAAAACTTACTGATGAAACCGAAAGTTTCATCAATGATCTTAAACAAATAGGAAGAAAGAGTTTTGTTATTACATCTGAAGATATAAATTTTGTAGTTCAGGCACAAAACGAAATGTACAACTCTGCAAATTCGTTAAACAACAAAAAATTTCCGTCAGCACTTCAGCATCAGAACCAAGCATTGAACAATTTATTATCGCTTAAGAACAATTTGTCTTCAAAACAACAGTTGTTGCAACAAATTGCACAACAGGTTGGTCAACCAATGGGTGGTACTCTACAGTTGAAAAATATTCCTGGTGGAAAATTAGGTGTATTAACTGGTCGTGTGTTGCTACCTTCTGTAAAAGATTATATACCGCCTAAAGAGTTAAGAGAAGATATAATCAAATCATTAAGTGAAAAATATCCTGAAGAATTACAAAAATTTGTTGAAGAATATTACAAAATGTTACTCAGATGAAAAAAATAATTTTTTTAGTAACAATTTTTGTATGTTTGTTGTTTGCAAAAGAAGAAAACGATTTAATAAAAATGTTAGAATATGGTGATACTTACGATTTTAGCCTAAGAATTGCTAATGTTAAAGATGAAAACATGAAAAATTTTTATACTGCAATTTATTATATGTGTAGTGGTGATTACGATACTGCTAAAGAATATATATTAAAAGTTTCTTCTAATATTAAAATTTCTGACCAAGAAATGTTTTTTACTAAATATATTTTATATTTAGCACAAACTTTCTCTTCTGGATATGAAAAACATGAAAGTGAACATTTTGAGGTTTATCTTAAAGATAGAGATAGAATTTTGTCAGAGCAGATATTAAAAATCCTTGAACAAATTTATAAATTTTATGGCAAAAAGTTTGGGTATTATCCAGAAAAAAAAGTAAGAGTTGAAGTTTATAATACAAAAGAAGAGTTTAGTATCGCATCAACTTTGGGAGAAGAAATAATTAAAAAGACCGGTGTAGTTGGTATTTGTAAGTTTAACAGAATAATGATATTATCACCTGAATGTTTACCTTTTGGGTACAGATGGTGTGATACTTTAGCACATGAGTATATACATTTCATATTAAACAGGATTACAAACTTTAAATATCCTTTATATTTACATGAAGGGACTGCAAGATATTTTGATACTCTTTACAGGTCAACAACACCTTTATGTTTTGTTGTTGGTAATTTAAATCTTTTGTTAGATGCTGCCAAAAAAAATGAGATAATACCATTTGAAAAGATGAAAGGTTCGTTAGTGTATTTAGAATCACAACAACAAGTAGAACTTGCGTTTGTTGAACTATCAACTTTTGTTGAGTATTTGATTAATACTTTTGGTGAGGATAAATTTATAGAATTTGTTAAAAATTATAAAGATTATGATAAAGAAGAAAAGTTATATAAAGAAATTTTTGGGATTGAGTTTAAAAATATATTATCAGGATGGTACGAAAGTATATATAAAAAAGAAGAATATGTGAAAAGATATCCAGGTGCAATGCCCGATTTTATGGTAACTTTTTCAGAAGATGAAAAAAGTTTAGTAGGGTTAGATATGTGGCAATATATAGAGTTGGGCGATAAATTTTTTTTAAATAAAAACTATAATGTAGCACTTTATCAATATAAGAAAGCACAAAAACAACAACCATACAACCCAGTTGTTATGACACGGATAGCAAAATGTTATATTATGCACAATAAGTATGAAGATGCAGAAAAAATTTTGCAAGAATGTTCTTTTGTGAATCCAAATTATGTACCAACATATGAACTTTTAGTAAAATTGTTTTATGAAAAAGGTGAATATGAAAAAGCAATTAGGTATTATGAAGATGTATTACAGATAAATCCGTTTAATTGGGAAATACATAAAATTGTTGCACAAATGTTTTCAGATCTTGGTAAAATTAAAGATGCTATTAAAAAATACGAAATAGTGCTGTTGCTAAACCCTGCTGATACTGATGCAAAAGTAAAGTATGATAATCTTAGAAGATATTTAGAATATAAAAATTTAGAATATAAAAAATAATTATTTTAAAAAATTAAAATTATGGATAGAGAGACTTATTTAAAACTTAGAAAAGAAAGTTTAAATAAAATATCTGAAGTTAAAGATGTTATAATATGTAAAGAAATTACTGAAGAGTTGATTTCGGAGATATGGTATAGGCAAGAATTTGACAGACGTAATTTACAAACCATTGATGGTAAAAAAATAATTATTTTATCACCGGGAGAAAAAACAACAGGTTCTATTGTTGATTTTATAAATGCAAAAGTAAATATTGATGGAAAAGTGTATATCGGTGATGTAGAGATACATAAAAATAGGTCTGACTGGTTTAAACATAAACATTTTCAACAAAAAGGATATGAGAATATTATCTTCCATGTGTTTTATAATTATGATACAAAGAAAGAAATTGTGTTGAATAAAAAAATTTTTGAAATTTGTTTAAAAGATAGAATAAATTTGGAATCGTTGTATTTAAATAATGGAAATATTTTGTCTGAAAAATTTTTTGTTAAACCAAAATGTGGAGAAATTGTTCAACCAAAAGATTATTTGTTTTTAGAAAAATTGTTATTTACAGCTGCTGAAGTAAGACTGTATCTTAAAGCAGAACAGTTTAATCGTTGGTTTCTAACAAAACAGTTAGAAGAACAAATTTTGTATGAAAAAATTTGTGAGGTTTATGGGTATCTTAATAATAGAGAGAATTTTTTAATTTTGTCGCGATTAGTCCCAATAAAGAAATTACGAAAAGTAGCAAAAAAATATCCTAAAAATCTCAGAAAAGAAGTTATAGAAAGTATATATTTTGGTGTAAGTGGATTGTTAGATAGTAACGATCTTAAGCATTTTTCAGAAAACGACTATCCTAAAAAGCTTTATGCATTATGGGAAAGACTTAAAAATGAATTTCCAAGAAAACTTAATAGACAGCAATGGCAGTTTTATAAAACAAGACCTATAAATTATCCATATAGAAGAATTGCTGCATTAAGTATCACAATATCAAATTTTATTGAATTTAATATTTCTGAGATACTTTGCAGCTTTCTTAAAAGTTTTGATGAAAATGAAATAATAGAGCATTTAATAAACATTTTTTACCAACCAGCTACAGGATTCTTTGCTAAGATGTGTAGTTTTACAAGTAAACCATTACAAAAAAACTATCCTTTGTTTGGTGAAGAAAGAGTTGTTACAATAATAGTTAATGTTGTGTTTCCGTATTGGATTTATTATACAAAGAAACAAAAAGATTTGCAGTTGTATAAAAAAGTGTTGTCTATATATGATAAATTAAAACTTAAAGAAAAAAACAGTTTGGTAGAACAGTTTGCTAAAAAAATTATATCTTATCCTGAACATAGAAAGTATTTTTTGTCATATCCAAAATTTACTCAAGGATTGATACAGATTTATAAAGATTTTTGTCAACCTGCAAGACATAACTGTAACAACTGTTATCTTGTAAGGATTTTATCAAATCCTAATTTTTATAATAAAAAAGACGATTTTAATATTATAGAATTATGACCGAAAAAGAGTTAGTAGATAAAGTTTTAGCAAAATTACACACTGCTAAAGGATTATATCAATATATAAACAAAATTGTTAAAATTTTGATTAATAATAATTATAATTTTTATTTTGTAGGTGGGACAATAAGAGATATTTTGATATCAATTTTTAATAAAAACTCAAAAATAGAAATACAAGATGTAGATATTGTTGTGGAGACAGAAAATTATTTTAATATTGTATCACTTATGCAAAAAAATTTTTCTTCTGATAAAAAAATACAAATTAAAACACATCCACAGTTTTTAACTTTGTCAATGTTTATTAATTTTAAAAGTGAAGTTAAAAGGATTGATTTGTCTATACCTAGAAAGGAAGAATATTTAAGACCTGCTATGTTACCCAAAGTTTCTTGTGGAACAATTTTTGATGATGTTTATCGCAGAGATTTTTCTATAAACGCTGTGTGTTTACGATATGATTGTATCAATAAATTTTTTACTTTTTTTGATTTATTTAACGGTATAAAAGATATTAGAGAGAAAAAAATTAGAATTTTACATGAAAAAAGTTTTATTGATGACCCAACAAGAATCCTTCGCGGTATAAGGTTTGCAGCAACTCTTAATTTTAAGTTTGAACCATTAACCGAAAAACTTGCTATGGAAGCAATAAATAGTAATGTAATTTCTATGCTTTCTGAAACAAGACTTAATTCTGAATTTGTAAATATTCTAAAAAAAGGGGAAAACTTACATCAGATCGCAAAGCTTTTTAAAAGGTATAAAATTAATGTTTACTATAAAAATATAAAAGAATTAATTGAAAAATTTTTAACAGATGCTGATAAAATAGAGTTAAAGAAAATAACAGATCCTAAAATAAAATTTTATATACGACTGTTTTATTTGTTAGAAAAAACAATAGGGGAAGTCAAACCACTACAAACAAATAAAATAATAGTTTTTAAAAAATATCTTGCAAAATTAAACATTCAACGAAATGAACGTCAGCCTATATACGAAGCTGTTAAATTATTTGCTTGTGGACAAAAACAAAAACTACCTAAATGGCTTAAAATTTATGTAAAAATTTTTAAAAGAAAAATAACCCTCTTGCCTATAAAACCTTCCAAACTTATACATTGGGGTGTACCAAAAGAAAAAGTTAAATCTGTCCTTTTGTACATACTTACCCATAAAATTAAAGAATTATCGAGAGAAAAAATTAAAAGTATTACTTTAAAATTAAAGTAAATATAAACTAATACTTTAAAATTAAACAATCGTTTATCTCTGTTTTAAATCTGAAACTCTAATCAGTAGATTAATCTGTAAGTTTGTGCTAAACTACTATTTTACTTACTTACATGTAAATAAATTGTAAAATAAAGTGTAAATTGGAGGGGGTAGATATATGTAAATTTTTAGTAAATTTAGCAAGAAACAGAATTCGTCGGAAAAAATAATAAAAAATTATTATGTAAAAAAATTTTAAAAATTTTGTTGACAAATTTCAATTTTTTTGTTTTAATATAATATTGGGAAGGAAAGAAATGGGGCAACCGGTAAGTTTAATATAAGAAGCCTGTAAGAAAACAAGTATAAGAGCCTATATTTATCTATGAATAAATTTTTTTTAGCCCAAAATAATAAACTTTACAAAAATTTTACATTAAAGGTTGTTTGGGTTGTTTTATTTATTGCAAAAACTCTCATTTTTTCCGAAATTATTGAAAAAACAAATGATTTTGTAAGTAAACATAATGTAAATTATTCCCAAACCCTACCTATATTTATCAACTTCCCTAACCCCTTCTCTTCCGAAACATATATTTATATAAAGTTGCCCCAAAAAAGTGATTGTTTAGTAAAAATTTATGATTTATTTGGCAACATTATAAAAAAATTTGTTCTTGAAGGAGAAGAAGAATACATTTTGATATGGGATGGGACAGATGAAAAAAATAATAAAGTTTCTTCAGGAGGATATATTGGCGTTCTATATTGTTCAAACACTCAAGTTATAAGAAAAATAGGGTATAGAAAATGAAAAAGTTTGTTGTAAGTAATAAAACTTTTGGTGGATGTGCAAATTTAGTGCAGGTGTTTATTGTTTTATTACTTACAATAACAAATATTTTTTCTGCATATACAGGTGGACAACCAGCAGAATTTTTACAATTTGGTGCTTCAGCGCGTGCAATGGCTACAAAAGCGTTTTTCTCTGTTTCAGACGATGCGACTGCTGTATATTACAATCCAGCAGGACTTGTCCAATGCGAGTATAAAGAAATAACTGCTCTCCATACTGAACTTTTTCCAAATACACAAACAATATATGATTATATAGGTTTTGTTTATCCTACAATAAAGTATGGTGTGTTTTCAATTGCAATAAATCAACTTTTATCTACAGGATTTGAAAAAATTGAAATAGAATATGACCCACTCTCTAAGGATATAATAAAAATAGAAAACAAAGGTAGTTTTGATGATAGACAACTTGCCTTATTATTAGGTTATGGTAAGGAAGTATTTGAGCGTATAAACATAGGTATCGGGTTTAAAACAATTTATAGAAAATTAGATGTTTATTCTGATACAATGATGGGATTAGATGTTTCATGCTTAGTTAGCGGGATAAACACACATTTTCCATTACTTAACCTTGCAGTAGGTATAAAAAATCTCATTTCTACTAACATTGGAACAGAAGATAAACTACCTATAATTTTTAAACTTGGTGCCTCACATAAGTTTTTTAAACGTATTACTGGCACAGTGAAGAAAGAAGATGGAACTGAAGAAGAAAAGTATTATTATCGTCTTGTTGTTGGATTAGATTTAGAGAAAAATATTAATTCTGAGATAAAATGGATGTTAGGAGCTGAATATTGGCTTATGGACTTTTTAGCAGTAAGGTTAGGATTCGAAGGATTAAGTTATTTGAAAGAAACAACTGCTGGTTTAGGATTCAGATATAGAGAATATACAGTTGATTATTCATTTGCATATCACGACCTTGGTTTCTCACACAGAATCTCAGCTGATGTAAAATGGGGTAAATCTGTTAAATTTGATAAAGACAAATTTGTCCAAAAACTTATTAACGAAGCTATCGCGAGATATACTGCAGGACAATTCTTAGAAGCAGCAAAAGTTTTACAAACAGCATACCAACTTGACCCAAATAGAAAAGATATAAAAAAGATGTTAGAAACCTTGTTATTAGTTACAGCATATATAACTTCAGCAACTAGTGAAACTGATGAATCACAGCAAGGGATAAGAAGAGCTGTTTTAGCACTTATGGAAAACGATTTGACTACAGCAGTTAATTCTTTAAGATATGCATATTATAAAAATCCTACAAACAAATCATTGTTGCAACTTTTAAATCGCTTAGAACAAATGGCTTCAATGCCACTCACAGAAGCCTACAGAGAAGAACTTGCTGGTTGGACAATTATTGATAAAAAGATATACGAAGCAAGAGAAGATGTTTTAAATGGTAGATATGCTGATGCTATTAGAAAATGTCAAGAAATTCTTAATCTTGAACCAAAAAATATAACAGCGCTTGAAATAATGGGTTCCGCATTCTTTATGATGAACGAAATCGAAAAAGCAAAAACCGTATGGAAAAAAGTCTTAGAGATGGACCCAACCAACCGTGTTGTTCAACAATTTTTACAAGAATTAGAATAAAATTGGAGGTTTAAAGATTATGAATTTACCATTGAAAAATTTTGATGAATTTTATATAAAATTAACAATGAAAAAATTTATCTTTTCTATCATTTTATTGCTTCTTTTATATTGTAGTACTTTCTGTCAAACTTCTGCCTCTAAATTATCTACAGAACCACAGATCTCACCAACTACATTGTTAGAATACGAAACAAAACTTGAACAACAACGCAGTGAATATATCCAGAAAAATATTCTTGACAAAATTTTTGGTCCTAACAAGTCCACCGTTATTGTAGATATCACTCTTGGAGTAAAGACAACAACAACACGACAACAAGCATCTGAAAAAAGATTAGATGCAAAACGTAAACTTGGCGAAGTTGATTATTTACTGCCTGGGATACCAAAACCTGGTTCTATTGCAGAATCTGCGGTACCAGCTGAAGCAAAAGGTGAAGCGTCAGATACTGAAGTTGTTGGTGTAAAAACAGAGATTGTTGTAGAAAGACAAAATATTACTGTTATATATGACGAAAAAATTAAAGATGATAAAGTAGAACTTGCAAGAGAAGCTATTGCATCCGCTATGGGTATAAGACGTCCTCAAGATATAGTGTTTAAAAAAGCAAAGTTTACTACTGATGTATGGAGTAAATTTTTTGAAAGTTTAATTCTTCCTAAGTATCTTATTCCTTTAATAATTGCATTATTGATACTTATGTTTTTATTTGGTCCTGTCTCTGATTTTTTAAGAAACTATATACGTATGTTAAGAGAACGTGCACCTACAGAAATTTCTATTGATTCAAAACTTGCTCGTGAAGGTGAAGCAGGTCCCGAAGAGTTAACGGGTACTGCAGCAGGCGCTGGTGG
>Ga0185307_1001687_pt1 | contig 11929 bp, 15 predicted proteins | sample LHCtaG_FD_128010 | JGI IMG/M metagenome (GOLD analysis project Ga0185307, IMG submission 128010) | Hot spring microbial communities from Little Hot Creek, USA to study Microbial Dark Matter (Phase II) - LHC4sed_matched (SPADES... | ecosystem: Environmental > Aquatic > Thermal springs > Hot... | reverse complement strand
TCTTGGGCTTTATAGACCACTTGCTAGCTACGGGTATCTCGAAGGGTAGGGTGGCTAAGATTGTGAATCACCTATGCACGATATTCAGGAATCGCCCATTCAACCCATCAAACGCCGAGCTGAAGCCGAGCTGAAGCTAGGTGATGGTAGAGGAGCGAAGAAGAGACGAAGCTATAATCGCTAGGATCGAGCGCCTCGAGAAGCTTGTCCACTCCCTATTAAATGAGGGAGCCCCTCTCTAACAAGACGCTTCAGCTCCTCCAGAACAACCCTACGGACAACAAACTCCTCCACTATCAACCACCGTGAAAAGCGAAACGGAGGAACTTTTAAATCGAGAAAATGAAAATACTATAAATTGGCGGGGTGAGCCCTTATTAGATGTAGATTTGTGGTTTAATTCTTTCGGTTTTGGTTCCCCTTCTAGTTTTTGTATGCTTTAGCTGCCAATTCTCTAGATATGGCCTCTATGTTTTTAGCCATGCAGTATTCTCCGCATAGGCGTTTGAATGCTGAGAACGCTGTCTCGGCAGCCCAGCGCCCACCATAACCCACCAATCTACTCCACATCTTCCCCCCAAGCACTTTGAATATTATGGCTGAAGAGCGCCTCTCTGGAGGACCTCAATTTCTCCTAGCGTTTCTCCTAGGCTTAATGATAGGCTTTATTCCAGATCCTTTAGGAGCCTATAGGACTTTATTGAATCGTATGCTCCATCCATAAATGCCTCGGAGATCAGCCTATGCCTTAAGGCATCCGCTATTATGCTTGGCAGAACCTCTAAGCCATTATGTCATTAGTAGTTACATCCACCGCTACAACCTCCTTTGTTTTAACGTCCACCACGAAGCGTATCTTAACATGGTGCTTCTTCTTACCGTAGAGTCTCTCAACTCATCCTCCGCATTTATGGACGCTGACGCCGCTCAAGTCGACGGCTATAGCAACCGGCCCATAATAGCCACTCAAAGATTCATATGGGTTTAAATCAAGCATACGCCTCCTAGCCCATGAGTATTGTTGGAAGCCTTGGGACAAGCCTATGGAGAACCCTGGTGAAGTCCTCAAGCCGCCTATAGGGCATGGAGAATAAGTAGCGTACAACAGCCAAGAAAACAATATAACCATCCGTAATCTTGAATGGACGCCCAACTTTACCATCATTCAAGAGACTAAGTTCATAATCCTCAACAAAGTCTAGGATGAGTAGGAGCTCGCCGCGCCTAATAAGCCTCTCATCAACACGCCTCCAACCCATAGGAGAAAAGAGAGCTAAACAGAGAAATTAATTAAGCCACAAAGCATTAAGTGCATAAATTGTGCAAATTAACACCATATCTATGAGCTAATTTTTAGAGCTACCCTAAATTTAAATTTATTAAGTTCAAATCTGTACGCCGCAGCACATAGTTTAGCGTATCCTTTTTGATTTAATCTGATTGCCGTTTTGCGTTTAAAGTGGCGATAAAGTTTAATTTTGGGAGTGTTAAATTCGGTTAATTTAATGCGAAAGGGAGGGTTTACTTGCATGTTAGGTGTAACACCAGTAATATTGACGCCGATAATAGTGCCCCTTATATTCTGCACGGCTGTCCTGTTAACCCTTAAGCGTCCAAGGATAAAGATCCCCTTCACATCAAGGAGCATCCAAGTCGATTATGGGTTGGCGCCGCTGCTCTGCGCAGTAATACTCCTCACCCTTCAACCATCAAACGCACCTATTTTGGTTGAGAGTATTCTTGGGTCCAGCGGGTTAAAACCTATCTCAATAATAGTCTTCATATTGTCCCTAGCTTACATATGCATTTATCTTGACACTACAGGCTTCTACGAGTATGTTTCGCTTAGGTTTGCTAAGGCTTCTGGCGGATCTGGAAGGCGGCTCTTCATATACTTTTTCCTGCTCACATCCCTACTGACGATGTTCACAAGTAATGACGTTGTAATACTAACGATGACTTATATGATTCTCTACATATGCAGATATGCTGGCGTTGACCCGATACCATTTCTTATAGCTCAATTCTTCGCGGCGAACATTGCCAGCATGGGGTTATATGTTGGGAACCCTACAAACATCGTTATTGCCGATGCGTTTGGAATCTCCTTCATCGAGTTTGCTAGGTGGATGCTTCTACCATCGATCTCGGCTACGCTCACATGCCTGCTAATGCTCTTACTCATATTTATGCGTAGAATACCCAGTAAGCTAAAGATTCCGGAGATTGACCTCCACAATGCTCTGAGAGATAAGAATGGGAGCATACTTGGTTTAGCAGTGTTGGCATCTATGCTCCTTCTCCTAAGCTTACCCACGGAATACCTTGATGCTTCACCACACATAATAACCCTGACCTGCGCATCCATAGTGTTCACATGTGATGTTGTTCTTGCTAGGGAGCGCGTCCTAATGATCCTCAAAAGGATCCCATGGAAGATTTCAACATTCCTATTAGGGCTATTCATCATAGTTGAGGGACTGGCAGCCTCCGGATGGGCAGATCTGCTCGCATCTAAAATTTTAAGTCTCCTAAAAAGCCCATTGATGTCTGTTATTGGGATAAGCTTTATATCCTCGCTGGCAGCGAGCCTAATGAATAACCATCCAATGACCATCTTCTTCACAAAGATGTTACAGAAATACGTGAACCCGGCTGATAGGGAGGGGCTTGGGTTGATATTCGCGCTGGTAATCGGAAGTAACCTTGGAGCAAACTACATGCTGACTGGGGCACTGGCGGGGCTAATGTGGTCAAAGATACTGTCAGATAAGGGCGTCAAAATTTCCTTCCTCGAATTCTCGAAATACGGCTTAATCACAATGTTGCCAGTAACAATTGTAGCAAGCCTATCGTTATCCATGGTCTTACTTTAAGATTAGGCTGAAAAGAGAAGTTATGGTAACTCATATTATGGGTAAAAAGAGTTCTTATGTTGAAAGACTCTCTTTTTTACACTAATAAGCAAAAACTCAAATTTATTGGTAAATTTGCGCTTAAATCCCGCTCCCGCACCAATTTATCAGTAAAATTACAAGATTTATGACTTAATTCTAGTTGATTTTGAAGTTTTCTTCATCTTTTTCCAATTCCACTCTTTTTCATCGCCTTATCCTAATCCAAAATTTATTTTTCAGTTAAACCTGAAGATTTACTGAAAATCTCGATTAGATTTGATGGAGGAGAAAAATTCACCATTAGCACTCACTCTCTTGCTTAATTAAATGGAAACATATACGTCTTGCCTAGAACTATGAACTATAGCAACTGAGACAGTTATGAGAAGAAGATCCATAAATACCTGTATGCTTAAGCGTCATCCTAAAGTGAAAATTCATCAACCATGAGACGATCGGACGGTTTTTCCTCATGTGCAAAGTTCTTTGAACCGAAACGGTTAACTATTTATTTTAGCTGTTTTGATCTTTGACCTAGCATGGAGTACGATGTTTTAGTTCTTAATGGAAAGATTTTTGATGGTGCTGGCAATCCATGGTTTTATGGTGATATTGGGGTCTTTGGAGATAAAATTGCCGCCGTCGGTAGGCGTTTATATGGCGATGCAAAAACCGTTATAGACGCTTCTGGACTTGCTGTTTCACCCGGATTTATAGACACGCATAGTCATTCGGATCTGGAACTCCTCGTTGATGGTAGGGCTCTAAGTAAGGTTATGCAGGGCGTTACCCTTGAGGTCATCGGAAACTGCGGGGGATCGGCAGCTCCACTCAATGATCTTTTAAGGGCTCATATGGAGAAGTTTGTGCTGTCGGAATTCGAGGGTGCAGTAAAGCTGGAATGGAATACCATGGGTGAATATTTCAAGAAGCTTGAAGAAAACCGTATTTCCCTAAACGTTGTCTCTCATGTGGGACACTCGAACATTAGAGCTTGTGTAATTGGTTTTGAGAAGAGGGAACCAAGGCTTGAAGAGCTTGAGGAAATGAAGAATCTTGTGGAGGAAGCTATGCTTGATGGGGTTATAGGTATGAGCACCGGTCTCATATATCCTCCAAGTAGCTATGCTAAAACTGAGGAGATAATTGAACTTGCAAAAGTTGTTGCAAAACATTGTGGAATATATGCAAGCCACATTAGGGGGGAGGGCGAAACTCTTTTAGAATCGGTTAAAGAGGCCGTAAGAATTGGTGAAGAAGCTGGTCTCCCAGTTGAAATAAGTCACTTTAAGGCTTCTGGAAAAAGAAACTGGGGTAAAATTAGGGATGCAGCTAAACTTATTGAAGACGCTAGAGAAAGAGGTGTAGATGTCACTGCGGATCAATACCCGTACACAGCATCTAGTACAAGTCTATCAGCTTTATTGCCAGATTGGGCTCATGAAGGTGGCTCTGAAAAATTGTTAGAGAGACTTAAAAACTCAGATATTAGGGGCGCTATTATAGAACATTTAAAACGGTATTCTAGTCTTGAGCCAGACTATTGGAATAGAATTGTGATTTCATATTTGAGTAAGAACATTGATTTCCTCGGCAAGTCCATTATAGAAATCTCCGATATTTGGGGGCTAAGCCCGGAAGAAACCGTGATTAGACTTTTAATCGAAGAAGAGATAAAGGTTTCCCATATAAGTTTCAATATGTGTGACGAAGATTTAGAGTTCGCTATGCGGAAACCTTGGGTTATGGTTGGCTCAGATGGTAGTGCAGTCTCTCCAGAGGGAGTTTTGGGTAAGGGTAAGCCTCATCCAAGGTATTATGGTACTTTCCCACGTCTTCTAGGCGTATATGTTAAGGAAAAGAAGATTTTAGCATTAGAGGAAGCTATTAGGAAGATGTGTTATCTTCCAGCTTGGAGACTTGGATTTAGAGATCGTGGAATTATCCGTGAAGGAGCCTATGCAGACATCGTTATTTTCGATCCAAAAATCGTTAAAGATAACGCTACATTCACTGACCCACATAAGTTCCCCAGAGGGATAATACATGTATTAGTGAATGGGGTTCCAGTAGTGTTTAACGGCAAGTATACTGGAGCAAAACCTGGAAGAGTATTAAAGAGGTTAAATAAAAGGTGGTTCGTAGACCGTTGAACACTACTGGAACCTCTATTTGAGCATAAACATTAATGCCCCAAGTCAAGGTATTATAAATCCAAAGTAACGGAGCAGCATATTTTTCTGTGATTTATCAGCATGATACATAATCTTTTGTAACTCTTCACCAAAATTTTTAGCAAATAAGGTGGTTCGTAGACCATTCTAGGTAACAGTTACCGAGATTTATGACGAGTAAAGGAGGCTAGATGAAGACTAATGAGACATCTGAACATAAGGGCTTTGGAAAAACTTAGAAAAAGTCGCAATAGAAAGAAAAGTATTTCATCATACATGCTGGTTAGGATGGTTTGGATCGAATATATCGGAGCCGATGGAATACTGAGAAGACTTTGTCTGCAGATTCATGATAGTGAGCCTAGAATAGTTTCCAATCCATCCATCGATATAATTGAGAGAGGCAAAGGCTACGTTATCTATCGTTTTGGTTCAAGTCGAAAATATGTTCGCATTTCTCTCTATGGTAACCATGATGAAGGAACCGTTAAAAGGGCGTATAGTAGGTATCTTGCAGTAACTGGAGGAGGAAAAATACTCGAGATAAGATTTGAGAGCCAAAGAGAACGAAAGTAGTCGTCCAATGCTTTTCCAATTCTTTCCGTCACCTCTATATCTCTTGACGGCAAAAGACTTATATTTTTACGCATTTATTGAATGATCTAAGCGTCATGGATAGTGAAAAAATGTTTGTGGCAATTAGAGATGCATTCCTGACGCCAATGTATGGTTTCAGAAATATAGATGATGGATTAAAGGAACTTGGTCTAAAGCACATAGAGCTTCATATAGATAGAAACATGAACACTATTTTAGGTAACATATCGGATAAAACATCACTAAGCAAAGTGAAAAATTTCCTCGTTTCAAATGACATAGAGGTTTGTGCGGTACTCCTCGACAATGACTTTGCTGGTGACGCGGCTTCTGAAATAAAATATATTGCAAAGGCATGTGAAGTGGCGCATGAATTAAATTGCAGCGTGGTTAGGATAAATGCGTTTATGAGAGTTATCCATCCATTCACTATGAAAGAATATGTTGACAAGACCGTAGAGTATGTAAGGCGATGTCTTGATTTTACCAAAGACTATAACGTTTCTTTCGCGATGGAAAACCATGGTTATATATCTAATGATAGAGACTTCATAAGAGAAGTCGTTGATGAGGTGTCTTCAGAAAGATTTGGACTCACTTTAGACACGGGTAACTTCTATTGGTATGGATATCCACTTAACGAGCTTTACGATATTTATAGGGAAATCGCGCCACATGTGAAACATACGCATATAAAGAACTTTGTAGTTGAGGAGGGGTTTAAAGAGAAAAGGCGCCTCGGCCTAGGTGTAGGGAGAATACAAGGAGCTCCTCTCTACGAAGGAGACATAAACATTAAAGAAGTTGTTAAAATACTGCATAGTGCAGGCTACAACTATGACCTAACATTGGAGGATGAATCACTATATCGATTTGACAATAAGCTATGGAAAGAAGTAATTAAGAAGGACATTGAGCATTTAAAGGATGCTTTGTCCGCAGTTCATAAAAGAATTTAAAATGTTTTGTAGCATCATTCAGGAGGCTAAGCTCAAAATTATAATCATCAAGGAAGTCTAAGCTGAGGAGAAACTCGCAGCGCCTAGTAACTCTCTAATCAATAAGTTCAATCCATAAGAGAAAAGAGGGCTAAAACAGAAGAGAAATTAATTAAGCCATAAAGCATAAAAATTATTTTTCTAGACTTACGAGGGAAGCATATTACTTTTCTTCAATAAATTTTAGGAGAGAAAATAATAAATGTAGTTTTAATCTATTTTTCTTCAAATACCTCCGATATTTTACACTCTCTGTTTTCGTTTGCAGACTTCATAGAGGCCTCCATAAAGGCTATTATCTCAATCGTCTCTTCAGGGTTAACTGGCATACTTCGAGTTTGAAACATTTCGATGATCCTTTTGAGTAGCTCTCTATAGATGTAGCGTGTATCCACGTTTGAGGAAACTATGCTTTTCTCGCAAAACGCTGTAAAACCATAGCCATATTGACCCTTCCGCGTCCCCCTGAAAACTCCTATGCGCTCATCCCGCCATATGCCGACAACGACATCCCAGTTTTCTTTATGGAAGCATCTCACAGTCTCGCATCCAACTCCCATAATAGCATACAGCATCTCTATGCCGTGGATACCATAGTTGAAGAGACCAGGATTCTTTGGATGGGAAGTTGCTGGCGAATATGTTTCGGCCCCCAAAATCTCGCCTATATCTTTTCTCTGTTTTAGACCTTGAATTTCAAGGGCGTATCGAAGGGCTGAAGATGAAAAGACTGGAACATTATATGAGCGGGCTATCTCAAAAATCTTTTTTGCATCTGACACGCTGCAAGTAAACGGTTTATCTATGAATAGTGGTATACCGGCTTCTAGGAAGGGTTTAGCCGTCTTTAAGTGTAAGCCTCCTTCCTGAAGTTCCAGCAGAACCGCATCGACTCTCCCAACCATCTCCTCAGCCGAATTAACGATCTCAACTCCGTACTCCTTGATGATCTGTGTCCGCTGCGTGAGCACATTGTCATCGACAAAGCTCGAGGGACCAGCCGGATAACCCATCACTACCTTTGCGCCATAAACCCACTGGTCTTCGGATATGCCGACGTGGTTTATACGTTTAGTAAATTCCACTGCGTGAGAAGTATCAAAACCCACTATCCCAATTCTTATCAAGTCCCTCACCACAGAGGGAATTATTTTAGAAGTAAAAATATGCTTTTTGGTTCTCCGGGCGTGTCCAACTATTATTTTAGTTCTTTGTTTATTTCTTCTTTATGCTTTGTAGGTGGGATGTTGGGCTCTTGATGGCTGTTCTAGACTATGTTTTGGACCTTAACTCAGAGTTTAGGGGAGGCTTGAAAGGCCTCTGAGACTCTACATAGAGGCGTTGGTTTTGAAGGAGGTTTATAAGGTGAGCTTGAGGTATGTTGAGGGCCTATCCCTCGCATACTTCGGTGTTCCAAAGTCTACGCTTCACTAATGGGAGGTGAGGCATGGGGGATATTGTGGAAAGGGTTTTGAGGATGCTCTTCAGCCTACTCAGCCCCATAGAATACGACTACTCAATAATAGACTCTACTAAATTCACTGACTGGTTTAAGGGGGCTGCAGAACACTATTCATTAATGTGAAGGGGGAAGCGCACTATTCCCACGCCAAGCTGACAGGTTCTGAGGTTGAGTTTGCCGGAGGCATACCTGATGGCTCATGCTTGGTGATGGGGCATTCGACGCTAAACCAGTTCTAAACACTATAGCGACCAAAGGATACATGTCTATCGTAAGGAGGGGCTTAACAAGCCCAAGGGGATATGGGGCAAGGATAAGGGATAGAGCATACAATGAATCATTATATGCTTATAGAAGCGTTGGAGAGGGAATATTCGGAGCATTAACAGTGGGGTTCGGAGACAGAATAAAGACGAAGAAAAGGAAATCAACAAAAACAAGAATAACCTAAGACACACAATACACTGCCTAAAAATCATAGTAAGATGGGCTTGTAGATAAGTTGGACACGCCCCCGCCCCTTTAAAGGATCCTTAAGGGCTCTGGGCCTCCATAGCTTAATGGAGAAGCCTTAAGGCTTCTGTGATATCGGATTCAGCTGTAATAGCCCCTCTAGGCTCCAAGCTATGTTCTGGCGTGCGTGGAGGGCTTGGGGCACGTGTAATGTACGTATAGGTTGAAGCCCTTCAGCTTGCGCTTCAACTTCCTGCTGAGCCTCTTCACAAGGTTCAGGAGGCTCTTGTTGTAGATAGCTCAGCCCAGAAAGATATAGATAGGGTAGGCCGCTGTCAATAGGTGAATCCCCCTTCCTCTTGAAGAGTTCGTTGAGCATATCCCCTCAAGAAGAAAAAAGTCCCCTAACGCTTAAGTTAATAGCATTCATAAGCACTCCTAAAAACCTTAAGGCTGATATATACCAAACGCTCTTAAATAAGAGTGTTGTGGCTGGTTTTGGGGACGTGGCAACTTAACATATAAAGCCTTTATATACTAAGTTGCCAGGTCTGGTTTTGGATGGTGGCTTCGGGGCCGATGTGTTCTTTTATGATTGTTATTAGAGCTGTGGAGATAAGGATGTTCTCCAGGGTTTCCTTTATGGCTTCCGTTGGCTTCATGCTTCTTGATTTCCTGCAGGCTTTGAAGGCGGCTAGGTGGAGGCTTAGGTTATCCTTGCGCACTTCCCTATGGACTGCCAGCAGTGCCTGAGTGGTGATGCCCTGTTCTCGCATCCGTTAATGTGGCATTCCCCCTAACCCACTCACCATCTGAGACGCGCCTCCCAATTATCTTTAGGGCTGTTTCAGACTCAACATCCCCCTGATGGAATATAATCTTCTCCACCACCCCTCTCAACGAGGATGAAGATGACTGGCTTATTCTCTCCCCACGCCTCCTAAGACCCCTCCGCCTATGCTTCCTCCCAATCCCCATGATTCTCCCACTGTTATTCCTACCCTTAAGGCCTGCTGTAACATATGCCTCATCAGACTCGACAGCTCCACGCATCTCCATATGCTTAGCCTCCTTAGGCTGAGCATGAGCTCCTTCAAAGCCCTAAATATGGGCATGTAGCTCCCATCAAGAAGCCAGCTTAGACATGAGTTGTGCAGGCAAAGGAATAGGATTATGAGTGTAAGCCACTCCCTAAGGCTAGAGTAGTGGAATCCAGTCTCATCGTTGAATGTTCGTTTGCAAGCCTTACATTTATAGCGCTTAAGTCCCCAGCCTTATTTAAGAGCGTTAAACGCTTTAAGAGCGTAAATCTTATTTAAGAGCGTTTTGAAAAATGAGTGCTTCTGACGGGGTTGGCGGGCTTCTCCTCTATTTTAGAGAGCATGCTTTGATTATGTAGAGTAGGAAGTTTGTTATTTCATTGATTGTCAGCTTTGATCTGCCTCTTTTTCTGTTTTCGAATATTATTGGTATTTCGGTTACCTTCATTCCCATTAGTTGCGCCTGCCTTAGGGTTTCTACCTGTATTTCAAATCTTTGGCTCTTGAGTTTCGGCGCCGCTCTGAGGATATATTTTATCGAGTAGCATCTGAAGCCGCTTGTGAAATCTCTTACTGGCAGTCTTATCACCGCCTTCGCTATCCTATTTGCTATTCCGCTTACGATTATGCGGGTTGCCGTCCACCCCAGAATCTGCATGGTCTTCCACGCTTGGGCTTGCGCCTATTCCTAGGGTTTAAGGGTATGTTCGCCTTTATGCCCCTCAAGTATGCTCTTATCCTCCCCGAATCGTACGCAGAGTCTGCGTAAAGCTCCCTAGGCCTACCGATACCACGCTTAACCTTTATCCCATCGAAAACTTCAATAAGTCTCACGCTGTCATGCTCATCTCACCTCCTCAGCGAGGAAGTTGCTGGCAGAATCATTCTTCAGGGAAAAATAAAGCCGTAAATATAGCGGATGAAAGATATATGTTGCAATTTTTTAGCATTGATTAGCAGCGAGGAAGATTTATGGGCTGTGGATGCTATGTTTGTTTCGCATATAATTTCAGTCCCTCCGAGATTGCATGGCGGTATATGGGGTTTTCCTCCACCTCCCTGCTTGTTACTAAATGTATCTCGAATGGGTGGTATAGGGGTAAACCAGCCCTCTCCTCCATATTAGCCTTCAGATTACCCCTATCCCTACATTTTTTAGGCAGCTGATCGCTGATTATCAGAATGTCTACATCGCTTGCGCCAGTGCTCAGCCCTTTAACAGCGCTTCCAAATACATATACTTCGCATGGCCCCAGCAGCTCCCTCGCTGCCTCAGCTATCCTCCTAGACCAGAACTCCCATTCCCTCGCTAGCTCATTAAGTTTTAGCTTTTCCTCTAAGATCCTCAACAAATTTCACAGCCTCCTCAACAAAGGCTATAAGCTCCTCAGCCTCCTCCCTCTCGTATTCTCTTGGAACATATCTAGAGTTTACATATGCATCCTCAAGCCTAATGAGTAAACTTCTATTCTCGCTTACAAATTGATCTATATCGCTCGATTGAGTTAAAAGTGTCCTGAGAGCGTTAAATAGATGTCTAAGAACATGTGTGCGGGGGATTTCACCTGTTAACTCAAGTATGACTGATTTTACATATAGCTGAAGGGATTGATCAGCCATGAAAATGGCTATATCATAGTCCCCGCTAGATAAACTCCTCTTAGCCGAATTAAGCATCCTTAGTGATCTATCTCTTAGTAAATCAACTGCACGGTGGCTCATTAGGCGATACCACACACTTTATTTTATATGCAATTATGCCAGCTGCTTCTTTTTCCCTCTCACTTTAAATTTGCAAATGAACAATTAAAGATTCAGCCCGCCAAATTTAAGAGTTTCCGAATATTAGGATGAGAGCCTAGCGGTTTGCTTTAGCGAAGAATATCGCTTTCCCCTCAGCCCTAATTTTAACGTAGCCCCCCTCCCTTATGCTGGCCTTCTCTCGAAGGTTCTTGGGAATGACCACCCTGCCCTTACCGTCAACCTTAACTGTTTCCAAGTTTTATCGGACGTGGCAACTTAACATATAAAACCTTTATATACTAAGTTACCAGGTCTGTTTTATCCCACATAAAATATATTTCCCACCTATTTAAGTATTCCCAGTTTAGTTACAAGCCCATTCTTCCCTTCAGCTGATTCTCTTCATCGTTTCTCATATAGAGCATCAAAACGGTCGCTCCACATATAAAGCGAATTCTCCGAACCTTTCGCTTTATAGATCTCCTTTTGATAAAAGCGTGTGATTATTTTCAGCTTTTAATGTGAATTTAAGTCAGTCGATGGGATCTTGAAAAATAGGTTTCCA
>Ga0185307_1001686_pt1 | contig 11932 bp, 12 predicted proteins | sample LHCtaG_FD_128010 | JGI IMG/M metagenome (GOLD analysis project Ga0185307, IMG submission 128010) | Hot spring microbial communities from Little Hot Creek, USA to study Microbial Dark Matter (Phase II) - LHC4sed_matched (SPADES... | ecosystem: Environmental > Aquatic > Thermal springs > Hot... | reverse complement strand
CTGCTACCAGTTCCTTGTAGAGGGCAGCTATTGCCTTGGCTCTTTCCCTAGCCTGCTCCTCAGTCAGTGCTGTGCCCATCGCACGAGCACCCGCCTCACTGACCTCTCTCTTCTCCTTGCTTCTTCGTATAAGACCTCTTACTCCAAAGATGCTTCCTACGATGATAATGACTATAGAAACTAAAACTAGGAAGTTTCCTAAGCGGTATGGTAGGCTTTCCTCAGGCCATATGAGAGTGTTTGCGAGGCCCAGTAGGCTTCCAAGGAAGAGGAGTATCCCGAGGAGTAGGAGGAACACTCCAAGATGCTTTCTTATTTTACTTCCCAATCCCCCCGTTTTAGGCATTTCAAGTAATTATAATCATGGCAGGGTATTAAATATTTCATAATTAAGGAAGAGAAAACAATGTTTAAAGTTTAAGAAAAGATGTTAAAACGTTATTTCAGCTTTGCTCTGCAGCAATATCAATTTATTAATTAAAGGAGGTCTTTAATCGCTTCCTCCTTAATCGGGACACTCGCGCGCTAAGAGAAATGCAAGTTTTTAGGTCACGTTTAGAGAAGTTGCTGTTCTAATCCTAAGAAGTATTATTTAAAATAGTAAAGCCGAAGTATTGGTTTAGGACTTAAAATGCCCATGCTCCTTTAGAGAATAAGAATGTGAAGAAGCTCAGAAGCGTCAAGAAGATTGGAGCAATCATAAGGTTGAGTTTTCTTCTGCAGCCTAGGATGCTGAGCGTGATGAAAAGCGGAAATAGGATCAGCATGTAACGAGGGATGCTTATCCACCAGCTCGTTGAAACGCTTATGGCCCATGTGAAGAAAGTGTAGGTATTGTACGAGGGACGGAGGTGATGTTTAAAACCTAGGATAAATCCTAATAGGTCTAGTGCTGCGAAAGGCAAGTTGGGCGACTCCGACCGTAACGTTCTCCGGGAAGACGGCGTTAATCGCCCAGTCACAAGCCCTCCTCAAGCCTAGCAGTGGATCGAGAGAGAGAAATGCCATTTCCTATACCGAGCATAGTAGACACAGGATATTGTTAGAGCGAGGAAAAGGCTTTCAGTATATGTGGCACATAGGAAGTAGGCTGTTGGGAAAAAGCTCATGTAGAAGACAGACCTTTTAGCCACATCCTCCTCAAAATCCAGTTTGACAAGTTTAAAAGGGTATATTGCAGCAATAATAGAGCTCACGTTAGAGATCAAGAGCGCTGAAAGATTCACGTATTGCCAGTTGAAAGTCGTCAACCTGATTAGTAACGGGTAGAGGGGAAAGAAGACGAGGAAGAAGCATTGCTCTCCAGTATTAACATACCAGTTTCTAGCTATGTCGATATAGTGTGGACCATCCCAACGGCAGAATTGGCGCATTATTGACAGCGGGTCGGAGGGTCCCTCGTTAAAGAATGTTGTTACGAAACCTATAGAAAATATAAGGACTTTCGAGACGAGAACGATAAGTAAAATAGTTCCCAAGGAGCTTGAGAAAACTCTTCCGAGCATACTTAACCCTGCTCACCTACCTTCAGCTGTTTCTCTTACCAGTTTAAGGGTTTCCCAGAAGGCCTCATCATCTGTCGAGCACAATATAATTGTCGAAGCCTCGCTGCACAATATTGAATACTTCCTTTCAGATTTCTCCCAAACATCCACGTTAATTTCCTTTCCCCCAACCTTATCCATCATTATTCTAAAAGAGTTAGCAAACTCTAATGCGTCTTCCGTCGAATCCCAAGTGATGTTCCATGTAAGGAAGTAATCAGTCTCATGCTCATAGTAGGTAAAGTTGTCTCCACCCCATCCTTCTGCAGCCCTGGTAGCCTCCTCCGATGGAAGCCATTTCCCCAACATGACTAGGATGAAGTATTCGCCGAATCTCTCGCTTTTAACCTTCTGCCAGCCTTCGTCAGCTACTGCAAGCGTTTCCACAGGCCTGTTTGTCTCATTGATGAGATATTTCTCCGGATGCATTATCTGCTCAGTTGTCGTTGGAGGATTCCAGTATGCAAGGTTAACGCTCTGCCAACCTCCTTCCATGTAGAGAGCTTTTACGAACCTTAAACCATAATCATAGGGGAAATAGTTTAGACGTGAAATCGAGTCTGGTAGACTAGTGTAGACACGTATCTTATTAATTAAGAAGTTTCCAATAAGCAATCCGTAGGGTCTCTGAATCATTCCCATTACTAGAATTTCTCCTATAGTCTTATTTGTAAATACTTCTTCCATTAGACACGCATCACCTTCGATCAATGCTGCCTTAGCCCTATCTCCATCGAATGTAGGCACGTATGGTATGTTGAAGTATTTGCTCTGCATGATGTGAGTTAGCTCGTGAACCAGTGTTCTTTCAGCGTTAAACCTGTCGTAAGGGTTAAAGTATTCCTTCACGATGTAGATCTTATCCTGCCAGACTGCAGCAGCTATCATCCCCCACCATTCAACCCTGGCCTCGTAAAGGCTTTCATCCTTCGATATCATGAACAATGCTTTGTAAATCCTCTCCTCCCTGAGTATGTTTTCCCTCTCCGTTTCCGCGAAGGATCTGCCCCAGTTTTCCCTAGTCCAGTCCACGGTTACGATTTCAACCTGCACGTTTTCTAGAGAGAAGCCTCTGACATCTTTTATTAATCTGATTGCTTCCCTTAGAAGCTCCTCCACTCTAGCCCTGTACTCGGATTCATCCTGCTCGTAGAAGAGGGTGTTGAATAGAAAAGTGCCCAGTAGAGCGATAATCGTAATGAGACATATTATGGCTAAGAGTTGCTTCGCCAAAAGAGTAGGGTGCAACTGCCCTTCCCCGATAGAGCTTTTCGAAAAATGTTTTCTACTCCCTGCCGCTTGACCGTTGTTTCTTATCAGTATGTTTCTACACCCCTAGAGATCAATACTATTGACACCAGTCCCAGGACTACGCCAATATACGTCCAAGCATCGTATTTCTGGTGGAACACCAAGGCTTCGAGAACCATGGTGAAAACGAGGCCAAGTATTGTTACGGAGACGAATACTTGTGTAGCACCCAGCGCGGATAATGGGCTTCCCATTAGGAATCTTCCGATGAAAAACAAGACTAGGGCTATGAAGATCGAGGGCGTGAAGAGATATTGAATACTAAAGGAGATGTCGAAGAAGCGTTGAGGAGGAATCAACCCCCATTTCCTAGTCCCTATTTTGAACAGTATGTTTCCCACAGCCCCTAATAGGGCGGCGGCCATTATTACTCCAATTACTTCAAGTCTCTCCATGTTTTATCGCTTACTAATGTTGAGAACAGTATTTAAAAATAAGACTTTCAAAGATTATTCTCAGTATTATGCCAGACTTTGCGGCTTAAAAAATATTGTTTAAATAGTCTAGAGTTTCGAAGCCGCAAGGTTCGAAAAGCACCTCATCCGCAGCCCCCATGATTAAACGAGCACTTTCTTCGCACTTATCCCAAGGAGTTTTAGCATACTTCTCCAGCAGGTTTTTCTTCACGCTTATGACGATGCTTCCCCTCCCATTGCTGAACCTGGCTGATAGTCCACCGCCCTCGTGTAGAATTATGTTTTCGCCTACTACTATCCTCAGCCCGTCGACCGCGCAGACATATGGTTTCCTCATTACAGTGAATACTTCGCAAGAATTAGGCATACCTATGATGCTCCCAGCCTTAAGACCCATTTTTAACCCTAGGACTAGGAAAGGACCCAGGTGGCCATGTAGGCTAACAGCCTTATCGAGAACATCTTTCTCAATGATTGTCAAAGTCATTTCTTTCGCATCCCCCTAGCCTCTAGGCTTAGCGTGAGGACTACTCCCAAAAGCCAGCCTACTATGCCACCAGCCATGTGTAGTATAACCCAGCCTACTACTCCACCCCATTTAGCTAATTGGGGAGCTGCCATGAAGAAAGTCCCTATTATGAAACCGGCTACTGCAGCCGAAACCGTTGAGACAATTGCTAAGAGTATTGCTCCAACGAGCTTTTTACTAAAACAATTCTCGTAACGGAATACGAATGTTAATAAGTCGAAAACTACGCTGGCCGCCGTAAACCCTAAGAAGTGTACAGCACCCGGTCTTAAAACGAAATTCAAAACTGTCGCCACGAAGCCTACTGCACTCGCCGTTCCGAGCTTTCTCACCCACCAAACGGCTAGAATAAGAGACATGAATCCTATCATGTCGCAGAAAACAGGTATGCCGAAAGTTGTGAATATTACCGGCGCAACGGTAGCGTTCAATATGCCCCAGAGTGCTGCGAAAAGCGCTATCGCAACAATATCACGGATACTAAGGTAGGCCATTTTGCTCCATCCTCCGGTATTACTGGAAACGTTTTTAGTAATACTATTTAAATCTTCATCTATTAGGCTAAGCGACACGAGAAAATAGAGTTAACCGCGGATTTTCCTCCGTAAGACGACTATCACTAGCACTACTACTAAAAATATAATAAATGGCATGCTGTTCCAAACCAGCTCACTTATATTTGGCGAGGATTTTTCAAACAAGGCAGTTTCAACAATCGGTGCAACTACTCTTATTGAAGCAGGATTATCCTTTCCAGTGTAAGACCCTGATCCTGATCCTCTCCAGCCAACGAACTCGTATCCAGGATTTGGCGATGCAGACATCTCTACTAGCGAGTTCTCCTCATACCATCCTGACGAGGGTGAAACAGAGCCTGCATCACTCGGATCAGCCTCCACCTTCAAATAGTATTTAACAACGTATGTTGCATTAATGTAACAGGCTTCCTCAAGGATTTTTATCAATCCTTTCCGGCTTGTCGAAACACCAGTGACTGAAGTCAAGGAGTATTGCTTGCCAATTCCTGCGTATAATGTATCAACCCATTGGAAGGAGTGTGTTGAGCCCAATTCCCATATGAAAATCTTCGGAAGGTCATCATAGAAGTACTGGGTTTCATCCACTATTAACACGGGTCCTGAAACGTCCTCATCCAAGCCGCTTGCAGAGAAAACTATTGTCGAAACAGAGGGTTTCGAAGAGACGCTGACATAGAAAGTGTGCAAAACGTCTGCTATTAGGTTAACCGCAAGATTAAGCGATCCCCCACACCTGTTCTTGAAAACAGGATTATCCCAGTCATAATTATTATCCATCCAGACGCATGATAAGCCTCCATCCGGGTCAAACGTAGTGTCGAACGCAAGCATTAGAGTAGCATTGTATGCTGAAATTAAATCGAGGCTTCCGTCGAAGCTTAAAAACACGTTGAATTCCGCATCGTAATTGTCCGTCATCTCGTTCACGTAGTTCTCGTAATCGCTGTGATGCTTCTCCCCACCCCAGTCTGTTGAAGCACCCATTACATGTGGGAACACGGCAACGTCTGAAATATAATGGGTCATGGATCCGAGTTTTTTAACTGCGCCGGGAACATCTCCAGCAAGATAGAGCGATAGAGCTTCTTCAAACTCTTCCTGAGCCCTCAGTGCTGCTGCATCATCCTGCAGAGAACCGTCTGAACGATAATACACATGATGTTTAGAAGTGTCTCCAATACCGTCCGGAGCCCTCCCATTGTCCGGCAACTCTGTTCCGTAGAGGTATAATGCAATGTTGTCAAGGATGAAGCTTTTCTCATTTTCAGGCAGCCAGTCCAGAGCATGTTGGGCAATCCAGTCGTGCGTCCCGTATTTGGGATTGTTGGGGTCACTACTATAACCTCCATTACTCCATCCGTAAACGGTCTGTGAATAGAAGCTTAGAATTACGCCGAATATTATTATAGTTTTTAGATTGAATTTAACCAGTGTACTTCCCGGCGGCATCCCATTGTTCATAGAATCGCATGTAAGAAAACGCTCCAACTTTTAAGCCTATCTGCAATATATAACATTCGGCCATAATCTTTAAAACTACGATTAATCGTAGTTTTATTTTAGAATGCCCGTAAAAATAACGGAGACTGTTGAAGAATATTTGGAGTGCATATACAGGTTGCAGGAGAAGGAGAAGGTTGCTAGAACCAGTAGCATAATCAGATCTCTTAAGGTTGCTCCAGGGACGGTTACAAACACTATTGAGAGGCTTGAGAGAGAAGGCTTTGTGAAACACGTTTCCTATAGAGGGGTCATGTTAACCGATAAGGGACGTATGATAGCTCTCCAAGTCGTTAGGCGGCACAGGTTGTCTGAGCGTTTGCTAACCGATATCCTTAAAATGAACTGGACGAGTGTTCATGAAGATGCTTGCAGGCTTGAACACAGCTTATCCGAAAACGTTGTAGACCACTTGGAGAGAACTTTGAATTATCCTAAGACTTGCCCCCACGGGAATCCGATACCTACTAAACAGGGCAGAATTCTTGAAGAGAAAACTCTACCTCTGCTCTCACTCACTATTGGTAAGCAGGGGATTATAGCTAAGCTTGTTGAAGAGGATGCTAGCACACTGGCGTATTTCTGGAACCTTGGCATAGTGCCCGGTACGGTTGTAGAGGTTCTTGAAAAACCTAGGCAGGACGAGCTTGTGAAGATCAGGATCGGCAAGGATAGGCATGCGGTTAGCCATCGCTTGGCTTCAATCGTACACATTAGGGAAGTCGGTAGGAGATGAGCGTTGGAGAGCACCGCATAAACGAGGTGCCCTTAACCGCTTTAAAGGAGGGGGAGAGCGGCATAGTCGTCTCAGTCAAATCAGGCTACGGTAAGGCGTGGGGCCTTAAAAAGAGGCTTATGGATATGGGTATCACACCCGGCACCAAGATAACTGTCGTAAAATCCGCTCCCTTCCACGGTCCCCTAGAGATTATGGTTCGTGGATACAGACTTGCTATAGGAAGGGGGATGGCTGAGAAGATATTTGTGAGGATTGAGCAGGTTGAGTGAAAGGAAAAGGAGGCTGGTGATAGCCTTAGCCGGCAATGCTAACGTGGGGAAGTCTGTAATATTCAACTATTTGACGGGGTTGCATCAGCACATTGGGAATTGGCCTGGCAAGACTGTGGAGAGAGCTGAAGGCACTCTCTACTTCAAGGGTTACACGATAGATATTATTGACCTCCCCGGAATATACTCTTTAACCACCTACTCCATAGAAGAATCAATCTCGAGAAGGTATATCGCTGTCGAGAAGCCTAATGCTGTGATAAACGTTGTAGACGCTTCCGTTCTCGAGAGGAACCTGTTTTTCACTCTCCAACTCATGGAGCTTGAGACCCCGATGGTAATAGCCTTAAACCAAACGGATATAGCGAAAAAGAAGGGAATTGAGATAAACGTTGAAAAGCTTAGCGAGCTACTCGGTGTCCCCGTCGTACCAACTATAGCTGTTAAAGGAATTGGGATTTTTAAGCTTCTGGATAAGGCTATTGAAGTCGCTGAAAAAAGGAATAAGCCTAAGAGAGTAGAGTACGGGAGGGATTTTGAAGCGGCAATAAGCAGAATTACCAAGGTTCTTAATGGCTCCGACCTACCGTATCCCCCGAGGTACGTTGCAATCAAGCTCCTCGAAGGCGATAGAGAGATTGAGGAAGAGGTTTCTAAGAAAAACCCAAGTGCACTATCTCTAGCTAGGGAAGTTGGAAAAGAATTGGAGGAATTGCATGGTCACTCATGTCCAACCTTAATAACTTCGGAACGCTATCGTGTAGCAGGGTGTATTGCGAGAGAAGTCCAGAAGATAATTCAACCCCCCAAACCAACTCTTGTAGAAAAAGTTCATGAAGTAACTACCCATAGGGCTCTTGGTTATTTAGTTATGATTGCTGTAATCTCATCAATGTTTCTCTTCGTATTCGCCCTCGGAAACTTTCTCTCAGAGCTTTTGAATAATATGCTTTATGGGCTCAGGCCATTCCTAACGAAACTCCTAGGAGAAGGGCTGCTTGGAGAATTAGTTTGGGGAGGTGTTGTCGAAGGGCTTATAGCAGGAACTACTATAGCAATACCCTACATTATACCGTTCTACATCGCTCTATACATGCTTGAGGACTCGGGCTACATGAGTCGCATCGCCTTCCTAATGGATAATGTTATGCACAAGATGGGGCTTCACGGCAAGGCCTTCATACCCCTGATGCTCGGATATGGTTGTAACGTTCCCGCTTGTCTAGGTTGTAGAATAATGGAGACGGAACGCGAGAGGCTTATCGCAGCCTTCGTCACAACCTTGATACCTTGCGCGGCACGAACAGTTATAATCCTAGGTCTAGTCGGCAGGTTTCTCGGAATCCATTGGGCTTTAGCTCTCTATGCTTTCAACCTGATCGTAGTCTTCCTCATGGGAAGGCTTGCGTTCAAAGTTCTCCCCGGGGAGCCGACGGGCCTCATAATGGAAATGCCCGACTATAGGTTTCCGCATATTAAAACTGTATTTAAACAGACCTGGTTCAGGCTTGTCGAATTCCTGAAGATAGCTTTCCCACTGATAATTGCTGCAACATTTACGGTCAAGCTGGTTGAAGAATTCGGCCTGCTTGGGGCTCTCAACATGTTTCTTAGTCCGGTTACAGTAGCGTGGCTAGGCCTGCCGGAGGCTGTTGGAGTATCTCTCATATTCGGCGTCTTGAGGAAAGAGCTTGCTTTGATAATGCTTGCAAGCCTGCTTGGGACGACAGAATTCTCGCGAGTGTTAACGCCTGTTCAAATGGTTGTTCTCACAATAGTATCGATGTTCTACATACCGTGTGTAGCGACTATAGCGACCTTAGTCAAGGAATTCGGTTGGAGGAAGGCTCTGCTGATAACTGTTTTCGAAATACTTTTCGCCATAGCTCTGGGAGGAGTTTCGCTCCGGATTCTGGAATTAGTTAGCGCCTCCTTTTAAGGGGATAGTCTTTTTCGGGGGAATGGTTAAAAGCCTTCAGATCCATCTAGGCTTGCTAACATTGACTCAGATGAGGGCTGCGAAAGAAGGACGCGTAACAGAGGAGATGAGAATAGTTGCGGCAGACGAGGGAGAGTCCCCTGAGAAAATACGTGAAAGAGTATCTAGGGGCACCGTGATAATAACGCGCAACAACCGGCGTGGAAACGTGCATCCCATAGGGATTGGGGAGGGGTTGAGAACCAAGGTTAATGCAAACATTGGGACAAGCACTGACCTTTGCAACATTGACCTTGAAGTGGAGAAGGCTAGGGTTGCGGTCAAGTATGGAGCAGACACTATTATGGACCTGAGCACAGCAGGCAATCTAGACGAGATTAGGAGGAGAATACTGATGGAGGTAAATGTACCAGTTGGAACAGTACCTATATACCAAGCTGCGATAGATGCTGCGAAGAAGAAGGGTTCCATCGTCAATATGACTGAAGACGATATTTTCAACACTATAGAGAAGCATGCTAAGGACGGGGTTGACTTCATGACTGTGCATTGCGGAGTCACCCGTCAGACAGTTGAGAAAATAAGTAAGCATCCTAGGATGATGGGGATTGTTAGCCGCGGCGGAACCTTCCTAGCGGCATGGATCCTTTACAATAAGAAGGAGAACCCCCTGTATTCTAATTTCGACTATCTTCTCGAAATGGCTGCAGAGTACGATTTCTCCTTGAGCCTCGGAGACGGCCTTAGGCCAGGATGCATATTCGACGCCTCAGACTGGTTTCAAGTACAGGAGCTCCTGACAATAGGGGAACTGGTTGACAGGGCTAGGGCTGCGAATGTTCAAGCAATGGTCGAGGGGCCTGGGCACATGCCTTTAGACCAGATAAACGCTAACGTGAAGCTTGAGAAAGCCGTCTGCAAAGGCGCGCCATTCTACGTCCTAGGCCCAGTTGTGACTGAGATAGCCCCTGGGTACGATCATATTGTTGGAGCCATAGGAGGAACTGTCGCGGGCCTCGCGGGCGCAGACTTCCTCTGCTACCTCACCCCGTCTGAGCACCTAGGTCTCCCAAGTATTGAAGACGTTAGGGAGGGGGTGATAGTTACGAAGATAGCTGCCCACGCGGTGGATATTGTTAAGCTCGGCGATAAAGCCATGGCTAGGGATTTGGAAATGGCTAAGGCAAGGTCTGAGCTGGACTGGGATAGACAGTTTAAGAACGCGATCGACCCTGAGAAAGCGGTTATGATACATGGCAGGGTTAAGCCGAAGTCTCTGGGAGCATGCTCAATGTGCTCAGAATTCTGTGCAATAAAGATTCTTAAAGAGGCTTTAAAGACATCTGGCGAATGCTTTTGAAATAAATAATAGTCCTTCCACGAGCTTCGTATTCTAAAAGACAGTTTTTTACAAGCTACGTTTTAAACGGGGAAAAAGTTTTATTCTTAACATTCTCGTTCCTGAACGTGAAACCCTGCCCCGGTAAGTACGATTATCCTGAACACACTTCCGACGTTTACGTGCAGGCATACGGGAGAAGCTTGAATGAGGCTTTTGAAAACGCTGCACTCGGTTTAACAGGCGTAATAACCGACGTTTCCTTAGTAAGGCCTGAGCAAACAGTTGAGGAAAGCGTTGAAGCAGAAGACGTTCAAATGCTGCTCTACAAATGGTTGGAGGCAATACTAATAAGGCTTGACGCTGAGCAAATGGTTTTCTCAGAATTCGACGTTAAAATAGAAAGAAGAGGAGACAAATATGTTCTTAAGGCTGTAATGAGGGGGGAGAAGTTTAAGCAGGGATACCATACCAGCGGCACGCACGTAAAGGCGGTAACACTCCACGACATGGAGATAGAGGAATCTACCGATAGAGCAAGGGTTAAGGTCCTACTAGACATATAGCTTGTTGAAACGCTATCCTGTTTAAGTTCCTGAAACCTGAGCCATATACCTTTTAGCAGCCATCCTAACATCCTCAGCGCGTATCGTCTTCCTCTTGGCGAATACAGCCAGTTGGGCTGCGTCTCTAGCTATTCTCACTCCGATTTCTTCCAGTATTCTGGACAGTTCTTCAGCAGCCTCCTCGCTTACCCTTTCCCCTCCTGATTTGCGGAGAATCCTGTACATGGCCGCTAAGGACAGTTCCTCTGACATGATTTTACCCTCTTTTTGTTCAGATTAGCATGTTAATAAGTCTTTTCAATGAGAAATGGCTAGAATTATTGACTAAACACGATAAAAACCTTATAAAAAGCCCTTTATGGCTTAAAGGATCGATGTTTAAAAACAAGTGGGGCAAGCCTCTTAAGCCGGCTTACCAACCTCCTCGGAATCTCAAAAGTAGGCGGGGGACTGGGAGCGTAATGCTAACAATCCGTTGAACTCTACAAGATTATTGCACAAAATTAAATCAGAATTTTCTTCGGAAAGGGCTAGAAAAGATTATGTTTTTAAAGAAGAGTATTATGGAAAGACTATTCCACCGGAGAAAGGTGTTAAGGATGCTTCAGGAGAAGCTTGCAGGGTTATTTGATGGCGAATATGAACCGCAGTCCTTAGAGAACGCGGTAATAGAGTTCTGGGAGGAGAATAAGATTCCTGAGAAGCTGAGGAGAATAAGGCTTGAGAAGAACATTGGGAAGCTTGGATACATCGAAGGGCCTCCTACGCTAAACGGGCGACCCCACATAGGACATACGTGGGGGAGGACGATTAAAGACCTCTGGTACAGGTGGAAGTCTATGCAGGGCTACTACGTTCTTTTCAGGGCGGGTTGGGATTGTCAAGGCCTCCCGGTTGAAATAGAGGCTGAGAAGGAGCTCGGCTTCTCAAACAAGAAGGAGGCTCTCGAAAAGCTTGGCGAAGAGAAATTCATCGAGGAGATTAAGAAGATCCTTCACAAGTATCACGCTGACTGGAGGAGGGTTGACAGAAGGTTTGGGATGTTCATGGATTACGATAAGGAGTACTTCACCTACAAGGACGAGTATATTGAGAGGGAGTGGAAATATCTTAAGAGGGCCTATGAGCAAGGTCTTCTCGGAAAAGGCTACAGGGTTGTAGCCTACTGTCCCAGCTGCCAGACCTCGCTGAGCAATGCTGAAGTCGGCCAGGAATACAGTATGGTTGAAGACCCCTCTGTC
>Ga0185307_1001684_pt1 | contig 11950 bp, 11 predicted proteins | sample LHCtaG_FD_128010 | JGI IMG/M metagenome (GOLD analysis project Ga0185307, IMG submission 128010) | Hot spring microbial communities from Little Hot Creek, USA to study Microbial Dark Matter (Phase II) - LHC4sed_matched (SPADES... | ecosystem: Environmental > Aquatic > Thermal springs > Hot... | reverse complement strand
AGTATAGTATCTCGTGACGAAGGCCGGGTCCGTAAACTTCTCCAGAAGCTTCTCGGGGACGCCATCTATCTCGACAAGCATCCTCTTGACAGCCTCATCGCCCCTCTTCAGCCTTTCACATGTCCCAGCGACAGCCTCGCCAGTCCAGTGCCAAGCCCATGGGAAGAGGACATTATAGCCCTGCATCCTCTTGAACCTAGCATAAGCATCGCCCCTCGTGTATGTGAAGCCGTGGCCAACGTGGAGTGGGGCATTCTGATAAGAGTATGGGACGCAGACGAAGATCTTCGGCGCGCCTGGTATCGGGTCCGCCTCGAATACCCTCTCCTCCAGCCATCTCTTAGCCCACTTCTCCTCATAGGGTATCGGGGCTCTCGCCTTCATGATCCACGCACACCACATGCTGGGCCATATTTAACCAGATTACGTGCTGAGAATAGGGGACGGCTCTCCCTTATACGTTTCGCCCGGCTCAGGGCGTTAGCCCACGGCTCCAGAGCCTTTGAAACTCCCTCTCATAGATCGCGGCGACTCCGGGATCCTCAACCACGAGGATGTTCTCGTCGTTATTCTTCTCGGCGGACCATGTCCAGTTATAGCTTCCCGTTATCACGATCCTCTCATCAATTATTATCACCTTGTGATGCATTAGATCAGGGTTTGAGTCAAGCTTCACGTCCACGGCGTGGGCAATGAGCTTTTCATGCTCGCTCCCCTTCCAGCCCGCGCTCTCAGCCTCGATCAAGACCTTGACATCAACCCCCCTCTCAGCAGCCCTTATCAGGGCATCCGCCAGCGCGTCGAGGGTGAAGCCGTAGATCATGACATGTATGCTCTCATTGGCCCGGCTTATCATATCGATTAAGATGCTCATGCATCCTCCCATGAGCCTCGTTATGCAGACAGCCTTAACAGCCCCCCTGGAAGGCGTCTCGGCCTCGGACGCAAGTATCGTCGTTGTCTCGACATGGCTTATCGTCAGAGTGAGTGTTGAGATCCTTGTCTCGGTGATTGTCGAGGTGAATGTCTCATGGATCGTTATTATGCGGGGTTGGGCCTCGGACCCGATGAGGTACCCAGCTATGAGTCCGAATATGAGGAGTGTTACCGCGAGCCCGGCCATTGTCACGGACCTGGCCATCGCCTAGCCTCCCCGCGCCACACCGCGAGAAGCCTTAATATCTTTATCCCATGAGCTGGGTGTTTTCGTGGGATGCTTGAGGCGAGGCTCAGGGATGCGAGGATCGAGGCAGAGAAGGGTGATGAGGCAGTCAAGCTCCTCTCTAAGGGATATGGCGTGGAGGATCAGGCCGGTGGGCTCGTGATATACTCCTACCCAGAGGCCCTCTATCTCGTTGAGAGGGAAAGGATGAGGGTCTTCTCGGCCTCGGGCGAGGAGCTCGACTTCAACAAGCTTCTCGCGGCCCTGAAACAACTTGATGAGAACATCTGGAGGGACTATGTTGTTTACAGGGATTTGAGGGAGAGGAACTATGTCGTCAAGGATGGCGTGAATAGGGAGCTGAGATTCAGGGTCTTTGAGAGGGGGAAGTATGGGGAGGAGCCGGCGAGATACCTTGTCGCGCCCATCATGGAGGGCAGAAACATCCCGGTTGAGAAGATGATAGAGTGGCTTTCAGCGGCTAGAAAGCTGAGGAAAGAGCTCGTCATAGCGGTTGTCGACAGGAGGAATGAGGTCATATACTACAAGGCCTCGATAGTTGACCTGAGAAATGTCTAGGAAGCTTCGTGCCCTCCTCAAGCTCACGAGGCCGCCGAACGCCATCCTCATGTATATAGCTGTGATAGCTGGCATAGTGCTATCCGATAGCAAGAACTTTCAGTTCGAGAAGCTCGTGCTCGCTCTCATAACGGCCTACGGGCTCTGCGGGAGCTCCATGGGATTCAACGACTATTTCGACCGCGAGGTGGATCGAGTAAATGCTCCATGGAGGCCGATACCATCCGGCATCGTCTCAGCCTCGGAGGCCGCGGCATTCTCAGCGGCCCTCGGAATCATTGGCCTAACCTCATCAGCATTAACCTCGATCCAGTGCCTCGTGGTAGCCTCAATCGCATACGCTGCATCACTCGCCTATAATATTTGGCTGAAGAGGAGCGGCCTACCCGGAAACATGATCGTGAGCGGTGTCGTGGTCGCGCCCTTCATCTACGGCTCAATACTCTCGGATGGATACATCTCGCCGAGGCTGGCGACATTCATCCTCCCAGTCTTCCTATCAAACTTGGGAAGAGAGATAATCAAGGGTATCTCGGATATTGAGGGAGACTCCCTCCGCGGGGTCAAGTCTGTTGCCAGGATCATGGGGCCGGGATTCGCCGCGAGGCTCAGCGCATCCCTCTACATGGCGGCGGTCGGGGTGAGCCCACTCCCATACATACTAGGGCTCGTCTCATGGATCTATATCCCGATAGTCGTGGCCGCTGACGCGGGCTTCACATACTCTGCATACAGGATCCTAAGGGATCATTCTAGAGAAAATGCGCTGAAGGTTAAGTCCATGACGCTTATCTGGATGCTCCTAGGCCTAATAGCATTCATCACCGGATCAATCTAGAAAATCTATTTACACTGGAGGCAGGGGCTTTTAGCCGAGAGGACGTGGAGCTGCCAGCAATCCTCGGTGGAGAGCCTGTTAGGAGGAAGCCTTACCCGAGCTGGCCGATCTATGATAGCCGCGAGGAGGAGCTTCTACTTGAGGCCTTGAAAAGCGGGAGATGGAGTGTTGGTGGAAGATTTCAGGAGGAGTTTGAGAGAAGGTTCGCCGAGTTCCAGCATGCCAGGCACGCGCTCCTCTGCTCAAGCGGGACAGCTGCCCTGAAGATCGCGTTAAGGGCAATGGGGCTTGAGCCGGGGGATGAGGTGATAGTCCCGGCATACACATTCCTCGCAACAGCAACATCAGCGCTAGACCTAGGGCTAAGAGTGGTCTACGCGGACATAGACCCGGAGACGTACACGATCAACCCGGAGTCTGCGAGGAGGCTGGTGAGCGAGAGGACGAGGGCGATAATACCGGTGCATATCGCCGGGAGGCCGGCGGACATGGATGCTATAATGGAGCTCGCAGAAGAGAGATCACTATTAGTGCTGGAGGATGCGGCCCAAGCACATGGAGCAGAGTGGAGAGGAAGGAGGGTTGGCGCAATAGGAGACGCGGGAATCTTCAGCTTCTACCAGTCAAAGAACATAACATGCGGCGAGGGCGGAGCAGTAACAACGGACAACGATGAGATAGCTGAGAAGGTCTGGTCCCTGAGAAATGTCGGCAGGCCTAGGAGGGGCCCATGGTATGAGCACAGAATATATGGCTGGAATTATAGAATAACCGAGTTTCAGGCAGCAATCCTCATCGCCCAGCTTGAGAGGGCTCCCGAGCTCATGGAGAGGAGAGAGAGGGGCGCGAGAATCCTAGACAAGCTTCTCTCCGAGATCGAAGGCATCACTCCATTAAAGCATGATAGCAGGGTGACGAGGCATGCATACCACCTCTATATCTTCAAATATGATTCGCGGGAGTTCTCGAACCTCCCGAAGCAGAGGTTTGTCGAAGCCCTCTCCGCAGAGGGGATCCCATGTAACGCGGGATATAGGCCGCTCTATAGCTATTCATTCCTCCCACCCAGCAAGCCATTACCGAATACTGAGAAGGCATCGTATGAGGAGGCGATATGGATTCCACAATACGTCCTCCTAGCAGATGAGGAGGATCTAGAGGATATTCCGAGAGCCATAGAGAAGATAAAGAGGAATGCGTATAAGATCCCGAGATAACATCTAGTATAAGCGGTGTTATGGTGATGGATACCCTCCTCTTGCCGGAGGAGGATGTTAAGAAACTGGTCTCAATGGATGAGGCGATAAGCGCCGTCGAGAGCGCTTTCAGGGACAAGGCGCTCGGCAACGTCCAGATGCCGCCAAAGGTCTACCTCCTCTACGGGAGTGGAGACTTGAGGGTTATGCCCTGCTATATCAGGACAGGCGAGATTTCATCCGTCAAGATCGTAAACTCTCATCCAAGGAATCCTGAGAAGGGCCTTCCAACGGTTATGGCCATGATAGTCCTCGTAAACCCTGAGACGGGCTTCCCCAAGGCGGTTATGGGCGGGACATGGATAACCGGAATCAGGACCGGGGCGGCCGGAGCGGTTGCCGCTAAGTACCTCGCGAGGAAGAATTCTAGGATAGCGGCCTTCATAGGAGCCGGAACACAGGCGAGAATGCAGCTCCTCGGAATAACACGAGTGCTCCAATCCATTAGGGAGGTAAGGGTCTTCGACATCAAGTCAGAGGCCGCAAAAGCATTCATACAATTTATTGAGGATCATGGGGCGGCAGGGCTCTCGCTGATCCCCGCATCATCTGTGAGGGAGGCTATTGAGGATGCCGACATAATAATCACCACAACGCCATCGAGGAAGCCCGTGGTGATGAGCGAGTGGATATCCGATGGGGTGCACCTCAACTGTATTGGGGCGGATGCTCCAGGGAAACAGGAGCTCGACCCGATGATACTCAAGAGAGCATCAAAGATCGTTGTGGATGATGTTGAGCAGGCGATCCATAGCGGCGAGATAAACGTGCCGCTAAGCGAGGGGATAATAGGGGTGAGCAGCATCTATGGAGAGCTTGGCGAGATCGTCGCCGGGCTGAAGAAGGGCAGAGAAAGCGATGATGAGATCACGATATTCTCCTCAACAGGCCTGGCAATACAAGACGCTGCCGTCGCGAACATCGTCTACGAGAACGCCCTCAAGAAAGGAGTAGGAACGAGAATAAGGCTCGTGATATAGGCTCGAATAATCACGCAGGAATTCTTAAGACTGTTAATCCTAAGTTTAAATATCGGATACGCGAAAACTCATTATGGGCGGGGGTAGCCAAGCCTGGTCAAAGGCGCAGGACTGAGGCTCCTGTCCCGTAGGGGTTCGTGGGTTCAAATCCCACCCCCCGCACATACCTACCAGCAAAATCAAAAAGCGTGGGAAGAGATTAGGGGTTTAAAAGAGGCCCGAGTTTCTAAGGCTTTTGATCCTCGATTCACTCCAATTCAACTTTCTCAGGTACTATTGATTTAAGGAAGTTGAATGCCTTTATGCAGCCGTCTACTCTATCCAGCCATGGATCTTCATGTTCTATGCTTAAGACGCCGCTATAGTTAGCCATGAGTAATGCTGTGATTAATTTTCTCCAATTGATCTGTCCCCAGCCTACAACCCTGAATCTAAATCCTCTGCGCGGATGATCCTTATCTCCTAGGAGAAGTATTGAGCTGTATCTGATATTCTCTTCTAGAATTTCTGCATCTTTCGCATGAACAGAATATATTCTCTCCCCAAACTCCTCCACGAAGGCGACCGGATCTACTAGAAACCACATGAGGTTGGCTGGGTCGAGATTAAATCCTAGTTCTCTTCGCATATTAAATGCCTCCAGCAGCCTTTTAGCGGTTTCAACACTAAATGCTTGCTGCTGAGGGAAGGGCTCATGAGCAAATCGCACGCCATATGATCTACAATAGTCCAATAAGGGAGTCCATCTCTCCACAAGCTGCTCATAGGCTTTTTCCCAGAGCTCACCACCTCCAGGCCATGGATACACCCAAGAGAAATTCACGCATCCGAGAAAGCCGTTTATCACGGTAACATCCAAGGCAGCAGCACATTCTATCGTCTTTTTCACGCGCTCAACACCATATCTAATCTTCTCCTCCGGTGATCCGTGAAAAATTCTATCAGTCTCTAGACCATGAGGCCCGCCAATTAGCTGGCTATCTATATGACAGCTCAGAGCAGATATCTCCAGATTATAGGATGATACAAGCCTTTTATACTCAGTAGCCCCTCCCCTGAGGACTTTATCAAGATTTAGATGATTATCTCTCCCCGTATCTGTGGCCACCTCAATCGCTCGACAACCAAGCCTGCTAGCAAATCTAAGAACCTTTTCCAAAGGGATATCATTAAAGGGCCATGTAAACAATCCTATCTTCATCAAGACCCCCCAGAAATTCACCCATTAATTATCTCAGCGCTTTAATATTCTTTCTCCGGCTCCCGTAAACGATCCGGTTATACTCGTTCAATCTTTAGATTAAACACCTCAGCAATCAGTTCTATCTCTGGCAGATGATGCCCCGGTATTAGTATCTGGTGATGTGAGGTCACTTTTTTCATTACGCTATGACCATCCTTAACCTTTATTATCATTCCATTTCTGCAATCAGAGCCCGGATATTGGACATATCCTTTCACAATTCCCTCAATAACTATTAGCTTGGACATGGAGCTATCGATCTTCACGAGCGTGATCGGGCCTATTGGCAGACGTGCATCCACCGCATGAGCATTCTCACCCACAATGCTCAGAACCCTCGGTCTTAAAATCCAGCTCATGGAAAAAGGTCTGGGAATCAGGCCGGTGTAGCCGCAGTGAGCGACCAGTATATGATTCTCCGGATCATCAACTATTTCGGGGAAGCTAGGTATACGTTCATGCTTTAGTGCTGCAGATCCCATGAGGAATGGATAAATGTTGCTCATCATTACAGGCGCGTTTAATGCATAATGCATTATACACATTGTTAATAGGCTTAATAGATCTGCCTCGCAAGCCCAGATCAACTTCCTCTCCTCAAACAGTAGACACCATGCAAGACAAGGTGTAGTATCCGAGTAGTCAGACTCGTTAAGACAGTTTATCCCAGCTCCTATAACTGATTCATCCTCCCCAAGATCTTTCTTCAACGCTAGGTATAACTTGATGGCCCTGACCAAAGCCTCTTCAGAAAGATCCTCGGAAACATTGATTGATAATCCTCTTAGCACATCCATTGCCTCGGGATTGGATATGTTTCTCGCCTTTTCCCCAAGCTCTTTAAAGCTGCGCTTCTCAACCCTAACTCCAAACTTATTTCTTAATCCTTCTATGCATTGAACCTGCCACCAGAAAAATCGCCTGAAAATAGAGTCCTGTTTCCCTCCCTCCCCGGGCCTATCTTGATATATAATGAATTTTGATTGCGAGAGTTTCCTCTTAATAGCTAAAGCCCTACAAACCACTTTCGACTGCTCTAGGCTATATGGCGCGATTATCCTAATGTTCTTCTCTTTTAAGAAGCTGATTATTTCCCAATCCCACATATTCATAGTTCCGAACTCTGATGTGATTGCGAGTAGCGGTAGGGGTATCTTCCTCAGCTCATCTACAATGCCATAAACCTTGCCGGTTAATTGAGGCAATAACACGGCATCAATATTATCCGGCACAACCTCTCCTAGGGAAATGGGGGACAATATCTCTGCTTCATCACGTAATAGCTCTCTTAAAATGCTCAATTGTGAACGATACTCATTATCCAGCTCTAGCTTAATAGAAAGCGGTTGAAGTCTAGCTTTTAGCATATCTTACTTCAGGCCCCACAATTAATTAAATCTTTCTAAGACAGGCTTTTTCGATGAATATCTCTACCCCCCTAATATTGTATCATTACTCTTTTACCATTAGATGCCGATTCCATCAAAGCATCCATGATTACATTGCACTTATAGCCGTCTTCAAAGGTGGCTCCAATAGGCCCCACCTCCTTATCATTAATAACGCAATCTAGGAAATGGTAGATCTCGTTTAAGAATGTATGCTCCCAGCCGATGATATGCCCATGTGGCCAGTAAAACTTGATGAATGGATGATGTGTTTCTGTTACTAGGACTTCGCGCCATCCTAAAATGTCCTCGTTATTCTTTTCAAGTCCGTAGACTCTAAGCTCGTTCAATCTCTCGAGATTAAATTCTATGCTACCGTTCTCACAATTTATCTCAAAGTTATTGTAGTTTTTTCTACCAGTTGCGAATCTTGTTGCTTCTAGGGTTCCTATCGCCCCATTCTCAAACTCTATGCACGCAGCAAATGCGTCTTCTACGGTGACCTCGCCTTTCTTACTGGGGTCTTCAGGTAATGGTCTCTCCTTTACAAACGTCATCGTCATACACATGACGGATTTTATCTCCCCGACCAAGAATCTCGCCAGATCAATTATGTGGGAGCCCAGGTCTCCAATGGGCCCCGAGCCAGCTTTCTCCCTTTTAAGCTTCCAGATTAATGGGAAGCTCGGGTCTTTGACCCATTCCTGAAGATACCTCGCCCTGAAGTGATATATGCGGCCCAGCCTATGCTCATCTATGAGCTTCTTAGCAAGTAGCACCGCGGGGACAAATCTGTAATTGAACGCGACCATGTTCTTCACGCCTGCCCTTCTCACCGCATCAAGCATTTCCCTTGCCTCTCTAGCATTTCTAGCCAAGGGCTTTTCGCAGAGGATATGCTTTCCAGACTCTGCCGCCATTATGCAAGGCTCAGCATGCATATCGTTTGAGGCGCAATTATCAAATACCTCCACCTCGCGGTCACTCATGAGCTTCCTCCAGTCAGTGTAATGTCTTTTATAGCCATATCTCTTAGCTGCCTCGCGCACAAGCTCCTCATTCCTGCCACAGATAGCTACTAGAATCGGCCTTGCTGGTGGAGGATAGAAAAATATTGGTAAATCAATGTATGCATGACTATGAGCTTTTCCCATGAAGGCATAACCGAGTACACCAATGCCTATCTCAGGAACTTTCTCCACTCTTTTCTCGACAGACGCCATTCTTATGAATCCGACATCTTCTGACATAACATCTAAATGATGTCATTGATAGCTATTTATTTTTTGTGGTCGGATTCTCACACCTATGCCATCGGGCGTCAAATAGGGTTTCCATAATCGAGTATTCTTCGAACTTCCTCTTCCACATTTCTTCCCTCATAGAGCACTTTATACACGCTCGATAATAGTGGGAACTTCAGATCTAGAGAAGCTGAGAGATCCTTATTCTGAAGCATCATGTCATAGACTTTTTGGCGGTTGAATAGCCCTCTATAGTTGTTACCCCATCTTTCTTAAGGCCGCCATTGCTTCTTCAACACTCATCCCTAATCCCAGCATTCTTCCAAACATAAGCTGTCTTCCGGAAACTTTTCTCGAAGTAGCCTCTAGATCACCTAATCCGGCGAGTCCATAAACTGTTTCCTCTCGGCTACGTAGGAGCTTGAGGAGCAAGCTCATCTCCTTTATAGCCTGAGACACTATAAACGCTCTCAAATTATTCAACGACTTTATGCTCATTGCTTCAGCTAGGCCATCACACCATCCTATCGCGATCGTATACACGTTTTTTAGCGCCGAGCATAACTCAACCCCTACAACATCGTGAGATAATAGTATACGGTAATAGCTCGTAGCAAAATTACTTCTGCAGAGCTCAAGAAATCTGATGTCAGTCGAAGCATAAACCACCACCGTGTGAGCCCTAACTGCAAGTTCTTCCGCCAGACATGGACCACCAACAACAGCTATTGGTGGAGCGCTCTCTGCATTTAGAGATAATACGGCTAACTGTTTCCGAAAGCAGGAATACTTTTCCATTTTCCTCATGAAAACCTTTGGAGAGTATTACCATGCCGACATCATCTAAACGATCTTTAAGAAATGGTAACGCTCTCCACACTATGTCACCGACAGCATCTGATGATACCGGATGAATATCACCTCCGAGCCGTTAAGAGCGTCTCCCAGCTCTTCAGGATAGAAGAGATTGACTTTAGGCGGTAGCATCACCCCGAGCGATGGGTGATGCCGCCCCCTCAGCCAGCGATTCGAGTATTTTTAGATCATATTCCGTGCCCCATAAGTTAACAACGCGCCCATTATCTGCCAGCGGAAAGGTCATAGCCGATCCAATTGCACCCGCACCTAGGATTGTTACCTTCATACACCTAACCAGGAATAGGTCCTAGCCTAATATTTTTCTCATTCATAAAAGAGGAGAGGAGTGTAAAAAGATGTTGGGATACCGTTTTTCACAGCCTTTTAACGATAATGCTGCCATCCTTCATTATTATCTTCAACTTTTCCTCTTGGGACAAAATCCCTATATCTTGTAATGGGTTTCCATCAACAACGAGTATGTCTGCTAATTTTCCAAGCTCTATTGTCCCTATTTTATCCTGAAGACCTAAGCATTCTGCGGCCAGCTTTGTAGCCGAGACTATTGCTTGCATGGGGGGCATCCCTAATTCAACCATTACTTCAAGTTCCTTGGCATTATCGCCATGTCTGAAGTATGGTACTCCGCCAGCATCAGATCCAAGCACTATTTTCACGCCCTTGTCAATGTATTTCTTAAAGTTCTTCACACGATCTTTCCAAAATTCCTTCGCGCCTTCCACAGTATATTCTGGTTGCTCGCCCTCTCCTTTCTCCAAGAGCAGTTTTATATATCTGTTAGTTGGCTCTAGATATGCTCCTCTTTCAACCATCATTTCAACTAGATCTTCATCCATGAAGTATCCATGGACGATGATGTCCACCCCAGCCTCCAAGGCCGTTCTAATGGCTTCCGGTCCATTCGCATGCGCCATTACTTTACGTCTATTTCTGTGAGCCTCCTCTACCGCCGCTCTAACTTCTTCAAAGCTTGCTTGCGCTAGAGTTGGTATGCCCGGGCTTATCACATCCCGGCTCACGACAAGCTTAACCATATCAACACCATACCAAAGATTTAGTCTAGCTGCTTTTCTCCATTCTTCCGGGCCGTCCGCATGCATTGCCGCCTGCTCTATTATATCTCCACCATATCTACCACCCAGCCATGGTGGGAAGAAATAACCATGGCCTCCAGTGACTGTTATATGGTATCCCGCGGCTCCATATCGTGGCCCCTCTATAAACCCCAAATTTACACCATCTCTTAGCGCTACCTCCATCCAGTTAAATCCGCTACCTCCATCTTGGGCTGTGGTTATCCCTCTTCTAAGCGTTCTAGAAAGATATGAGACGCCCTTAACTAAAGCGAGCATACAATTCTGGTTTACGGTGCGCTCGATAAGCCCCTTAGGCTCCCCATCCATGCATATGTGAATATGCGTATCTATTAACCCGGGCATTATCGTCATGTTGTAGATATCTATTGTCTCCGCATCCTTAGGAATTTTTACATCACCTTCCTGCCCAACATTTCCAATCTTATTGCCCTCAACAACAATAACAGAGTTTTTCAACGGCTCCCTTCCGGTACCATCTATTAAAACACCTCCAATAAATGCTATGGGCCGATATTTCATGTAACACACCTCAGTACGCATCTTTTATATGCCTACACCCTAATAAGTCTTGTTAAGACGCATTTCGAGCCCTGGCTCTCTTAGCTTCTTGAAGACTAATTCCTATTCTGAAACCTCCTCGGCCTTGTTCTCCTCATCAAGTAATGATTCAGCTTTCTTCCTCATCTCCCTTAAATCGGCTAATAGTTTTTCAATATCCAAATGCTTATCGGATAATGTCTCTCTTATCTTGGTGAATTTTTCCTCATTTACTTCAGCATTCTCTAGATTATGGGGGGTCATGGTTTGGGAGGTTAATTTCTTATAGAGGAGGATATAGAAGGCTATGGTTGCTGCGAACACGATGATAATCAAGATTATGTGTTCTATCAATTTCTCCAGCACCCCGCTAGGTTAACCCGATTGTGGTTGTGAGAAGCCTGGCTCCGAGAATGATCACCGCGATTGCAAGTGCTAGTGATAAGGCGTTCATCTGCTTAGGTTTGAGGAATCTGGCGCCGGTGGCGGTGGCGTAGCCCGCTGTGCCGAGCCATGCATAGTCGAGCCAGATGTGGAAGCCGAACATGGTAAGCAACCCGGCCAGCCCGCTCATCTTAACGCCCTCCGAGATCAGCGGCAATCCCACGGTGAACCACCATGTGAGGAAGTATGGGTTTAGGGCTGTGAAGAGTAGGCCGACTAGGAAGGCGGCTAGCAGGCCCGTGCCGCGGACAAGCAGGGGAGATTGGCCGTTATACCCCGGGTTATTATTTGTTGAGAGCCCCT
>Ga0185307_1001681_pt1 | contig 11968 bp, 13 predicted proteins | sample LHCtaG_FD_128010 | JGI IMG/M metagenome (GOLD analysis project Ga0185307, IMG submission 128010) | Hot spring microbial communities from Little Hot Creek, USA to study Microbial Dark Matter (Phase II) - LHC4sed_matched (SPADES... | ecosystem: Environmental > Aquatic > Thermal springs > Hot... | reverse complement strand
GGGTGGAAAACCATGTGTTGATTTTCTCCCATGTGGATTGGGCCTCCCGCTCCATGGCGAGTTCAAGCTCTCGCTCGTCTAAAACGCCGTCCTTGTCCAAGTCGTATTCTGCCTTCTTCTCCATTATCGAGGATATTTCCATTTTCGCCATGGCTGGGTCGCCTATGTAGAAGGTTCTGGCGCCGGAGGGCGGTTTAGGCGATAGGGACAGCCCATAGGTTATTTTTGCTAGGGCGCTTTGGAGGCTTCTAGGCGAACCAGTCAAGTAGGCGGAGTAGGCGTCTGCGTAATGCTCACGTAGTCTGCTTAAGCCCATGACGCATAGAAGCGAAACTATGTAGACTATGTAGGAGATTATCGCCACGGCGAAGAAGGCTGCTTTTATGCTGCTTTCCTCTCCCTTCTTTCTTGAGGCGGGAGCCCATCTTCCAGCTTCCCATGTTGCCCGTGCAATTATGTAGGCGAGAAGGGGCAGTGCGGAAAGCACTGTCATGATTATGAAGTCTTTATGTTTTATGTGGCCTAACTCGTGGCCTATTACGCCTCTAACCTCGTCTTTATTAAGCTTCTTTAAGAGGCCTTCGTGAACGGCTAAAGTTGCGTCTTTGGCTGTTCTGCCGAAAACAAAGGCGTTCGGCGTTTCATCCGGCACTATGGCAAGTTTCGGCATGGGCAGCCCAGATTTGTCAGCTAGTTCTTTCACGGTTTCCTCAAGCCACGGGTTTTCGCCCTTATCCAAATAACGCAGCCTCGTAGAGCTTGCCACTACGGCGGGGCCTATAAGATATTGGATTAGTATGAAGAGGGCCGTGCCTATTAGGGCGTAGATGAAGCTTAATTGGAGAACAAACATTATGGCTGTTAAGAAGAGGGCGAATATGAAGGAGACAAGGAACACCGATGTGCCCATTGCAAGCTTCAGTTCGGCTAGTCTTCCCAATGGTTCACCAGCAGCCAATAGTAGTTTGCAGTGAGTCTTCTAAGTTAAGGTTTTCCCCGCAATAGTGCTATTTCAGATACTTCTTTGGATTTTTCTTAAACTCTTCCTCACACATTCGAGAGCAGAAGTAGACAACGCGTCCCCCATGCTCTATTTTGCTGTAAGCTGTGTCGGGGTCAATTTTCATTCCGCAAACTGGGTCCGTGACTAAACGTTTTTTCTCCATTTCCATTTTCACCCCCTCTGGCTCATATTTCCTTAAGGTTTGGCTGTTAAACGCCACTATAACTGTGCTTAGAGACATTATTATGGCGCCGACGGCGGGCGGCAAACTCACACCATAACTGGCCAAGACGCCCGCTGCCAACGGTACTGTTATGATGTTGTAGCCGGCTGCCCACCAAAGGTTTTGAACCATTTTCGAGTAAGTTTTGCGGGAAACGTCTATAAGCTTCACTACATCCCGCGGGTCGTTTCGGACGAGGATTATGTCGGCGCTTTCTATGGCTACGTCGGTTCCAGCGCCTATGGCTATGCCCACATCCGCCGTAACCAGTGCTGGGGCATCGTTAACGCCGTCCCCGACCATGGCCACCTTGTAGCCTTGCTCTTTAAGAAGCTTTATTTTCTCTGCTTTTTTGTCTGGCAAAACCCGAGCGAAGTAGTCGTCTATGCCAAGTTCCTCGGCAACCCAATTGGCAACCTCTTCAGAATCTCCCGTAAGCATGTAAACCTTAACACCTCGCCCTTTCAGCGCTTTAACCGCCTCGTAAGACTCTTCGCGTATTATGTCGGCTAATGCAATGGCGCCGGCAAGCCTTCCGTCAACAACTACAAAGACAACGGTTTTGCCTTGCTTCTGCAACTCCTTTATCTTTTGGTCGCTTATTTTGATTTCCAGTTCTTCAAGGAGGTTTACGCTGCCAACGTAAACTTCTCTTTTTCCAACTTTCGCATAGGCTCCTCTTCCAGGTATAGCTTTAAACTCTTTGGTTTGCGGGATTTTTAAGCCCTTGTTTTTAGCGTGTTCCACTATGGCTTTTGCTATGACATGCTCCGAGTTAAGCTCGACGGCGGCGGCCAACTGTAAAAGCCGATTTTCCGGGATATAAGCCACAGTGTCGGTTACGCCGAAATTGCCAACCGTCAAGGTGCCAGTCTTATCAAAAACAACGGCGTTGACATCCTTAACCATTTCGAAGGCGCGTCTGTCCCTTATGAGGATGCCGTTTTTCGCCGTTATAGACGTGGAAAGCGCCACAACAAGGGGAATTGCCAATCCTAAAGCGTGAGGGCAAGCGATAACAAGCACTGTTACAGCCCTTTCGAGGGCTACGTCTGAACTGGCGAGAAATGACCATGCTGCGAAGGCAATTATTCCAGCTGCAAGCGCCACATAAAACAGTAGGGCAGCAGCCTTGTTTGCCAAGTCTTGGGTTCTGGACCTGCTCTCTTGGGCTTGCCGGACAAGCTTTATGACCTGCGCCAAATAGGTTTCTTCTCCGGTTCGCTCCACCCGCACTTTTAAAACGCCGTCGCCGTTTATGGCTCCGCCAACCACTTTTTCTCCGAAGGTTTTGCTTATCGGTTTAGACTCGCCTGTCAGCAGAGCCTCGTTGACGAAGGATTCGCCATCAACAACTACGCCGTCGGACGGGATTTTCTCGCCGGGTCGAACCAGAACCACGTCGCCTTTTCTAAGCTGGGCGACTGGCACGTCTACTATTTCGCCGTTTTTGACTAGGTGGGCTGTCGTGGGCATTATGCGAACAAGCTCCTCCAGAGCCACGGACGCTCCCATGACGCTTTTGGCTTCTATCCAATGGCCCAGCAGCATAACATCAATTAGGGTTGCCAGTTCCCAGAAGAAGTCTTTCCCGCCGATAAAGAAGACTGTTCCAAGAGAATAGAACATGGCCACTGAAATAGCCATGCCAATAAGCGTCATCATACCAGGCTGTTTGGCCTTAACTTCTTGAACCAAGCCTTTTAGGAAGGGCCAACCGCCATAAAGATAGACAATTAGGGATAAGAGTGAAAGCACCTCCTTCTGGTAGGGAAACTTAAGCCATTCAAGGCCGAACCACATTTGAATCATTTCAGAAAATAGCAGAATGGGCACTGTGAGCGCTAGCGAAACCCAAAATCTTCGCTTAAACTCTTCCACATGGTGGACGTGGTGATGATGACTATGAGCGCTCAAAGGTTTTCACATCTCCATGCTTTTAGCCTTTAAGCCTCTCCAAAATTATCGCTGGACAAATCTTTCTTACGCCTTCGATGGGGCCGATTTTTTCAGATATAAGCCTCGTAAGTTCTCGACCGTCTTTTGTCCATATTTCCGTCATTATCATGTGGTCGCCTGTGGATGTTGCCACACAGCGGATTTCTTTAAACTCGCAGAGTTTTTGGGCAACCTCCAAAAGTTTCGGCGGATCCACGTCTACGCCGACTATTGCAACCGTGTTTAACCCTATTTTCGCCGGGTCGATTTCCACAGTGAAACGTTTTATTACGCCCCGTTCTTTGAGGGATTGGATCCTCTTACGGATTGTCGACTCGCTTAGTTTCAGTTTTTGGGCTATATCCATAAACGGGAGCCTTCCATCTTCTTGGAGCAGCTTTAGGATTTTGAGGTCAAGTTCGTCTATTTCCGCAATCTTCTTTACCATTTTCGCACCATTCTATACGATTTTAGCCGAATTTTGTACGAAAAACATATAAACATCGGCGGATAAAAGGATTGTGGTGTACGAAAATCGAGGAGGAATGAAATTTTGGAGGAAAAAATCGAAGAGAAAAAACCGTTGCTAAGCCTCGGCGAAGTTGTCCCAGACTTTGAAGCGGTGACAACCCATGGCAAGATAAGGCTATCAGACTTTAAGGGAAAATGGGTAATACTATTTTCGCATCCAGCTGACTTCACGCCAGTATGCACAACAGAGTTTGTGGCTTTTGCCCAAATTTATCCAGAGCTTGTGAAACGCAATGTCCAGCTTATAGGATTAAGCATCGACAGCGTCTACTCCCACATTGCATGGGTCAGAACCATAAAGGAAAAGCTTGGCGTAACCATACCGTTTCCAATAATAGCCGACTTGGACATGAAAGTTGCCAACCTTTTCGGCATGATTCACCCCAAACAAAGCACGACGGCCGCTGTGCGCTGCGTCTTCGTAATAGACCCAGAAATGAAGCTTAGGGCAATGATATATTATCCGCTGAATGTTGGAAGGAACATGGATGAGATTTTGAGGCTTATCGACGCCTTGCAAACAGCCGACAAATATAAGGTGGCTTTGCCCGCCAACTGGAGACCCGGCGACGCAGTCATCGTTCCACCACCAGCAACTCAGGAAGAAGCCGAGAAACGCTTGCAAGAGGGCTACGAGTGCGTTGACTGGTTCCTCTGCAAGAAAAAGCTTCCATAAACCCTTTTTCTAAAACATTGGAGGTGAAATTTTGGCGCAGAAACTTCGTTCCACAGCTAAGCTTGTGAAGGATTTGAGGATAGCCGTTGACAATGGAAGAGCCCACAGCGTATGCCTTGACCTACCGCCAGAACTTGGGACAGACATGGGTCCCACGGCCTTAGAGCTAGGCGTTATGAGCTATGCGGGATGTTTCGCCACAATCTTCGCTTTGATGGCTAAGAAAATGAGGGTTCAACTCAAAGACTTGGAAGTTAAACTTGAAGCCATAAAGTCCGACGAGGCTGGAACCGTGACGGAAGCAGCCTTCAACATAACAGTCAAAACGGACGCCTCTGAAGAAACCGTTCAGAGGCTTTTCAAACTGACAGTGGAAAACTGTCCGGTTGGGAAGCTTTTCGAAAGGGCAGGCGTAAAAGTCAGCTACAACATTAAAACTGAAAAGTAGGGAGGATTAAGCCTTGCAAAAGTGGGAATGCACAATTTGCGGATACATCTACGACCCAGAAACGGGAGACCCAGAACACGGCGTAAAACCGGGAACACCCTTTGAGACGTTGCCTGAAAACTGGGTTTGTCCAATTTGCGGAGCCCCTAAAGACCAATTTGTTAAGAAAGAATAGAATTAAGACTAAGAGGAGGGAAAATGTTATGGAGCAACCTAAACTTTATGTTTTGCCCCCGCTGCCCTACGGCTATGGAGACTTGCAGCCTTACATGTCAGAAGAACAGCTGAGAATCCACCACAGCAAGCATCACCAGGCTTACGTTAATGGGGCTAACGCCATACTCCAGCGACTGGATAAAGCGCGCAAAGAGAACTTGGACGTTGATGTTAAGGCTACGCTTAAGGAACTTTCATGGAATGTGGCTGGACACTTGCTGCATTCGCTGTTTTGGGGAAACCTAGCGCCGCCAAACAAGGGTGGAGGAAAACCCGGCGGAGTTTTAGCCGACAAAATAGCCGAGGAGTTTGGAAGTTTTGAGCGTTTTCAGAAGGAGTTTTCGCAGGCAGCCCTAAGCGTTGAAGGCTCTGGATGGGCGGCTTTAACCCTTTGCAGGCAGACAGACCGCTTAATGCTGATGCAGGTGGAGAAGCACAACGTGAATGTCTATCCAATGTTCCGAATACTGATGGTTTTGGATGTTTTCGAACACGCCTACTACATAGACTACAAGAATGACAGAGCCAAATTCATTGAAGCCTTCTGGAAAATCGTCAACTGGGACGAGGTTGGCAGACGACTGCAAGAGGCGCTGAAATAGCCTTCACTCTAAATGGTGGACTGTTATGCCGAAAATCCTAGTCTTGTATTACAGTAGGACTGGAAACACGGAGAAGATGGCTAAGGCTGTGGCTGAAGGCGCAAGGCTAGTCAGCGGCGTTGAAGTGGAATTAACATACCATGCGACGCCAGAACAGCTGAAAGAGTTTGACGCCATAGTTATAGGCACACCCACATACCACCATGACACAACCGTTGACATTAAGATGCTGTTTGAAGAGGCTGCCGAGAAAAACATAGACTTGAAGGGTAAGGTTGGCGCAGCCTTCGGGTCTTATGGCTGGAGCGGGGAAGCACCACGCCTCGTCCTTGAAATCATGAAGAACAAGTTTGAAATGGACGTTGCAGAACCCCCTCTTTTAATAAAGTATGCGCCGGACGCTGCAGGCTTGGAAAAGTGCAGAGAATTTGGAAGAAGGATTGCGGAGAGAGTTGCCCATAAATAGTTTGTATGACAATTAACTATGGGGGATGGTATGTCTTCTAAAAACGAGCTTTTGGATTTCATCAAGAAGCAGATAACCGTTGAAAACGAGATTGTTGACTCCCTTAACGAGGCCTTGAGAAGCATCAGCAACCCTTCAGTTAAAGGCGTATTAAAAGGAATTTCGCTGGATTCTCTGAAGCATGCGGAAATGTATGACGCGGCCCTAAAGCTTTTGACGACAACTCCACAAGCGCTTTCGCAGGAACACCTCGACAAGCAGCGAAGCCTTGTGGAGAGGCATATTCGCATAGAAGCCGAGCTTATAAAGAAGATTAGCGACATACTTCCAACCGTTGAGAATGAGAAGGTTAAGCTTCTCTTGAACGCCATACTTGCTGACGAGAGAAGGCATCATGAGCTTCTAAAAGAAGTTTTAGAAATCATTGTTAGAGGCGAAACCATAACAGAAGAGGATTGGTGGGACATCCTCTGGAAAAATGTGCCGTTCCACGGCGCACCAGGCGGATAGCCAAAATGCCTTTAGTTTCCATTTTTCTTTGTTTCGGCAAGACTTTTAAATGGTTGGATACAAAATTGAAGGGAGGTGAAACGTTTGGTTTCTAAAAAGTTGTTGGAAATGTTGAACGACGCCATCGCAAGGGAAATGCAAGTTTCCATTCAGTACATGTGGCAACATGTCCAATGGAGTGGTGTTAAAGGCTTCGCAGTTCAAGAAGAGCTGAAGAAGGTGGCGATAACGGAAATGAAGCATGCTGAATCTATTGCTGAAAGGCTTGTTTATCTGGGCGGGACACCCACAACAAAGCCAACCGAAATATTTGTTGGAAAAACCTTAAAGGAGATGATTGAACGCGACATTAAAGACGAGGAGAACGCCATAAACTTATACAGGGAGATAATAGCCCAGGCCCGCAAAGAAAACGATATAACAACGGCCCACTTGTTCGAGGAAATTCTGGAAGACGAAGAGGAGCATCACGACCTATTCACAACCCTAGCAGAAGAACTATAATGCAATTAAGACGTCTTTAAACCACACAATTTTCTTTACACATTTTCAGCCATCTTTGTTTAGAGCCGTTTGCTGTTTTTCTGCATATCCACTATTAGCGGATGCCCTGAAAACTAGAGAGGGAGGGGGAGATGAAAATACGCTGTGGAAATTGCCCATTTTCCTATTCTGCACCACAAAAGTTTAATGTGGTACCCAAAATTAAAAGGCAGCGATTCCAAACAGAATAGGAGATGGGAAGGCATGCTGTCTCAAATTCCCATAAAAATTGAGAAGGTTGAAAAGAAGCTTTTAGATCGTGAAATATTGAGGGCGGCCATAATCGCCGAGTTGGACGCCGTAAACCTTTACGAGCAGCTGGCAGCCGTAGCAGGCAACGAAAACATTAGAAAAGTGCTTTTAGAAGTAGCCAAAGAAGAAAAAACTCACGTCGGCGAGTTCCAAGCGCTACTCTTAAAGGAAGACGTGGAACAAGTCCAAGAATTGGAGAAGGGCCAAAAGGAAGTTGAAGAACTAATAGAATAAGGCATCAACACAGCAACCCTTTTATTTTTTCTATACAACATGCTAAAACATTAAGTGGTTAAAATGATGTGGCAACAAATAACCATAATCCTCCTGCAAATGTTGATTGGCGCCGCCAAACCAGAATGGCGCTGGGGAATACAGGAAGCCCTAACCATACTATCTGCCCTAGTCCTGTTCTTCGTCGAATTGCTTGTTTTGACGATTGTCCTCTACCTTGCAGGGCTAATTGTGGTGGGCAAGAAACGCGCACTGATTTCAGACGCATTCACAATAGCACTGCTTGGAACAGTATTGTCAACGCTATTCGTCATTTTCTTGCCAAACTGGATAGCAATACTTCTCATCATTATAGTTTGGCTGATATTGATAAAACGTCTATACGAAACTGGGTGGCTGGGCGCAATAGCCGTTGGCATATTGGCAATAGTAATTTACTTGGCGGTTCTAATACTCGTCGCCATAGCCTTTGGAACCCTAGCAATAATAATTAAGTGGCTCACCTCCATACTGGTTTAGGCAGTATCCCCAACGAGGTTCCAATCATTGCCAGAATCTAAAAAACGCACCGCTTTGCTGGGTTTAGCCTTCCTCGCCCTTTTACTCCTCTCATCCTACGAAAACACTGTTTTCTTTAACCTTCTCTTGAGGGATATTCTCCAAAACCAGTTTTTAGCCGTCGGAATGCTGTTTCTGCACAATGTTCTCGTCGTCTCGCTCATTCTTCTCGGCATGAGCTTTTATGTAGGCCTCGTGAATTCTGGTTTTTTCAAGAGGGAAAAATACTCCAACATAGTGTTGGAGCACCCGCAAACCTTCGCCTTAACCTTCACTTTAGTGGTGGTTTTCATAAGCATACTGCGGGGATGCACCCTAATTTATGGTGAAGTCAGCCTTGAAGCGCTGCCAACAATACTGTTGATAAGCACGCCAGTCGGCATTGTCGAAGGCTACGGCATATACATTACAATCAAAAAGACGCTGAGCCAAACATTGAAAACTTGGGATTTAGCCCGCATTTACGGAGTTTTCCTAGTCGCAGCTATAATGGAAGTAGCCTTCATAAACATCCTAATAACTGTTTTAAAAATCACCGCCTAAACCGGAAACCGCGCCTTCAGTTTCCCGAAGTTTTTCGCTTAACTCCCTTATAAGCCTCCTAAGTTTTGGACTAAGCCTAACGGGGTATTTGGCGGCACCCCGAAGAAGCTTATACTTTTCCGGGAGTCTCGCAAGATTGTCTAAAGCCCTTTTCCTAATCTCCTCAAGCGAAGGCAGATCGTAAACGATTTTGCCCTTCTCCATAACCTTAACCAGCAGAGGCTCTCCACCGATTTTCTCGCCCTCTAAGGCTATGACATCCTTAACAAAGTTGCCCTTGCCGTCTAAAAACCTGAAAACCTGTTTTCTGCCGGGAAGCGTGGCTTTCCCTTCGCTAAGCTTCATTATTGGTATGAATTCACCCCGTTCATTCGCTTTTTCGCAAAGTTTGTAGATTATATCCACATAGGGTCTGTCAGCAGAGGTCCCCATCTTGGTGCCAACGCCAAAAGAATCAATTTTTGCTCCCTTGTTTAGGAGTTCCTCTATTCTGTACTCGTCGAGGTCTCCGCTGGCGAAAATCTGCACATAGCTAAGCCCGTTTTCATCAAGCATTTTCCTAACTTTTCTGCTTATCTCAACCAAGTCTCCGCTGTCAATCCGCACTCCCCGAAGCTTAAACCCTTGTTTTTCAAGCTGCTTAGCAACTTTTATGGCGTTCTCCGCGCCCTTAATATTATCAAAGGTGTCAATCAAAAGCGTTGACTTTTCTGGAAAGGTTCTTGCAAAAGCCCTAAAAGATTCTAGTTCGTTGCTGAAGAACATGACGAAGGAGTGCGCCATGGTTCCAAAGACAGGTATGCCATAAACCATCCCCGCCAAAACGTTGGATGTGCCATTGCATCCAGCTATATAGCTTGCCCTTGCAACCTTCATGCCAGCATCTGTCCCATGCTCCCTTCTTAAGCCGAACTCGATAACTGTTCTGCCCTTAGCCGCATAAACAACTCTGGACGCTTTGGTGGCGATGGTTGTCTGAAGATTAATGGTGTTTAAAGCGAAGGTTTCTATCAATTGAGCCTCAATAATTGGAGCGGTAACCCTAATCAAGGGCTCGTTTGGAAAAACCACCGTGCCCTCTGGAACAGCCCAAACATCACCAGTGAAGCGGAAATTCCTCAAAAAGTCTAGAAAATCGTCTTTAAAACCTAGGCTTTTCAAGAATTCTATGTGCTCTTCGGCAAACCTCATCCTTTCAAGGAAAAGCAAAACCTGCTCCAAACCAGCAAAAAGGAAATATGAACGGTTAGGGGGCAAACGCCTAATGAAAAGGTCGAAGGTTGCAGGTTCAAACTTTTTATGGTCAAAGTAGCTGGCGCACATGGTGAGCTCATATAGGTCTGTGAGCATGCTCATGTTCTGTTCGTCGACGAAGCCAAACGTGCCTTTCATAGGCGTTCACTTGCTGCAGCAAACTATTATCTTTTTCTTATCCGGGGAACGGACAAGTCTTGGTTGGGCACCCTCCAGCATATTCCGATTCCGCCGCAACAAAAGTCTTTTCGGCGGTTTTCACCTCGCCTATGTAAAGCACTTGTTCCGGCCTGCTGCCGTATCGAAACACTGTTATGCCTTTACACTTTAACCGCCAAGCCAGCTCAAACACTTTTCGGACATCCTCAACAGTAGCCTCAAAAGGCATGTTAACAGTCTTTGAAACAGCGTTATCCGTGTACTTCTGGAAAGCCGCCTGCATCCGCACATGCCACTCCGGCGAAATATCCAAGGCTGTTACAAACACTTTTCTCACATCTTCTGGAACCTTGTCAATTTTCTGTACAGACCCAGTTTTGGCTATTTCTTCAAGGAGTTTTGCATCGTAGAAGCCCCTTTCTTTAGCCACAATTTCGAACAGCGGATTTGTTTCAAAAAGCCTTGTCCCATCTAAAACGTTTCTTATGAAGGATATGGCGAATAGTGGCTCAATGCCAGAAGAGCAACCCGCAATTATGCTTATGCTGCCCGTCGGCGCTATGGTGGTGACGGTGGCGTTTCTCATGGCCTTATACCTATCTTTCCAGACGCTCTTATCAAAGTTTGGAAATGAACCGCGTTTCTCGGCAATCTCTTCAGACTTTCGATGGGCTTCTTCATCGATAAACTTCATAAGTTTTTCAGCCAATTCAAGGGCCTGCTCAGAATTGTAGGGAATTCCAAGTTTTATGAGCATGTCGGCAAACCCCATAACGCCTAGGCCTATCTTCCTATTTGCCTTCGTAACCTTCTCAATTTCCTTCAAAGGATACTTGTTGGCGTCTATGACATTGTCTAGGAAGTGGACGGCGTTCCGCACGGTTTCTCTAAGCTTATCCCAATTCATCTTTCCGTCCTCAACCATGCGGGAGAGGTTGATTGAACCAAGATTACATGACTCGTAGGGCAGTAGCGGCTGCTCGCCACACGGGTTTGTTGCCTCTATCCGTCCAACCTCTGGTGTGGGATTATGCCTATTTACCTCATCTATGAATATGACGCCGGGGTCTCCGCTTGCCCAAGCAGACCTAGCCATCAAATTCCAAACTTCTCTGGCTTTAAGCTTGCCTGTTTTCTCTCTGTTTCTTGGGTTGATAAGCCAGTATTCGCCGTCCTCCTCCACAGTTTTCATGAAATCGTCGGTTACAGCCACTGAAATGTTGAAGTTTGAAAGGAAGCCGGGCTTTTGCTTCGCTGTAATAAACTCTATTACGTCTGGGTGGTCGACGCGCAGAATCCCCATCATGGCACCGCGCCTTTTGCCGCCGGCCTTTATGACCTCGGTGGCCACGTCAAAAACCCGCATAAAACTGACCGGGCCAGAGGCCACGCCTTTTGTAGACATGACTATGTCGCCTTTCGGCCTAAGCCTTGAAAAGTCGAAGCCCACCCCGCCGCCGCTTTTCTCAATTAAGGCCATGTTTTTCACTGCCGTGAAAATGCTGTCCAAAGAGTCTTCCACCGGCAATACAAAGCACGCGGAAAGTTGTCCAAGCCTTGTCCCAGCATTGAAAAGTGTAGGCGAGTTCGGCAGAAACTCAAGCCTAGCCATCATTCTGTAGAAGATTTCCTCGCTTTCCTTCGGGTTTTCGCCATATTTTCTATCAACCCTTGCTATAGCTTTTGCAACCCTTCTAAACATTTGGGCCGGGTTTTCTATTATACGCTCATTCTCATCCTTCAATAGGTAGCGTTTCTTCAAAACTTCAAGGGCGTTAACTGTAAGCTTTGGCTCCTCAATGCCAAGCTGAG
>Ga0185307_1001680_pt1 | contig 11980 bp, 10 predicted proteins | sample LHCtaG_FD_128010 | JGI IMG/M metagenome (GOLD analysis project Ga0185307, IMG submission 128010) | Hot spring microbial communities from Little Hot Creek, USA to study Microbial Dark Matter (Phase II) - LHC4sed_matched (SPADES... | ecosystem: Environmental > Aquatic > Thermal springs > Hot... | reverse complement strand
AGCAAAACAAAATGGATGAAGAGAGCTTTTCGGGTTATAAAGGTGTAGCTTTGGAGGTTATTAAGAGGGTTGGAGCTGAAGTTGGCGATTTAATTCGCGTAACGAAGGGCAATCAGGTCTATGAGGGCATTCTTATTCCACGTTCTGAGTATGGCGATGACAAGCATATTGTGATTAAGTTGCGGAGCGGCTACAACATTGGTGTTCGGTTAACTCCAGACGCCAAGGTGGAGAAGGTTGGTAAGGGCGAGAAGCCGGCTTTTGTTGCTCCGCCCTCGCCGGAACAGAATCCTGCTTTGCCAAAAGTCTCCGTTATAAGTACTGGTGGAACTATTGCCAGTCGTGTGGATTATCGCACTGGGGCTGTTCGTCCCGCCCTGTCGGCCAGCGACCTCTACAGTGTTGTTCCAGAGTTAGCCAGCATAGCCCGCATAGACGCCCAAATATTGTTCAGCCTCTACAGCGAAAACATTACGCCAGCCCACTGGACGGAGATGGCGAAAACAGTGGCTGAAAAAATTGGGGAAGGTGTTGATGGCGTGGTGATAGCCCACGGCACGGACACCATGGGTTATTCGGCGGCAGCTCTAAGTTTCGCGTTGCAAAATCTCCCAGTTCCAGTTATTTTTGTTGGTTCTCAGCGTTCAGCCGACCGTCCCAGCTCAGACGCAGCCACAAACTTGACTGGGGCTGTTCTAGCCGCCGCCAAGGCGCCGTTCGCAGAAGTCGCCGTAGCCATGCACGAAACAGTATCTGACACTTCCATAGTGCTTCACCGCGGCACTAAGGTTCGCAAGTGCCACACGAGCCGCAGAGATGCCTTCAAAACAGTGAACGCCACGCCCCTAGCCAGAATCGTGGAAAACACCATAATCATGCTAACAAACGACTATCAGAGACGCGCCCCGTCCCGCAAGCTTGTGGTTAAGCCAAACTTCAGCGAGAAAGTCGCCCTCGTCAAGTTTTATCCAGGCATGAACCCAGCAGTAATAGACTGGCATGTGGACAACGGCTACAAAGCCATAGTTCTAGAAGGCACCGGCTTAGGACATGTAGCAAAAACCCTATTCCAGCCCATAAAACGCGCAGTAGATAAAGGCGTACTGGTGGCTATGGGTTCCCAGTGCATATGGGGACGCGTAAACATGAACGTCTACGAAACTGGACGGGACTTGCTGGCTTTAGGCGTAATCCCGCTTGAGGACATGCTGGCGGAAACAGCCACGGTTAAACTCATGTGGATTTACGGACAAACAGACGACCCTGAAGAGGCAAAAAGGCTCCTTAAAACAAACATAGCCGGCGAGTTTTCACCCCGCACCCTCTATACTGTGGAGGAGAATAAGCCATGACAACCAGCCAAATAGACTACATGCAAATAGGCTTAAAAGTAGGATTGGAAATCCACCAGCAGCTAGACACATCCACCAAACTCTTCTGCCGCTGCAAACCAGAACTCTTCAAAGAAGAACCCGAAATCACCTTCCTACGCAGATTAAGGCCAACCCAAAGCGAACTTGGCCAAATAGACCCAGCCGCCTACTTCGAATTCCAAAAAGGAGTAAAAATCCTTTATGAGGCGAATAGCCAAACCTCATGCTTAGTGGAAATGGACGAAGAGCCGCCTCACCCGCTGAACACAGAAGCCGTGGAAATAGCCCTAACAGTAGCCCTAATGATGAACGCCACACCAGTGGACGAAATCCACGTCATGCGCAAAACAGTCATAGACGGCTCCAACACAACAGGGTTTCAGCGCACATGCATAATCGCCTTAAACGGCACAATAAAAGTTGGCGAAAAAACAATTCCAATCCAACACATAAGCCTAGAAGAGGACGCAGCCCGCAAAACAGGCGAAGAAGGCACAACAATACGGTATCGCATAGACCGCCTCGGCATACCTCTCATCGAAGTGGCAACAGCCCCCGTCATAAACACGCCAAAAGAAGCCGGAGAAGTAGCCCTAGCCATAGGCAAAATCCTCCGCGCCACCGGAAAAGTCAAACGAGGCCTAGGCACAATACGCCAAGACCTAAACATATCCATAAGGGGCGGAGCCTTAACAGAGATTAAAGGCGTCCAAGAACTTGAACTTATACCGCTAGTTGTCGAATACGAAGTGCAGAGACAACTCAACCTAATAAAAATCAGCCAGGAACTCGCCGAAGCCGGAGCCAGACCAGAAAACCTTAAAGAGGAATTTTTCGATGTAACAGAAGTTTTTCAGCAGACCAGCTGCAAAGTCCTCAGAAAAGCCATAGAAAAAGGCCACCGAATCCTCGCCGTAAAACTTCCAAACTTCGCTGGCTTCCTCAAACGGGAGCTAATACCCGGCATCCGCCTAGGAACAGAGATGGCTGACCGAGCCCGCTTCTGGGGACGCGTAGACGGAATATTCCATACAGACGAGCTTCCGGCCTATGGCATAACAGCCCAAGAAGTTGAAGCCTTAAAACGGGCAGTGGACGCCCAACCGTCAGACACAGTGGTTTTCGTTGCAGACACGCCGGAAAACACTGTAGAAGCCTTGAAGGCCGTGATAGAGCGGGCCCGCGAAGCCTTGAAAGGTGTTCCAGAAGAAACCCGCGCTGCCAACCCAGACGGCACAACCCGCTACATGAGGCCGCGTCCCGGAGCAGCCCGCATGTACCCGGAAACAGACATACCGCCAATTCATTTAACGGAAGAATACATAAACAAGGTCCGCCAAAACTTGCCGGAACTTCCAGAACAAAAACTTCAAAGGCTAATGCGGGAATACAGCCTAAACCAAAAACTAGCTCAACAGCTGATAGACTCTGAATACACAGAACTTTTCGAAAAAATTGCAAGAGAATGCAAAGTTTCACCAACAATAGTCGCCGCTTTCCTAACAGAAACATTAAAAGCCCTAAAACGGGAAGGAACACCAGTTGAAAACCTTTCAGAAAACAGGATTATTGAAATATTCAAAGCCCTTGAAGCTGGCGAAATAACCAAAGAAGCCCTACCAGAAATCGCAGATTGGACATCGAAAAACCCCGATAAAACCTTGAAAGACACCGTTGAAAACCTCGGCTTAAAGGTGCTACGCGAAGAAGAACTTGAAAAGATTTTGGGCCAAATAATAAGTCAAAACAAGGACTTGATTGAAAAAAGTGGAGCAAAAGCCTTTGGGCTCATAATGGGCATAGCCATGAAAGAGTTAAGGGGAAAAGCAAACGCAGAAACCGTCAGCAAAATAATAAAGAAAAAATTAGGAATAAGCTAACATGCAAATAACTAGTGGCTACTGCCTCAAAATAAGCGGATAAACCTCCTTGACAACATATTCAAGATATTTTTCCTTGTCTGTTAAGTTGAATATTGTTATTGATGCGTCTCGGGTTATGCCCACCACATAGCCATATTCTCGGGCTCTAGCCACAATATACCATAAGTCGCCGCGTTTGCAGTAATCCTCAAAAAGCGAAGTGTTCACCAAGTCCGGTCCATAAAGCGAAAGTTTATTCACGTTCGGGATGTCGACATTATCAAAAAATGTTATTTTGGTGTCTTCCGGGTTTTTTAAGTGAAACTCGCGGAGAGTTTCCGGAGGAATCCTTGCCTCAACAATGCCGCCTACCCGTTCGAAGAGAATTTCGCTAAGCTTGTTCGCGATGAAGTTAGCTAAACGTTTCTTTTCAACAACAGTTAGCAACGTTACATCTTCAAAATGGGAAAAACTGAATAAGGCTTCAATGGTACGCGGCAAAGGCGAAACTTTCCCTCTGTGAAAAACGTGGGTTATATAGTCGTGTGAGTAAACGCCCTTCAACATGTTCTCTTCTGGTTTTGGCAGAAGCCCAACAATTTCAGTTATAAGCGAAAAACGGTGATCGCCCTCTTCATAGGGTTCTTCAACGTGGTAACCCTCAAGTCTGGAGGCAATTTCATCTAAAGGAAGCGTTTCCAGAAGCCTAAAAACCTTGCCGGCGACAACCATAGGCATCAATGGTTGTTATTACCGCGCTAAAAACTAAAGTTTTACGCCTCTAAAAAATATAGCGAAGAAGGGAACTAGATAACGTAGGCTGTAGACGTTCTATTTCGGTGCTCGTTTGGTTTGCCGAAAACTATCATCCAATCGTTTGTTGTCGGTTCTTTAAACACTATTATGCTTGAGCATCCCGCTTCCTTTGCCACTCTAGAAGTTTCAAGTAGATTTTTTAGCAGCTCCGGACTCCAGTTGCAGATTATGGAGAATTCATGACCATTTTTGTCTACAGCAACCATGTGGAGGAAATAGTCACCAACTGGGATTTCCTTCACAATACATCTTTCGTCCACTTTCTGCATAATTTCTATAGTATGGATTAGGAAAATTTTGTCTTGATCCCTTATTATTAGGTGAAGGTCGTTTCCTATAAAGGTGTACATGAATTTTTCCATTAGTTCAAGCTTGTTCATGTTATTCCCGGAACTTGTGTAGGATGGATTACTTATAAGGGGTATTCTGGAAAATAAGATATATCGTAATTAGTAAGACGCAATATTTATTAGTTTGTGTGTCGCACTTTAATACAGACAGGGGTGAACTCCGTGAAAACTGAGCTAACAGTAATTCCTTCGGAAGTACCAACACCAACTTTTGAAAGAGAAGAAGAGGAAATTGAACAGTTCGCGAAGCTCGCTCAACCATCCATAATGGCAGTGGGCTTGGGCGGCGCAGGCTCTAACATAATAACGTGGATCAAAGAAAAAGGAATTGTCGGAGCAAAACTCGTGGCAGTTAACACCGACGCAAACCATTTGAGAATAACAAAGGCTGATAGACGAATTCTTATAGGTGCAAACCTCACGAAGGGTTTAGGCTGTGGCGGATATCCGGAACTTGGAGCAAAAGCTCTCCTTGAAAGCGCAGACAAAGTCATCCAAGAAATAGCCAACGCCAACATAATATTCCTAGTGGCCGGACTGGGTGGAGGAACAGGAACAGGTGCAATAATAGCCCTTTCGGAAGAGCTGCGTAAGAGGTTTATGGAGTCCCCAGTTCCACATTTGATCGTAGGGGTAGTCACGCTTCCATTTGAAGTGGAAACCGCTAGAATGGAAATAGCTAAAAAGGGGTTGGATCAGTTAAAAAAGTCATGCGACACTGTTGTAGTCATCGACAATAACAGGCTTGTTAAAATTGCGGGAAACCTCCCATTCAAAGAAGCTTTAGGCGTGGCTAATACAACCGTCGGGAAATTCATTAAGGGCATAACCGAGACCATAACCACAGCCAGCCTAATCAATCTGGATTACGCAGATCTGAGGGCGATAATGCAAGGAGCAGGTCTCGCCTCAATAGGCGTAGGCGAAGGTACAGGAGATGGCAGAGTGGAGCAGGCCGTTGAAAGAGCTTTGAACACACGTCTCCTTGACATAGAAGATGTAACAAAAGCCCGCGGCCTGCTGATACACGTTTCAGGCGGTGAAGACTTAACCCTATTCGAGGTGAACCATGCAGCCGAAATCATGAAACGCTCACTGCCGCCAAAGGCGAAAGTGGTTTGGGGTGCAAGGGTCGACAAAGAACTGCATGGAAGCGTAGCTGTGATGGCCGTGGTAACAGGCGTGGAAAGCGCATTTCTAAAGCGTCGTGAAAAACGTTTAGGGCCGATTAAAATACGGTGAACCTTTCTCCCTTTTTCTACTTCCACAATTTTTAAACTAGACCCCTTTAAGAGTTTGTTTCAACCAACTTAATGATTATGTATGAGTGCGTACTTGAGACGACAACTTATTTTTGTCAAAATGTATTAGACTTTGGCTGCAAGTTGCCTAATTGTTTTAATAAGAGTTTTTAACCTCATTTTATACTGCAGTAGCAAGGCAGAGGCAGAAAACAGTGCTGATCAGTGAAGTTATTCTTGAAAACTTCATGAGCTACGAGTACGCTAGAGTGCCCCTTAAACCAGGAGTAAACGTGATCTGCGGACCTAATGGTGCTGGAAAGTCTTCTTTATTGTTAGCTGTTTCTGTGGCTTTAGGCCAATCTTATACAGAACGCTCCAGAAAGCTTAGCGATTTGATTCGTTGGGGTAAAGATCAAGCCCGTGTGACGCTTGTTTTGGACAATTCTAGGCGTGGCGGTAAACGTCCAGTTCCAAAGTTTAACAAGGACCAAATTTTTCTGACGCGGGTTTTGAGGCGGGATGGCAAGTACTGGTTTGAGTTGGAAAACCGCGCCGCCACCAAGCAAGACGTTGAAAGGCTTTTAGCCAAATTGGGCGTAGACCCAGACAACATGTTGATTATTATGCATCAAAACATGGTTGAACAGTTTACGGTGCTTTCGCCGCAAGATAAGCTCCGCATGGTTGAGGCGGCTGTGGGGCTGGAGGCTTACCGGGAAAATGTGCTTGAAGCTCAGAAAAAGCTTACCCGCATATTAAGCCAAGAAGAGTCCATAAACAAGCTTTTGGAGTCGGCGGAGCAAACGCTCAACTATTGGCGGGAGCAATATGAAAGATTTCAGGAAAAGAAGCAGTTAATGGCGAAGAGGCATTTCTTAGAACGGGAGCTTGCATGGGCTGAGGTAAACCGCCGCGAAGCCATTGTAGAAGAGTTGAGAACAAAACTTGAAAAAGAACTATCGTTATTGGCACAAATTGAGGCTGACGCCAAAAACGCTGAAGAACAGCTCTTAGACCAGCAAGGCCAGCTTGAAAAAATCAAAAATGGATGGAAGAAAAACCTCAACGACATCATAAATCTTGAACGGGAAAAAGCCGGAAACCAAGCTACAATCTCGCTTTGCGAACAACTAGTGGTAGAGGCAAACCTCATAGAAAACGAAGCCAACGGCTGGAAAAACTTGAAGCTTCTGAAGGCTGAAAGCCTAAAAGAGCTTTTAGAAACTTCAAAGCTGAAAATTTCCAAACTAGATGAAGAATTAAGCAAGAAATGGTTAGAGGCAAAGATTCTTGAAGAACAACTGGACAAAGTTGAAAGCCAAATCCTAGACATACGGGTTAAACTTGCACTGCTAAATTATAGGATGGAAAACGTGAAAACAAACATTGAAGAGTTAGAAAGAGCGCTTAAAGACGCTAAAACCCAACTAGAATTAGCCATCAAAAAAGCTGAAGAGACCGGCCCAAGAATAGCCGTCGTCAAAAGTGTCGGTGAAATCATGGACGAAATCCGCATGACAGACGGGCATTTGGCGGCTTTAGCGGGGGTTTCGGAAGACGTCGAACGCATGTACGAGTCTTATTCACAGCTTTACTTGGAGCTCAAGGATAAGGCGCGGCTTGTGGCTGAAAACCGTGAAAAGGCCTTAGAAGAGGTTAAGACGCGGATGCAGGCTTGGCGAACTGTGATCCAAAGCCTTCTAGACCGAGTAAACCTAGAATATCAGAAGATTTTAGCCCACATTCAAGCTGTAGGTGAAGTTAGACTTGTAAACGAACATGATATTGAGGCAGCTGGACTTGAAATTCTTGTGGGCTTTAAGGGCGGCAAACCGGTGCCGCTCAATGCTTACACCCAAAGCGGAGGCGAAAGAACAACAGCCACCATGAGTTTTCTGTTGGCTCTGCAGCAGCATGTACGTTCACCTTTCCGCGCTGTGGACGAGTATGATGTACACATGGATCCGAAAAACCGCGAATTAATAGCTCAAATGCTCATTTCAACCGTTAGGAATGCAAACGCACAGTATGTGGTGATAACACCAAGCCAAGTCACTTTTGCGCAAGACGACATTCACGTTATAACGGTTCAGAATGTTGAAGGAAAATCGATAATCAAAGAGGTTGCATAATGCAGTCGAAAAAAGAGCGTGTCAAAATTGGGCGGGAAAGACTTCAACGGATAATTGAGATGTGTAAAGCTGTTGAAGAACGCTCCCTCGACCCGTTTCTAGTGGATGTGGACGAGATAATAAAGGTTGTTAGAGAGTTTTTTCCGGATTGGGAGCACCCCGAGGACTTGTGTTTGGACGCTGAAGCCATAAACCGGCTTGCCTCAGTTATAAAGCTTCAAAGCGAGTGGGTTAAGCACCGCTCCACAACCCTTTACACGGACCCATTTCTTTTAGAAGAGAAGATAAAAAGTTTGGATAGGGAAGCCCTCGTGGAAGCTTTTCTCGGAGCTTGGCACCCCATAGTTGAGCTTGAGCAAATTTCTCTTCACAGCCTTAGAGGGGCTTTGGCTTATTGGGAAAGCCTTCCACCATTAAAGGATAGATGGAAAGACTTTCCGCCGCCAGAAGAAACCAGAGGCATTGCCTCCCGCGAAGAGCTTTTAAGGCTTAAAATTTTGCGGGATAAAGCCTTCACTGAAGAACTGGAAAACTTTTGGAATGAGTTGAAGAGGCTTGTGGCGGAAAAAGGAGAAAACGGCAAAATTAGATATTGGGATTTTGTGGGTGCTGAAACCTACGAGGAAACAATTCACAGAGCCTTTTTGACGAGTTTCCTCGTAACCTATGGATATGCAGCCCTTGAGGTTTACCCGCTGGAAGAGGAGATTTTCATTAAGCCGTTTGAGAAACAGCAGAGGCGAATAGGCAAAAAACAGCTGGTTTCACTGCCTATAGCCATAACCCGTGAAGAATGGAAAAAATGGAGAAAAAGGGCTGAGGCTAAATGAGCAAGCGGAAAGCCGTTTACGCCAGCAAAATCAAACGCGCCGTCCACATGCTTTTTTATCGACGCCACAAAAAACCCGGAGTGAAAGGCTGGGAACTCCGAAAAGCCCTAGGAGCAGATTACCATAAAGTGTTAAGTATACTTGACGAATATTTGAAACCCCTTGACCTCCAAGTTAAAACGGTTTTTGAAGAGGGAGAAAAACCCAGTTCAGAAAAACCGACACTTGAAGAATTAGACAAGGCAAGATTTTACATAACACTACGAGGTGAATTAACTCCGAAAGAGGCAAAAATGATTGGATGGCGCATAGACGACTTGGCTGGACTAGCCATAACAATAGCTTACATAATATCGAAAAAGGGCAAGGCTCCCCGCAAAGAGATAGAAGAACTTTTACGCGAAAAACTGCCCGGTTGGAAAGCAAGCCTTAACATAGACCGTTACATTCGCTACGGCTACATAGCCCAAGACGAAAACGAACAGTTATATTTAGACTGGCGGACAAGGGCTGAAGTAGACCAAAAAGCTCTGATAGATTTTATCTTATCCAAGTAAAAGCTTCTAGGCTGTTTCGCTTGAATATTCCCAAGCTTTAACACATAAATTCTTCAGTCCATGTTCCATGAAAAGCCGCGATGTGATTTTAAACCCTCACTTTTCTAATTTTTCTGTAGAGATAGGCTATGACGTCGATTATGATAATTGCTGTAAGAATCAAGAGGGGGCTGCCCAAAAACTTGCTTGGAAGAGGCTCTTCCGCCGCGTAAACATTATTTGTGGAGGCGAAAGCTAAGAGAAGGCAGACGACAACAGGTGCAGCCATACCTTTTCTCATTTACCCGCCTTCTTTCCATGTTTAGCGGTTTAGACTATGCTGACGTTTTGGATTTGGAAGTAGCGCTTTACCAACATACGAAGACGTTCAGCGTTTCTGCCGTTTTTACCTATGGCAACGCCTTTGTCCCGTGGGTGAACAGCCACTACGGCGATTGTTTTGCCGTCTGGCCTTTCGGTTATTCTAACTTCTTGAACAGTGGCTGGTTTTAAAGCGTTTTTAATGAACTGAACCGGGTCATCTGAATACTCAATAATTTCGTGTTTTTTGCCAGTCATACGTTCCAGAAGCCTTATGTTTCTTCCACCCTTCCCTATAGCCGCGCCTAAATCGCCCTCCTTAACAACGAAGATTACACGGCCCTGTTCTTCGTCCACTATGCAGTCTTTGACGCTGGCGCCGCTTATGCTTTCGAAGAGGGCGATATACTTCATTTCTGTGGTTGTAAATTTTATGCCGCTTGTCATTCGCTTCCTCCGCCGGACTCGGCTTCTGTTTCAGCAGTCTCCACTAATCTAAGAATTTCTGAATCACCGGGCTCTCTTATAGTTAACGCTGAAACAACAAAAGGTTTTCCACAGACCATGGCTAAATCTGTTGATGACCCCTTGTAAACGATTAATGGAATTTTGGAAAGCTTACAATAGTATTCTAGGTCGCTGCGAATCTCCTTCGGACAATTGGAGGCTATTATGATCATTTTCGCCCTCCCAGTCTTCGCACTCTGTACAGCGAAGTTTGCTCCAAAGTAAACTTTGCCTGTTTTTACAGCTGTGGCTATAGCTTTGTCTATGTCAATGTCACTCATTTTTGCTTTCCTCCTTAAATTCAGAAGTTGACATGAACAGTTCCACGAGTCCAGTGCCGACAGGAATAGATTGCCCAACTATGACGTTTTCAGTTACGCCCTCTAGCGGGTCGCTTTCTCCACGGACCGCTGCATCGACAATGTTGGGCACTGTTATTTCGAAGGCGGCTCTGGCTAATACGCTGGCTTTCTTGCCGCTTACGCCATGTCTGCCAATCTGTTGCACTTCACCAGTGAAAGTCATCATGTCCGCCACAAGCATAACGTGGCGTATGTCAACGTCCAAGCCTTGCTCGTCCAAAACGCTTTTAGCCTCATGTATTAACGCGTTTCTAGCCGCCTCTATGCCAAGAGTTTTAGCAATTTCATGAATGTTGTTGGTCGTGGTTCTCGTGGTGTCTACGCCGTAGACCTCCAAAACTTTAGGAAGATTTGAACCATCAGTTCTAATAACCCATTCGCCATGTTCTTCTGTAACTAAAACTCGCTTTATGCCAGGAATCCCCTTAATGTAGATGGATGAAACTTTGCTCAACAATTTTTTGAGGGCTTCCGGCTTCTTGGGCTTAACATGTATGCGGTTTCCACTAATCTTTACAGTGCAGTTTGCAATTTTCACCTTGTCCTTTAACTCTTGCAACGTGACACCGCGGTCATCCATCATGGTTTTGCTTAATTCTACAACGATTTCCTCGCGCACTGGGTCTTGATAAATTGCTTGTGCAATATTCTCGAGGGTTGTGTAAAGGATGTTTCGGGCAATTTTTACAGCGGCTTCGCGACTCTTCCGGTGTTTTTCATCCAAGTAAATAACCATTATTGGCGTGGACGGCACTCTTCTAGCGTCTACAATCTCTATGAGCCTTGGCAAGCCGAGGGTTACGTTTTGTTCTCTTACACCGGCATAATGGAATGTTCTAAGTGTCATCTGTGTGCCTGGTTCACCAATAGACTGAGCTGAAACTACGCCAACAGCTTCGCCGGGCTCCATTTGGGCCCGCTTATAATGTTCAACTGTCAACTCTATAACTCTGTCGACGCCTTCTTTACTTAATTTGGCTTCGGTTAAGCCTTGCCTCAATTCTTCAATGAGGAGGGGCGTAAGCTCGGTTCCAACTTCCTTAAGTTTTTGCTTGATGTAATCGGTGGATGCCGACTCACCTTTCTCCATTCCAATCCTTACTTGCTCAATGAGTCTGCTGACGTTCACAGCCTTTCCATGATCGCTTTTAGCTGGGTCAACGCCGTCTTCGCCATACTTAAACTGGATAATGTCGCCTGTGGAGCTTCGCACAGTTCCATCATACTCTAGGCGGAGATGTTCAAGAGCGTTGATTAGGCGTCTCTGCATGTAGCCGCTTTGCTGTGTTCGAACAGCCGTGTCCACTAGACCTTCCCTTCCTCCCATGGCGTGGAAGAAAAATTCTATTGCGTCAAGCCCCTTTTGATAAGAGGAATAAACAAAACCTCGCGCCTTAGGTGTAGGATCATTTAGTTTGAAATGGGGCAAGGCACGGCCTATATAGCCTCTCATTATTCGTTTACCACGGACAGACTGCTGTCCAACACACGCACTCATTTGTCCAATGTTAAGAGCAGACCCTCTAGCGCCAGTACGCGTCATGATTATTCCCGCGTTTTCAAGGGTAAAGTCTTCCTCGGCAACCTTTCCAGCTTCGTCCCTTGCTTTTGCCAGCTCGTTCATAATGTAGATTTCAAAGGTGTCTT
>Ga0185307_1001676_pt1 | contig 11998 bp, 18 predicted proteins | sample LHCtaG_FD_128010 | JGI IMG/M metagenome (GOLD analysis project Ga0185307, IMG submission 128010) | Hot spring microbial communities from Little Hot Creek, USA to study Microbial Dark Matter (Phase II) - LHC4sed_matched (SPADES... | ecosystem: Environmental > Aquatic > Thermal springs > Hot... | reverse complement strand
AGTGTAAAATATGTGGTAGGGAGTATTATAGTAGGCATGGAGCTAGAGAACACGTTAAGAAGAAACATCTAACCCAATAGCTTCATTGAAGTTGATGAAAGATAAATGTTCCGAGTTTAAAATAGATCTCAGAGCAGTAGGTTAATGTATTTATTAGCTTCTAAGCTGAACGTTCATAATACTTACCCATAAACCTACTTCTCCTGATGGTGGTATATATTTAACCTTAATCATTTACCCCACATCCTACAAGAGCCTCGTTTACTTCTTCATCCACCTCTATGGTTATAGACCTATTACCACAATATAAAGGTATTCTACAATTTCTCTGCTTCTTGTTGGGTTGAGGGAGATAGTTCTTTTCTCCTCATCATAAAGAGAAAGCAACTATGAACTCAAGTATTGTCCAAAAAGATGTGGCAAAGCCATCCTTAAGCTCGAATATCCTGTCTAAAACATCAGAATCAAGTTCTCTATGATACCTTTTAACTATGGCTGAAGTGTCGAAGTAGAAAGTTACCATTCAATGAGTTTCCCTTCTCCTAAGCTCTATAACTTCTTGACTTAAACTCCTTTCCCCAATCTCTCTGGCTAAAATTTCCCTAACATCCTCTATGGGCTTTAGATACTTCTCACACCTCTTATAAAGCGTCATTATATACTCCTTAACCTTGTTAGCTCTTGCCTGATAAAGCCCTACAGCTATCAAATCCTCAACTTTCCTCCTAGCTAATTCCTCGATCTCCGTCATAAAATCACTAATTAACCATCTCTAGAGTATATAAATCTTTACCGCTGATGAATTTACGGAAAGGATATGCATCAATTAATTCCATCATCCAAGCCTAACTCCTCCTTTCATGGCTTATGTTCTATGCTTGAATTGCAGAAGGATAAGCGTTGGGATGCTTTAAACTTTCTGCTACTCCCCGTTATTAGGGGTCAATTCTAAGCAGAAGCTTAATGATGGGGTTTACCCCGGAGACGTTGAAGGAGCATATGAGCCTGCTTGGTCGCTAGATGGGAAGAGATTGTCTTCACATCAACCCGTAATGGAATTGGGATATCTACGTCATGAACGCCGATGGCAGCAACGTAACTAGGCTCATCGATCATCCGGAACACGACGTGTGTCCTAGCTGGTCACCATAAGCACCTTCCAAAAGGTAAATCCTGAATCAAAAGCCGGGATTTTGTTGCATCTTTAGTCTACTTCTAGATGTACTGTATTTATTTTGTTTGGGTTTTCAGGAATTAAACATGTAAAGCAAGGCTTGTACGTACATTAAAATTTAAGAGATGATTTCTTCTCCTATAAGAAATATAGGGATTTCAGCTCTTTTTAGGAGCTTCAATGTTATTCCATTAACCACCAGAAAGGTGAGGATAGCATCTGATGTTGTCTTTCCCTACGGGCTTTAAGGAGTAAGCTAACAGTCTATAAAGCGGATCATATGGCCCCTTGAAGTCGGATCGGAGTTTTGTCTCGAACTTTCAGCTGTCTTTAATCAGTTGCTAAGTAAAATCATGTTTAGAGTGGGGCAGCTTTATATTAGGTTTACTGTATACTTTCGTAGTGTGTGGATATGGTAGGGGTGGAGGAAATTAGGAAGGTTTCTGTTATTGGCTTCAGCACCATGGGTACAGGTATTACACAGATTATAGCTCAAGCAGGCTATGAAGTTGCAAGAGATGTTTCCGATGATTTGTTGAGGAGGGGTTGGAGATGATTAGGGCTGGACCGTTCGGTCTGGAGAAAGCTGTTCAGAAGGGTAGAATTACGAGGGAGGAGGTTGATGCTGCTCTTTCAAGAATAAGGGTAACAACTGATTTGGCTGAGGCTGTTAGGGATGCTGATTTTGTAGTTGAGCAGTGTTTGAAAGTCTAGACGTTAAGAGGAAAGTTTTTGCAGAAGTGGATAGGTTAGCTCCACGCCACGCAGTAATGGTGAGCAATACATCTACGCTAAGCATAACAGCAATTGCATCAGCAACAAGCAGACCTGAGAAGACTGCTGGAATGCATTTCTTTAATCCAGCACAAGTAATGAGGCTTGTAGAGGTGGTTCGAGGGATGCTTACCTCTGACGAAACTGTAAGAAGGTTCTCTGAGAAGCTTGGGAAAACCCCAATAATTGTGAATAGGGATATTCCAGGATTCGTAGCGAATAGGATAGGTATTCCGGGAATTCTTGAGGCAATACGTCTCTATGAGGAGAATGTGGCGTCAGCACGGGATATAGATAACGCCATGAAGCTGGGATACAACTGGCCTATGTGTCCTCTGGAGCTTGCGGATTTGGTTGGATTAGATGTACTCCTAGATTCAGCAGAGTCAATCTATACGGAGACCTGAGACCCAAAAATACAATCCCCCCGTAATCTTGAAGCAGATGGTTAGAGCAGGTCTTCTTGGAAGGAAGGTAAAGAAGGGGTTCTACACGTACTAGAGGCTATGAAGCTATCCAAAATTGTTTAAAGAGGGAGTTGCAATTATTAAGCCGCGGAGCATAGCATTTAAATATTTATTTGTAAAATAGCTTGTTAAGTGAAGTTGCCCGTTGAGAAAGCATGGGATATATAATGGGTGAAAGAGTAGTAATCCAAGCATTGAATTTAACAAAATTCTACGGAGAGATTCTTGCCGTTGATCACATCAGCTTTGAGGTTGAGAGAGGTGAGGTTTTCGGTTTTCTTGGTCCAAACGGGGCGGGGAAGACTACAACTATAAGGATGCTTACAGGTCTCTCCAAGCCGACTGAGGGAAAAGCCTCTGTTTTGGGTTTTGACATTTGCTCAGAAATCGTGGAGGCAAAGAGGCATATTGGGGTAGTTCCAGAAATCTCAAATCTATATGATGAGTTGTCTGCTATTGATAATCTATTGTTTATGGCGCAGCTATATGGTGTTCCACGCAGCGAGCGGAGGAGGAGAGCGGAAGAATTGCTTAAAATCTTCGGACTTTATGAGCGGAAGGATAGTTTTTCCGTACCTTCTCACGGGGTATGAAGCGGGCTTTAACGATTGCTGCTGCCTTGATTCATAATCCTGAACTTCTCTTTTTGGATGAGCCTACAGTTGGACTAGATGTAGTGGCTGCTCGTTCTTTGCGCAATTTGATTAGTAACCTTCGCCAGCGGGGAGTAACAATCTTCCTTACAACTCATTACTTAGAGGAGGCTGATCTCTTATGTGATCGTGTTGCTATTTTGGTTAAGGGGAAAATTTTGAAAATTGACTCTCCTAAAGCGTTAAAGGAGTCAACCAATTCATGCAGTCTCGAGGATGCCTTTATCAAGATTACGGGCTTAAGCCCAACTATTATGGCAATTGAGAAGAGAGAGGAGGATATAATGTGGCGGGATAACTTACGGGGCATATATTACATCATTCTTAAAGATGTGAGGACATATTACCTTAAACCCCCATCAATTAGCTGGGGCATCGTCTTTCCCACTACTTGGATTTTAGCTTTCTATCTGAGAAATCCCGTGGGCTTTGAAGAGTTGGTACCTGGACTGATTGCGATGACCATTCTATTCAGCACCACTGCAGCTGAAGCGGTTGTTATTAATTTTGAGCTTAGGCTTGGCTCTCTTGAAAGATTGCTCTTAGCACCTATTAGCCTGTCCTCAGTACTTCTCGGGAAGGTATTGGGAGGCGCTATTTTTGGATTGATTATGTCAGCTGTAACAACAATAGGTTCAGTAGTTGGCCTCGGACTCAGCCCTAACGTTCCTTATCTTATTCTAATCATAATCCCCTCATCACTAGCCTTCTCATCTCTCGGCGCTCTTCTATGTGTTTCAGTAAGAGAGGTTTTTGAGGCTCAGACCCTGCTTAATCTACCACGGTTTATAATGATATTTCTCTGCGGTGTTGTTTGCCCAGTTTCAGCTATGCCAACAATATTACAATACCTCGCCTATACGATGCCGCTTACCTATGCCGTTAATGGGCTGCAGCACTCCTTTTCCACCGCTTCAAGCATGATGGTTCTTATAGATGCTTTAGTTCTTATGGGGTTCTTCATTATTTTCATCCTCCCAGCAATAAAGCTACTTAGCAAAAAGTTTGAATAGAGGATATCGTGTATAAATCTCTTTTATTTCGATATGAAGTTTCATGCAGAACTTGGTTTAAGCCTTGTAAAGATATGCTGCTTAACCTATGGAAGTAAATTAAGGTAATGGCTTTGCTTGAGATAAGAAGTATGCTTTCAATTTTAGCTATAATTGCATGAATTAAAGTTAACAGATATATTAGATTGATGTGGGAAATCTCCTTTAAATGCTGTTAAAGTATAGTGGTTTGAGTTTGCTATTATCTGTAATGACTCACTCTTCTCAAAAGGTCTTGATGCTCCTTGTTTCTATCTTAGCTTTTCAAGCTTTCTTTAGGGTAGTTCCTATAAAGCGACTTCCCCTCGATCCCTCCTCAACCTTCTCCCTAGCTCTAAATCCTGTTAGTATACTGATTTGTACCTTATCTTAAATCCTCCCAGAGTAAAAGCTTGCCAGAAACTTAGGGAAACTATGCCTGATCTACAGATAAAATCTATCAAGATTCTAAATTTGTTTCATGACTTAAGGTAGTTCCTTAAGTCCCTGATAAGGATTATCTTTGCAAATTTATCTCCTCCTTCCTTCAACTTCTCGTCAGCTGTCACAAGCCCTACATAAATCTTCCTTGAGAGATGAAGATAGTTTGAGTCGTATACAGTAAGCTTGCTTTTAGAGGCTATCTCTAAAATCTCTGGTGGCTCCTCCCATTTAGTTAAATGAATGCCAATACCAATGTATTTACTGCTTCAATTGCGTCATCTACTCCTACAACATTAAGCATAATAGAGGAAACTCATAAAGGAGAAGTAGGTAGGCATGAGCTATTATTTCCTCGTTTACTATCTTTCCCCTCAGAAATTCAGCTTCTTCCCCCCATGGCTCTCCTGGTATTATCCATTTTGCTACAGTACTTGCATCTACTACTATCTCCCCTTAACGATCCTCCCTTATCCATTTTACAATCTCCTCTGTTGACACCTTTCCAGCATTCCTTCTTATTTCATCCAGCTCTTTGATGCTTTTGCTAATTCAGCTCTTATCTTTGCCTCTATCACCTCTCTAAGGTATTCACTCCAGTTAACATCAACCTTCTTCATAAGCCTTCTTAACTCCTCCAGTACCTTAACAGATACATTGATTAGCTTACCCAGATAACTCACCAAGAAGTAATTCATCAGCATAGTATAAAGGCTTTCCCATATAGTCATACCGGAAGTTAAATACAATAATGTTAGGTTGCCACGTCCAAAATTGTTGATTACTGTGGAAGCTTCCATGAAAAAGGAGATAAGCATTATGGAAGTTTGAGAATAAGCCTATTCAAAGTCCTAGTAAATCCTTCAAGCAGCTTGGCTGCTTGGTACGTGATAGAGCCAGGGGAAACGTTGATTCTAAGCAATAATCATATATTCCAACAATGCTTCTCCTGGAGACCCTATTGTCCAACCTGGACCATACGATGGTGGCCCGCATCCAAGCGATACTACCGCATATCTTGTTAGATGGAAGCTTGGATTAGAATTAAAGAAATCTTGAAAGAATACCTGAATACTACATAAATCGCCGAAGAGCTCTGCTGCTGAAAGATCTTTATCGCTTTTATCCATGAATAGCATCCATGCCGCAGATCTTATTATTCGCTTAAAATCATCCTTAGGCAAATTAACCATAACATATACTCAAAGAAACCTGTAGAAAAAGTTATGTGAAATACTATAGTCAAATAAGAGAATCAAATCACAAGCTTAAGTTTACAAGGCGACTGCAGCACAGAAAATAGATCTTTAAAATAAAAAGGCCGAGGGGTTAAAGCCCCTTGGCTCAATTTTAGATTATCATTGAGGTTGGTGGTATGTGCTTGAATCTTATCTCGTCATTCTCAATGTAGATTCCGTAACTTTCCATTATATTCAACCCTATTATTGCATCCATCTTCAAGTCTTCGATAACTCCAATTATTTCCCTCTCCGGCAGGATATATCCTTCAACCTCTATGTAGACAGTTGTATCTCCTACAAGTTTGCCGTACTTGCCCCTCACAGCTAACGGAACTTCTTTAGGCTCTCTATAAGGCTCGTACCCAATCTTCTCAGCGAATTCCTTGCTGAAATAGCTCCTCCTCGACCCTGTATCGAATAGGGCTAGGGCCTCTAAAACCCTGCCATCCTTATGCACCTGAATCCTCTTCTCAACCTTAACCATTTCCACCACTCCCTTAAGAACTTTAATAACTCTATTTAAAATATAAAGTTTTGGAGTCAATAAACGTGAGAAATGATGTCGAACATTTGAGGAGGCATGCTAAAAAGTTCCTTGAAACAGTTAAGGGGTTTAAAGTTATAAGCTCAAGAGCACTTAAAAACTTCTTTATGATAGGGAATAATCTTTTCTGCGTTGCACTATTTTCTACATATATACGAATCCGCAGGAAAGCTTTGAACATGCTTTAACGAGATAATTCTAGGACTGCAAAAATTGAAGCTAACTTAACTTACTTTGTTAAATGCTCAGACGTTAAAGATCCTTTAATAGTCTTCAATCCCGAGTTTACGCGCATGAGGTTGAGTATTAGACATTTCTTCAGGATAAACTTTTGGAGCACCACATTTTACAGCTCAAGCTTTATCTTTGGCTAATTGGGTCTGAAAAAGGAGAACTACTCTACGTGAGCCCAGAAGGATTAAATCATTCATTGTAAAGGAGTCATTAACCAATAAAGGAGTCATCGAGCTAATGAAAAATGAGAAATCGCAGAGATGGCCAGAATGGAAATGTCAATATTGTCCATACCGGCAATTCTGCAACAAAAGTAGCTGCAGACACAGAAATAAGCTCTTTAAATAAAAGGCTAGGGAGGTAAATTCCTCTTCGGCTTCTTTTCTAGACTATCATTGAGATTGGTGAATGTACTTAAAATTCTTTCCGCCTCAAATTATCTCAAACTCTATTGGAACCTTCCTCGGCTTTGAACCCTCTGAGGTAAAGGTAATGTCCCAAGCATCTATCTCCGGTCTTCCTATGATCAAGTCTAAGTCTTCCCTTAAGTTCTCTGCAACCTCAAATAGAACTCTACCAGGAACCTTGGCTCCTTGAAACACAACCTCAACCAAGCATTGTCCAGAAATCCTTAATTTACCCCCTTTATCTGCCGTCCTTAACTCGTAGGGCTCGCTTAAAGGTATAAAGCTCCCAATCTCCTCAGATCGCTTCTTAGAGATCACGCTTTTGCTAGCATCCGTATCAATAAGGCACTTAAGCTTAACAGTCTTCCCCCATATCTGAGCTCAACTTCAGCAACAGCTTATTCAGTTTTCATCCCCTCTGACTCATATCCAATTTTAAAATCCTATTTTAATCTAATCTCTTCTCCATCTTCATGTTTAATTCCCAGTAAGCCCAACCACCATGAATACAGTACATCAAGAAGTAGACTAAAAATCAACAATCCCCATTGACTCCCACCTCCATTACCCCATATCCCTAGAAGCTACAAGAATTTCGAAAATAGATATTCATTTAAAAATTTAGCTTCGCAGTTATGTGCACGTATTGGATTCCAAGCTTCATCGTTAAAATCCCTACATCGTGTTTGAAAATGCGGCTAAACGCTTGATTAGCTTTCTGAAAAGTAAACAAGGATTTAATTGTGGAAACTTATTTAATGTTATACTTAATTATGCTGACGTGACATTTAAAGTGGCGGATACAGCTAAGACTTCGCTACCGAAAATTCTTTAGACTATGTAATTATTGATCCACCACATACAGATGAGGCGCAGTTTTTGAACTTAGCTTGTTCTACACTTCTTGGTTGAGGAAAAGCTTCGATTTAAGGATGAATTAAATATAAACCCGAAGCAAGGAAAAACGCTAGAGGTTTACATGAAAATGCTAAAGGAGCTGCTAAATATTAGTTTCAGTTATGGAGAATGTCAAAAATGTATCAATTAAGTTTTTAAGTAGTAAATTGATCATATTGGTATGAGCCCGCGTTATCATAAGCCTGCTCATGAGATCATATTAGAGATTTTAGGGGAAGAAAGGAGACCAATGAAAGTTCGTGAGACCGTTGAGAGGACTGGCGTAAAATATAATACTGTTAGGGGTCGTCTCCAAGAATCTTAAGCTTAAATGGAACCTTATTCCCCTCAAAACACCTAAACCCTCACCAGAGACCTAATACTCAACATGAAATAACTAACAATAAAATATATAAACCTTAAGTTGCCAGGGCCATAACTCTTATATTCATTATATTGTGGAGTCGGAAACTTAAGGTAGCATAGTGAATTAAAATATTTAAGTAATGCTTTTATTATCAAGGACCATGAGCATTCTTCCACACGCTAGCTTGCTGCTAAATTAACACCTGCATTCTAGTTTGTATTGTATCAAAGGCTCCACCATGCGAATCATAGACACGTACATATCAAATATGGAAATTTAGCAGCTTTCATATTTTACTTCTAACTCAAACCTAAGGTAATTATTGGGATGTTATAAGAAACTTAACAAGGCATCACATAGGCTTCAGTCCAGGAAAGCTAAGGAAATTTACGGTAAGGCAGACATTAAGGTTTTAAGTTGAACCCTATCCCTAACGTATACAATGTCCCTTCTAATGTATATCTCCCACTCAATTCCCCACACATATCTTTAGGATCTGAAATTACTCCCCTTACTATGGGGGTTAATTTAGATATTTCACTACTGCATAAACTCTCCTTATAGATTCTTCAAGGAATATGTAGGATATTGGGAAATCCCCCAACCCTCACAGCTGTTAAGAAAACGCGCATACCTAGACCTTAGAGATGTGTAGCTGCATCAACGTTATTTCCAAGCTGGAAAACGTAATACGTGATATTTGGAAGTTTGCGAAGAGAAATTTTCAAGTTTAAAGCTGTTGAGATAAAGCAAGATGATGTTAAACTTAATGTACTTCCGATCTCACGGTGTTAAACCTCTATCTTCGATGATTTCGATTACTTCGTCCTTTATGATTAAGAGTTTGCCCTTGTAGCTCTTAACTTTAGCCATTAACCTCTCCATTCCCTTAATCAGTTTTTCAGCCTTTGGAGGATGGATGTGAAGGATTATTATATCGTGGAATTGTTCTGGGGGATATAGGATTGTATTAGCGAAGTCGTAATCTCTAGTTACCAAGACGTATCCCTTGCTGAGGGCTAATGAGGCTAAATCCCTATTTTTCATGCCTTTCAACGAATATTCAGCCGTGTAACCCTTAGATTCCAGAAAATCCTTGACACGTTTCGGAACGTTTTCGTCAAGCAGAAACTTCAGCGTATTTGACGTAGTGCCCTCCCCTTATGATCTTAGCAGCCCAGTCCAGCGCCTCTCTAATCATGTCCTCGTTTAAGCTAGGATAGTAGTCTCTGATTATTTCCTCGATGGAAATACCGGCAGCGAGGAGCTCGATTACATCGCTAACTAGAACCCTTGTGCCCTTAAAAGTTGGTTTTCCATGACAGATCTCGTCATCGACAACTATGTATTTACCAAACTCAAACCTCATAAAACCCACATCAATTCAACAAACAACCATAGCTTAAAAACTTTTCTTTCTAAGGGGAGCCCGATGTCAGCCCAAACGCCTACAGTATCATAACTTTTCTACCGTTTCCTTAAATATATGTTATGGCCGATCTGCTTGAAGCTTTGAGGATGATGCGCCTGTAATGATTTGTTAATGACTTCATAAGCCATGAAGAGGAAATATTAAAATTTGACTATGGAGTTATTGATGAATAGATTTTCTGAAAGTTCTGCTTGCCCAATAGGCTTTATTTGTTTTTAAAGATTCACAAAACACCTAAAGGGCGTGTCTAACTACCATTTAGCTATTCATCAGTTTCAAAGCTATACCTAGGAGTAATCTAGGAAAGGTTTATGAGTTATTGGGCACCTCTCTAAAGCAAAATTTATATTCGAGCCTTCGCTGGATGGAGGCAGGGAGGAAAGCTGTTGTCCGAGGCTTCAGAGCTTTACAGAAATGCTTGGAGAAGCTTTGTAGAGGAACGATACCATGTAAGTAAGAGAGAAGTGGAGAAGTCATTTATCATAATATAGGATATCCACTCTTCTTAACCTTAACGAAAAGCAATAAAGTTCCCATCGGTAATCTTAAGAATACCATCTTTCATAAACCTGAAGAAATTAAGTTGTTTGTTGAAGAAAATCTAAGGGAGGTTCTACAACAACTAACATGTGTTTCCTCTTCAGATGAGGAATTTATAGATGAGCTATTAAGGCTTCTAGTAGGTGATAAACCTTTCTCCATACGTTACCCATCAAATAGCTTCGTCATTCAATTTTTAGGAAAAATGTCAGGATTAAATCTAATTGAAATATACGAGAGATATAGCTACTTTATCCATTCCTATGACAAGACATGGCAATTCTATCCATTTTCATCAGTACTAGAGTTTAAAATATTCAAATATGAGTTAACTCAATTTATTAAGCTAATTACAAGTGTAATAGATTTTTATGAAAGAGGGCTTCTACAATTAAGTAAGTATTCTTGAAGTTACGATATGATGCTGCTGAAAAAGAAGTAATAAAATATTTTATAAAGAAAATAGTTGGTAGCTAAATGCTTGAAAGGGCTCCGGCACGCTGAGCACGCTGGAAACCAAAACAAATTTATAGGGGGCAGAGCTTATGATCTACTATGTCCGGCAGGATGCTTATAATGTAGCTCTTGTAGCCTTATTTAGCTCAGTAATTCTAGTTGAGAAGATTCTTGCACCTGCACCATACGATAAGTTCTTCTCAATTCTTATTGAGAGTTTCCTGCTATGTATAGGATTTATAGTTTTAGGGTTTATGGGCCCTATATCCATAGGGTTTATCTCCGGTATTTTATTAGCATTTGTAAGAGGTGGTCTTGCACCATTCACCATTCTCCTCGCCGCAATATACGGCCTACTCATAAGCTTTTTCTCCAAGCTACTAAAGGTAAGGGTAAACTCCACAGTTAGGGAAGTAAGGCTAGCAGCCTCAGCAGGCATTGCAAGCGCCATAACCGGTACATTAGGTACTCTAATCGTATTAATGCTTGGCGTAGCACTAATACCATCCATAATCATAGCTTCCCTATTCATAGTTGGCCTAGCTCAAGGGATTGTAGGAGGATATCTAGCAGCAGCCTTATGGAACAGATTTCTAAGAAAAATAGGATTACGGTTTAGGTAATGCTATGCTATTAAGATCTGAAATCCTACGTACGCCTCAGCTACCGTACGGCTTCCCACCTATTTGAGGTTTCCACATATAGCTGATTAATACTGTTTATCTGCTTGATTTCATATGGCTACTCAAAACATCAAATACTTCTCCAAAATTTTGGAGAACGTGACCAGGGATTGCTGAATTCACGATTTCTAAAGCTGTAGGCGGGAGCTGAAATCTAGGGTACTTTCAATTTTGTTCATCAAGAATGATATCAGGCACATTAAGCTTTCAGTTAACTCCTATTTAATGTTAAGATTTTAGGAATGTTAAAGCTAATGAATACATAGAAAAACACCATAATATAGTTGATTAAACATGCTTAAGTTTACGAAGCTAAGCATCTTACCAAAAAATATAAATGTTTCACCATTATTCTACTATGGTGATGTTTTGGCTCGTCTCCTTGAGTATCAGGGTAAGTATTTAATTAAGCCTTATGGTATAAATGTTCCTAGAGGGTTTGTTGCTAGTACGGTTGAGGAGACTATAGATGTCTCACGTAAAGTGGGGTATCCAGTTGTAATAAAGGCTCAAGTACATGTTACTGGACGTTTTAAAGCTGGGGGGATAAAAGTAGCGTCAAATGATAAAGAAGCTGAGGAAGCTGCTAAATCTTTACTAGGAGCCAGCATTAAGGGATTTAGAGTAGATAAGATCTTAGTTGAGGAGAAGCTAAAT
>Ga0185307_1001674_pt1 | contig 12000 bp, 14 predicted proteins | sample LHCtaG_FD_128010 | JGI IMG/M metagenome (GOLD analysis project Ga0185307, IMG submission 128010) | Hot spring microbial communities from Little Hot Creek, USA to study Microbial Dark Matter (Phase II) - LHC4sed_matched (SPADES... | ecosystem: Environmental > Aquatic > Thermal springs > Hot... | reverse complement strand
TGGCGGACAAAAACACGGATTCCAGCATAACATGTGGCAGTAGCTGTTGTAGCAATAAAAACCCCTACTACTGTAGCTGACTGCTCTGTTCCAAGCTTGTAGCCGGTTAAACCGTTAACCGTATGCCGGTCGCTTCGCATATAACGAGTTTCGCTGGGCATTATTTTGTCCCTTTACGCTGGCCTTTGGAACTTCGCGGTGTAGAAAACTTTGACGGTGTCTCCGCTGACAACGTTTTTGGTGGGATATGTGTCTCTGCAATACATTGTCCCGCCAGATGAAGCGTTAAAAATTCCGCATTCTTGCAGGGCGTAAGAGCTGGTTATGTTGAAAACTGCGTCTATGCTGCATTCGCCAGTATTGGCGTCTTTGCTGTATGTTGCCTGAACCCTCATAACTTCCGCGCCCAAAGCCGTTTGGCTTGCCGAGGGAGCTGTTCCATCCGTCCCTATAGCTATGTAATCGAAAGCCGCTGGACGGTTAGCGCTGCGGTCGAAAACAGCCCCGCATAGGGCGTTTAGTCCCGCATCCACCACTAAATCGTTGAAGTCTATGGGCTTCTCATCCACGTCTACCAGTTTGCCGTTCCGCCAAACTTCAATACGCCTCAGCATCCCCACAATAACGCCGCCATCCCCTTTTAAACTCATGTTCGAACAACCTCCTTCAAAGTGCCGTCAGCATTCCAAGAAAACGTGACTGTGAAAAGCAGCTCATCGCCCATATACGCCTTAATATTTTGCACTGTGCCATCAGCATTCCATGTAAACGATAACTTGGTGATCCTCTTGCCGCTGGGCGGGGCCATAAGCCCACTTAAGGCGCTGTGGATAGCCTTGTAGGCTTCTTCGTAACGCCAGTAGGGCACCTCTTGGCTCAAACTCTGCCATGCCTCCCTAATGTTTAGCTGTGTCAATGAGCTTTTGAAGCCAAACCGTTATGGCGGTGGGCCCCACCAGCGCCGTGTAGACATCAAAGGTCATGCCCGCCAAGTCTAGGCCTAAGGCTGAAAAGGCGGCTATTACGACTGTGCGGAGAAACTTCCGCCAGTTGAAAGGCTTGTCTTGGGCGGCATAGCCGAGAAAAGCGTAGGCTAAGGCTGCACCAACCCCCAAACCAATGTTTAAAAGGTTCATTTCAGTTTTCCACCTTTTTCGGGTTTTAAACCAGCTTAGGGCTTTGATGGAAGCCCCTTTTTCCGCCACTCTAAAGGAGATGCTGGCACGCTTTCGAGGGGAGAAAGGAGAAGCCAAAACAGAAAAGGCATTATGCTTTCGCCTCCTCTAGAGTGGTTTCGGAAGGCTTTTCCCACAACTCCCAACCCCACTTGGCAGCGTTTTTGCGAAACTCCTCTGGGCGGATTAGGCCAAGCTCAGCAGCCTTCAACATGTCGGCTATGCTGACCTGCGGTGTCTTAGGAACACCCCAGTTTAGGCGAACCCTAGCCTCTGAAGGGTCTAAACCAGCCTGAACCAAAACAGGCGTGAAAATGGCGTGCTCCACCTGCCGCTTAATGTAGCGTTGTATGGGTTTTATGAGCATGTCCTGCAGTTCTAGGGCAGCCCTTGCACTTGCTTCCGTGAAGCCTGGAGTGCTGAAAAGCCTAGGCAGAGGTGTCTCGCAGCCAATGTAAAACTGGTTTATGATGTAGTCTATGTAGTATTCGAATCTTGCCCTGGGGTCTATGGTTAAAGGTTTTATGTCGCCCCTGCCGCTGTAGAAAAGCCAAACGCCTTCTTCTGGACGGCTTTTTATGGCCTTCTCAAACTTTTGAATGGTGGCGGCGTCCGCCCTCTCGAGAAGCGCCAAAACATCTGGGCCCGCATACTTCTCGAAGATTTTGGGCATTATGCGCTCTATTTTGGCTTTCATCCAAGCATAAGCGGGACGACGGTCAGACTGGAAGGTAAGCGTGTGAAGCAAAACCTGCAAGACGCCGGTTCCAAAGCCCGAAGCTCCCAAACAGTTTATGCGCCAGTGGATAACCGCATCTGGGTTTAGGGTTTCACCGCCATAAGCCAGCCGCAGCCTATAGCCTTCCACCTTATATGGGATTTTAAGGCCGCCTTCCTGCAAAAAACTGTACTCGATTTTCTCTATGGCATCCACTGGAAGCCTTTGAAGGCCGCTGAGCCTTTCAGGGGTTATTTTAAGCCAGAAGTCGTTTCCGCAAGCGATTAGGCCGCGGGCCATTTCGCATAAAAGCGTGTCCAAGTTGACTTCTTCGTTGAATTGGTCTATGAGGCGTTTGGCCTCTTCGGCTTTCTCATAGTTTTCGTTAACCGTTGTGTAGAAGCCCATGCCCACGGCGGATGCCGCCAGCAAATCCACACTTGCCTTGCATGCGGGGTCTCGCTCGTAAAGCCTCATAACATCCGCCAATGAGATGGTAGGCGTTTCATAAGCCAACTCGGACGGCGAATAGGTATAGCCGCTCCGCTTCTTAACTGTGAAAGCCTCGATTAACCGCCTTAAAACAGCAACCATTTTACAAGCCCTCCAGGAGTTTTAGGCCCTTCTCGGTTATCGTATAGGGCGCCCTGTGCCGCTGTTCGCTTTTAGCTACATAACCGCCTTGGACAAGCCAGCGGAAGATTCCCTCAAAGGCGCTGTGGGTTCCACACTGCCTAATAGTGCGTTTTTCAAGCTCCGTTCTGCCAAGAGGCCTCTTCTTAAGCTCGGCTAAAACGATTTTCGCCAAGCGTAAACGTTCCTGAAGTTTACGCATCCGCTTTAACCTCCACGGGTTTTTGCGTGCCATAAAAAGGGGGAGAATGGCAGGTGCAAACCATCAACACTTGCAGCTCTCTTAAGCCGTTTAGGGCGTAGGTTTTCGGCGCAGTGTCAGGCAGATAGGGCGTCATTTCGCCGCCGCATATGGGGCAGATGCGCCAACAGTCGCAGACCACCATGTCCTCTCGGCTCCGCAGCAGGTGGGTTCTGCCGCATTTTGGACATTTACCAGCAAGGTTTTCCATTACGCTTCAAACCTTCTGGATGAGCTTTTAGAGGGCTATTAGAGGGATGTGCTAATGTTGACCATTTTAGCGACAGCCTTGCTTCGGAGCACACCCAAGCCGAAGCGGGTGGTGGCCCTCACGCCGAACTCGCCTGTTCTAGGGTCTTCCCAGTCTTCCACGGTTATGTCTCTGCGGAGAAGCATAACTGCGGCTACCCGCGTGTCAATGGCGTAGGCCACCCCGTTGGGCACTAGCGTGCTGGCTAAAACCTTCATGCCTAAAACGCTGCCCACAACGCCCCGCTCCAAGTCCACATGCTCTGATGGCAAATACTGGGCGTGGATGAACTTGTCGTCGTTTAAAAGCTGATGCAGCTGAACCTCGTTTAGGGCCAGCACTGTTGGCCGCCAGTTCTCACCGCGCACAGCATTATGGAGCTTAACAACCCCAGACCAGTTTAGGGCTTGCCCACCATTGTCTATGGGGGCTCCTCCAGCCAAATCAGCGTTGGCAATAGCCCCGTACATGGCTAAAATCTTGTTGGTTTCAGCCTCGCCTAAGGCTCTGCCAACTTTTTCCGTCATGGTTTCCATAACGTTCCAAGTGGCATCTTCAACAAACTCGCGGGTCCACACTTCTGAGGCTTCAGCCACGATGTTTGTGTAAATGTCCACTGTGCTGATCTTTTTGCCGCTGAGCCTTGTATAGGCGCCCTCTGCATAACGGTAGGCCACAGCCTTCTCGTCGAGGGGAAACCTTTCCATGGCTTCGGTGGTGGGTCTAACCATGACAATCTCTCTGCCAATCATTTCTGGGTAGGCAGCCTCAACAAGGGTGTCATGCATATGCCCCAAAGCGCTGAGAGTATCGCTGAAAAGCCGCTCTTTTAGAGCTAATTGGCAGTAGCGCCTCAAAAACGGATGCGTCGCCGTCCTCCGGCTCAAGTTTTCCATAAGCTGGCGGAATTCGCTGTCCGACGCCATAAGGCTTTCAAAAACTTTGGGTTTCAAGGCTTTTCACCGCCTACTTATCCACGTAAATGAAGATGAGGTCGTCTGCCGCTGAGGCGGACTCCAAAGCCCACCCAAGCTTGCGATTGTAATAAATCGTGTAGGTGGCTGAACCTCCCTCGTTTACCGCCTGGTCTGTCAACTGCAATATCCGCCTGCTGGAGTCAGCCCCATAAACCGCTTTGCCACGGGTTACGGCGCCTCCAACCTTCACCTTAACCCTGCCGCGAACCAGCACCGGACAAGGGTCACCTGCCGCCACACTTTTTAGGGCTATGCCAATGCAGTCCTGCGCCGAAGTGGCTGGGCTAACCTTGTCGTCGGCGCTTAAATAAACCGGGTCGCCCTTTGTTATGGCGGCAGCAGCCTCAAAGGTTACAATCACCGCCGTGGAATCGTCTGTTTCGCCGATGCTCATCCAGGGCTTTCCAGTGTTGTCAGCCATTGGTATTTTTCACTCTCCCTTTTTCAAATTTTGCATGGTTTCGGCCAGTTCGTCCTGGCCTACTCCCAGAAAAATGGGAAACGCCAAACCAGGCGTTTTAACGCCCACAAGCATTTTGCTTCACCATCCCACCGAGCTTGTTGAGCTTGTGGAGTACGCCGCGGAGTTCTTGGCACATGCGTTGAGGCCCTAAACCCCAGCTTCGCTCTACCATGGGGCTTGGCAAAACATCCCTAATCATTTTGGCAACATCCTCCACCGGAATCATCGGCTGACGGGCTTTCACAAGCAAGCCTTCAGTTAGGCTTTTCCCGCCGCCAGCGCCAGCGCTTTTGGACGCCTTCAAAGAGGCTTCAAGACCTTCAACCTTGGCTGTTAGGGTTTCTATGGCTTCCTCCAGCTCATGCAAAACAGCTTCAACACTGGCAATAACCTCATCCAGCGTCGGCTCCGGAGACACCATAAGCGAGTCAAATTCCCCCTCATCCGCATCCACTGCCTCTTTGAACCCTTCTGTTCCGCAAACCTCGCTTTGCAGGCCGACTTTCCTCGCGGCGGCACAGAGCACTTTTCTCGCTTTTTCCCGAGCCTCCTCCGGCAGCCGTGTCTGGCTCAGCCTCGCCAAAGCATTCCGCAAATGCGGCAGGTCTATGCGGCCTTCCGCATCCATGTATGGCAGATGCCTCTTGCTTCTAGGCACTGTTCGGCCAGTTTCATCCTTCTCGCCGGGCTCCACATAGGCAAAACACGAGTCTGGAAGACTGTTGATGTATTTCCTACTCCAAACCCGCTCCATCAGGCGGTTAAAAGCTTTTTGACTTTGGCACACTTTCCCACATCCAAGCTCCCGTTCCTTTAAGAGGCTGGGCTGTTGAACCCTTGTCATGTAGGCTGGATGCAACGTCAGCCAGTCTCTAATTTTGGCTTCATCCCACATCTTCTCCTTGGCGAAGAAAATGCTCTGAACAAGGCTGGTGTCGGGGTCTGCCCTAGGCCTTCCCATGATGGCGAAGACGCCGTTTTCCCGGTCAAGCCAAACAGTGCTGAAGTGCTCCGGCAGAAAAGCCTCCACATCCTGGTAAAAGCCTAAAATGTATTCGCCAGAGGCTATGGGGTCAACACGCTGTTCCTGAAGGCTTTCAACAATTTGAATGTTGGCTTCGGGTATGCCTGGCACCGCCACAAGGCTTAGCTCCGCATTGTGCAAGCCCCGCGGCACTTTGCCGTCCACAACGTCCAACCGCTCGTAGTCGGCGCCTATGCTCACATGCCTTATCAAGCCCCTGCGGATTTTCTCCGCTACTTCGTCGTCGTAGATTTCAGCCTCATACCAAAGGTTTTGCCCATCCCAATGGGCTTTTACAACCTTGCCAACAGCGTTGGGCACAGCTACATGCTCAATGTAGACGGGCGCAGAGACAAGCCTCTCAGCGAAGGCTTCAAGCTCCTCCGGAAGGTAAATGTTAAGGTTGCGGCTCATCCCAGCGGTTAGGGCTATGCCCCTAATCCGCAGGGGCTTGTCAACAATTTTCTCCAAAACCTTGAAGGGTAAAACGGCAAAGAACCGCTCCCGAACCGCTGTTTCTCGGCAATGCCTCTCAAACCATTCTTTAGCCTTCTCCAAAGTCCAACCCTTAGAAACATCGAAAAGATAGCTCACAACCTCAGTTTTGTCTTCGCCCTTCCGCTTGCCAATCAAGGCCTTAATCCCATCAGCCTCGGAAAGCGTTACTGTGCGAATGCTTCCAGGCTCAAATTCATCTAGGCTGCGATGACCGCTTCGAATATAGTTTTGGGTTATTTCCCAAGGCAACCCAACACCAGCCCAAACGCAAACTGCGAGAAGGCTATATGCAAAGAAACTGAAAAGCCGAATTCTGCCACCAATGGGCCCATAAAATGGTCCATCCGTGGCCCAGAAATGTGGCTCTGTGGCAAAATTCGCGATTCTCGGGGTTATTTTTTCTTCAAGGTTTCTTTAAGCCTAAAGTATGTTGCGGCGCCTATTCCTCGACCGACAGCTGAAACCATGTAAACTATTTGTAGGCCTAAAACTAGGCCGTAGACGCTTATGGTGAGGTCGGATAGGTATCCGCCTATTAAAGAGCCGAAGAAGGTGACGGTTCCTATTAGGAGGTTGTAGAAGGCTGTGAAGCTTCCCCGGTGGGCTTCGGGCGAGACGTCCAGTAAATACGTTGTTACAGAGGCTTGTTCAAAGGCGGCAACAACGCCCCAAAAGGCGCTTACGGTTATTATAATGTAGATGTTTGGCGCGAAGGCATAGGTTAAGGGAACTGTAACGTAGCCGAACCTAACCAGCAGTAGTAGGGGTTTTCTTCCAACGGTGTCCGCGAGCCTTCCAGCCCAGCCTATGAAAAGTATTGTGAATATTCCCTGAACCACTGAGAGGAGGGCTACCTCCAACATTGAAGCGTTTAAAACCTTAGCCTGGGTTATCGCGAAAAGCGGCCAAGAAATAGACATGAAGAAGGTGAAGATTGCACTGCACGTGCAGTACCTTAAAAAGTTTGGAGACTTCTCTGCAACCCTTACAACTTCCAGCAGATCCGCAATAAAGGGTTTCTCCGCATTATCGTTTTTTCCGCTTTTCTCTTTCACCCTAACCATTACTACGGAGGATATCAGCCCAAAAGCTGACGCCACAACTGTTGGAATTAGTATTTGCTCTCGCATTGTTCCGCCGACGCTTGCCATTATGACGCCCGAAGCTAAAGTTGCTGTTAGGCTGCCTACAGAAGCCCAAAGGTTGATTTTGGCGTTAACCCTTCCAAAATGCGAAGAAGGCACCAAATCGCCAATCAAAGCCGTCCAAGCTGGAACAGCCATAGAGCCTAAAAGCGCCTGCAACGCAACCAACAAAACAAGCTGGCTTGCAGACTTCAAAAACAACAGTGGAACCCAAAGAAAAGCCACAATTAACCCGCCGAAAAAAATGAAGGGAACCCTCCGCCCCAACCTATCGCTTAGCCTTCCCCAGAAAACCTGCATAACATTGTTTGAAATGTTGCTCACCGACTGAAGCCAACCCATCTCCGAGGATGAGGCCCCCAACTCTTTAACGGCGTACGGCCCTACGAAGGGATGCATCATGTTTGTCCCAATAGCATTCGCTACGGAACGAACATAGACAACCTTAAGCTCCTCAGCAGTTTCTTCAAGCCTTTTATCCTCTTCCATAGGGGTCTGGCTTCTTCCCATCGGGATTCTAAACCATGGCCTTGAAGAAGCTTAAAAACTAAACGGTTCGCTTTAATGGCTTCGCCATCAGCAACCTTTAAAATCGATGGTAATTCATGTTGAATTTTCAGTTTTTCGAAGGAAAATTTATATGAGGGAATTTTTGATTCAATTTCAATCTCGTTTCAAAAGCCGAAATTTTGGGCGAGACCTACTTTTTCCCAGCTTTTCTTTTGCGGCCGCTCCTTCTTACAACAGTGACTGTTGGCTCTTCGTTTAGGTTTCTAATCTGGGCGTTGGGGTATAGCTGTTCAATATCCCTTCTTATTTTGGCCGAGTCAACCTCCCCAAAGGTTTTAATGTCAACTATTGGGTTGCCCTCTTCGTCATAGCTTAGGGAAACAGTGTATCCGGAGCCTATTTCAATTTTCGCCGGTTCTAAAACAAACCCGAAATCCTCAGTTTCTAAGTCGACTGAGCTTTGGGGTTCCCGCTTGTGCTTCTTCTCAGACACTTAAATCACCGTTTAAAAGGAGGAAAAGGTGGATTTAAAGGGTTGTTGTCTGGAAATAAAGATTGGTTTTACAGCTTGAAGGTTTAGTGAACAAGCAGTTTTTCTTCGTGCTTCTTTAAATATTCGGCGGCTTCGCCAACATCCATGAAAAGGTCGTCCACCCGCTGCACATCCTCCACTGTGACCTTGTCTCTGTTGGATGCCTTAGCGTTTTGGGCTGCTAGGCTTAGAAGCTGCACGGCATACCTCATGGAGCTTTTCGCTCCCACATCAGCAAGTCTTTCAAGGGCATCCTTCTCCAGCTTAATCTTCTCCTCCACAGCGCGGATTCTCAGAATCTCCTTTATGCTCTCCAAGTCATAGGGGTGTGTGGCAATAATAACTGAACGGTCTATGAGGTCGACTGGAAAGCCCAACGGGCTTCTTATGTCGGTTCCACGGATGCGGGCCACACCGCGGTTTGTGGCAAGAATTATTATGGGGACAAGCTCGCTTTCCATGGCTCTTCCGAGGAAACTGAAGGCTTCCAAGTCCAAGAGATGCGCGTCGTCTATGAAGAGCACTCCCGGGTGGATGAAGGCTTTTCCGCTGTCCACCCACTCCTTCACCTGCTGGTCAACAGCCATCCGCACCTCAGTATCGATTTCCTTAGATTCGGAGCCGCCGAAGAATAGGGAGAAAATCCCTCCAGAACGTTGCCGCGCGTTCAGCTCATCCAAATCCGCCAATGTAAGCATGTAAACAAACTCCTTTTCCTTCAAAACTTTGCCGTTGGGACGGGGAACCTTCCTCCGAGTGTCAACATCGTAGGTTTTTCCCTTCTGGCTTTCTAGGCAAAGCCCAAGATTAACCACCCTACCAGTTTCGGCGTCTATCTGAATAACACTGCCCTCGGATATGCCCTCTGCGATTATTTGTTGAGCTATAGAGGCGCCAGCCTCTATGGTTTTCTCCTCCTCCTTTGTTTTCAGCGTAAGCCTAACGCTTTCAGGAACCTTCTGGTATGGGTTGTAGGGATGCGGAGCCGTCCTAATGTCGACGAGGACTACTTCGCCCTCATACACCTTGCGCATCTCGTGGATTTCAACGCCTATGCATTTCCTTATGGCTTCTATGAGAACCTCTGTTTTCTTCCGCTCAGTGCTGTAGATTTCGCTGCCACTCATCTGGATGAATGGAACATTTTCACCCAACTCTTTGGAAACAGCCACGGCAATGGCGGTTTTACCCGTTCCCGGCGGGCCGGCCAAAATAATGCATTTCCCGCTGAGTTTTCCCTCCTTAATCATCTTTACAACAAGACCGGCGGCTTCTCTGGCTTTCTCCTGTCCAACCATCCCATCCTTTATCTTCACAGCCCTAAGGTTTTCGTCTAATCCTAAACCCTTAATATGCGTGTGGGCGCCTATCCTCTCAAACTTCGACACCGGGGCAGTTGGCAACTCTCGGATGGCCGCCATTAAACCTCACCCCAATATACAACTTAAACATTGCACTTAATAACAGATTAAAACAAAAATCGCTTCAATAAAAATTTACCGCTCTAGTAAAACCGCATTTAAAAATCTAAATAAAATACGATGTTGAAAATACAAAAGCATGGACAACAGGAAGTTCACTGCAAATAAGTTGTACTGCATTTTAAGGCTTTTAGGGAATTTCGCTTTAGCATTCACTATCCCTACTTGCGTGATTTACCTTAGATGCTATGGGGTTGAGATTTGGCAAATAGCCACTCTGTCCGCAGCTTTTGAAGGGACAATACTTATATTTGAACTACCCACAGGCGGGTTTGCAGATGTATTTGGTAGAAAAACTTCTATGCAACTAGCTAAGATTTTTCAAGCTATAAGTGCTTTAGTTTACGCGATTTCTCGAGGTTTTCATGGCTTCTTAATAGCTGAAATTATTATGGGTATTGGCGAAGCTTTTATGTCCGGCTCTTTAGACGCTTGGTTAATTGACACGTTAAAATATCAAAAGAGAGAAAGCGACATTAAAATTGTACTTTCTAATGGATTAAGGTTTAGTCAGATAGGCTTCCTAGCGGGAGCAAGTATTGGAGGAGTTCTAGGCGGGTATGCTATAACGCTAATCTGGTACCCGGTTGCGGCACTTCACCTTATTGGCCTAGTTGTCGTAACCACTTTTATGCGTGAAACATATTTCATTTAAAAAGCGCCAAAATTTAACGTGTTAAGCGATGTTAAGAAAACAATTAGAGAGGGACTTAAGATAGTTCTTAGGAGCAAGATTCTTGTCTCGCTAATTGCTGTAGCATTAATAGCAAGTTTCAGCTATGAAATAGTGGATATGTTTTGGCAAATACATTTTAGTGAAAATTTGCATATAGACGTACACTATTATGGATTCATGGTGGCTTTCTCATTTTTGGTTACGATATTTTTCGCTTCCCATGTGTCTAAGCTCTCTGGGATAATAGGAGAAGTTAAAATGCTTATTTTATTAGAGTTTATAGTATTTTTGTCTACAATCCTTATTGGGGTTGCTCAAGAAAATATTGTGGTTATAGGTGCTTTTATAAGTTGGCAGGCTTTTAAATCTTTCAAAGAACCTATTTTTAGTGAATACTCAAATAGATACATCCCTTCTAAGGAGAGGGCTACGTTAATATCTCTCTTAAATTTGGTTGGTTCGATGGGTGAAGTCCTATGCGCCCTTAGTATTGGCGCATTGGCATTAATTCTTAGCATAAGTTCATTATTCTTACTTAGCGCTGTATTACTTCTCTTAATCATTGCTATTCTTTTCAGATTAAAGGCCTATTGATTTCATATGCATATTCAATACCTCTATTCATTTTAGCTAGTCTGCTCTTTTCTATCCAGAAGATAGTTTAGGATGGAGATGCATGTAGCAGCCAAATAGGGCTTTTTCCCAAGGGATATCTTTTCTCCATAACGCAGGGCGAAGGCCTCAACTTTTCGGGGTAAACCCACGTGGTCTCCGAGGACAAAAACTGGGTTTCCGCTGATTTCAACTTCAAAAATGTCTTTTCCGCCTTCCTCTAGGACATAAATTTTAGCATGCTGGGCTTTCTCCCTCAAAAGGGCTTCAAAACTTAGTTTTTCAGTGCTTATGCCCGGGTGGGTTTTACCAGCCAAAACTTTCTTCAGAATGCTGGTCCAAGTCTGCTGGTCTATGCGCACATCATGAAGCGCCAGTCCCTCCACTTTTAAGTGCACCGGCGGCGAAGGCGGACCATTAAGCACAGCGTGGAAGACCACGTCCTTGCGGATGGCGTGGGATAGGAAAAGGCTTGCAACCGCACACTCATAAACAATGTCCAATCGTCCAGCATCATGCAAATTACCCCACTTTGCATCCGTCCGCCCCAGACGAGAATAGACAATGAATTCCCGCACTTTCGGCTTCTCCCAGCACGTCAACATTCACGAAATCTAAACCATAAAGCCTCGGGCGGGATTTGAACCCGCGACCACCGCCTTACCAAGGCGATGCTCCACCAGGCTGAGCTACCGAGGCAACCACCATCCAAAACACATAAACACATAAACGTTTTAAAGGATTTCGCGTTTCACCCTTAAAAGCCAAAACAAACAATTTATAATCTCGAATTTAATCCATGCACTATGAAAGCGGGGGTCGCCAAGCCTGGTCAAAGGCGCAAGGCTTAGGACCTTGTCCCGTAGGGGTTCGTGGGTTCAAATCCCACCCCCCGCACCAATTTACCAGTAAGTTATAAATACATCTTTGATGTATTCCTTTTAATGCGATATGCCTAAGCCTAATAAGGGTAAGACTGAGACCATCAAGGATCGTGCCATTTATGTTTATTTGCCTTCTTTGGAGATGGCTGAGGATTGGAAGCGTAGGGCTGAGAGGGCGGGT
>Ga0185307_1001669_pt1 | contig 12011 bp, 9 predicted proteins | sample LHCtaG_FD_128010 | JGI IMG/M metagenome (GOLD analysis project Ga0185307, IMG submission 128010) | Hot spring microbial communities from Little Hot Creek, USA to study Microbial Dark Matter (Phase II) - LHC4sed_matched (SPADES... | ecosystem: Environmental > Aquatic > Thermal springs > Hot... | reverse complement strand
CCCTAGCGCGTAGGTGCTCAGCCTAAATATCCTGAGCACGCCCCTACACTACACCAAGCTACGGCCGCCTCCCAGCCCTAGACGCAGTAAGGTTAGGGTACCATGTCTTCCTGCTAGCAGACGCGGTAAGGGGAGTCAACGTACCCCCGAACTCCGTGCAGAAAGCCCTAGAGGAGATGCTGGACGCCGGAGTGGTGCTCGTGGAGATAGGGGAGCTCCTTCACTTGTAGAATCTCTTCGTCGTTTTCGATGCCTGCCCTTCGAGTTCGTACTGGCGATGTTTGCTGAGAAGCTTGTAGTCCCTTTTGCCGTTTCGTTAATACGCTTGACACGGCCGAGCCAGTCGGAGCGGTCTTGTGGTTTCTCTTTGTTGTTTCGCCGGTGTAGAGTATGCTCAGCCCTAGGCTACCTGGCTACGTCTTGTAGTTTCTTTTTGTTGTTTCTGGTTCTTGAGATTCCGGGGAGGTTTGTGCTGGCGGATTTAAAAGCCTTTATGGGCCGGGCTTCCCCGCCATCGGATCCATATCAGCCAGGGAACCGTCATTGCTTTACACGGTACACGAAGGGTTCAAACCTCTTGGCCCTTTCTATGCTTTGCCTAAGCTCCCAGGCCTTAACATAGATGCACTCTCTCAGGCTCCTTCGCTCCTTCTCCTGCCTCCTCTTCAGGGCTCTGTAGAAGACCTTTGTGAGCACCTCTAGGGAGTCTAAGGTAAGGTACCCCTTGGGGTCTACCGATATTTTGGTTGTTCTCGATGTCGCGACAACTACGTGTGCCGCGACGGGCTTGAACATCTCGGAGAAATCGTAGGTAAGCGACGTCTTCCCAGCTCTTTCTGAGTGTACTACGCCTACGTAGGGGTCTAGACCCGACGCTATTAGTGCGTGAGTACACAGAGAGTACAGTACCGCGTAGACGTAGTTTATGGCCGAGTTTACTGGGTCTCTACTCTTAGGGTTTCGACCGCCGAACCCATACTCCTTGGGTATGTAGAGGCCTAGAAGCTCCCACAGCTTCTTACTCCACTTAGCTTCGCAGAGCCTCAGCTCCTCCAGGGTCTGAGCGTTCCTGAGGTCTAGCAAGGAGCTCTTCTCGACGTTGCTGACCTCCTCGAGTACCCATTTAGTGCTCTCCCCTCTTTCAGTAGCCTTGTAGGTGAAGTACCTAACTACGTTAACCATACCGAGGAGCTTCCCCTCGATGAATGCCCTCCCAACGTTAATCCGCCAGGAGGGGTTGTCGGTCAGGCTGTACAGCCTTCTCCTGACCTCAGCTACCTTAACGCTGAATGGGTCGACCAGAATCGCGTCAGCTCTCCTACTGTGAACTAAAAGAGGTACCCCGACCTCCGATAACGATGCAACCGCCCCCGAGGATATACCAACCCTCGAGCCCACCACGACTACGAGCTCTAGGTCTAGTAGTGGCACCGATACGCTCTCCCACCTCACTTCCCCATCGGGGCCCCTCCTAGGTGTGGAGACAACTATTGTAGACCCCTTCTTACCCAACCTAGCGAAACCCTTTACCACCAGGATCATTCTGCGTCAGCCCGTAGCTACCCCCTCCTGTAGCGGCATATGTGTGCGTAGGTGCAGTGAAAGCACGGGGCACCATCCTTGGGGGGCGGCGGCTCATTAAGCTCCGCGAGCTCAGCAAGGCTGTCCAGAGTCCTTAGCAACCTACGGCGTGCCCCACCCCTAGGTCTGAGCAGTAAGGCTAGGTTCTCGTAGGTTGCCAGCGGCACTAGGGATACGTAAACGCCTGCGGTTGGGACGCCGTAGTGGAGGTACGTTGCTAAGGCGTAGAGCAGGATCCTCGGGAAGACGTGCCCCCACTTCAGGAGAGTGTCTGTATCGGTCTCGGCTACTTCGATAGCTAGTGCTCGGAGGCCTACCTTCCTAAGACCTAGTATAACTACAGCATCGGGTCTGCAGTTTATGAGAATACCGGAGTTACGGTAGAGCACCCTCAGCTCCGCCTCGGTCTTGACTAATAGGGGCTTAGCGAGTAGCTCTCCGCCTACCCCTACGTTACTCGCATTCTCAAGCTCCTCCTTGAGCTCCTCTGAGAACATCTTGCCGAGTTTTTCACTCTCCTTCATATCCGGTACCCTGCGGGGTCTGTACGTGTCTCTATGTGCTGAATAGTAGGCTCTGGTCCTGCACACAGCTAAGTCGTCAAGAATCCGTGCCGGCAACGACGACCTCCGCTCTCTCCGACCTAAGCCACACTCTACCCCTTGTAACGGCAACGGCCTTACTGAAGTCAGAGCTTTGAACAGGGAGGGCGACGATAGAATCCCCCTCGCAAACCACCTTGCTAAGTTGCTCACATATGATGAGGGCCCTGGACCACGTAATCCTTCCAGCGTAGACCGACTTGGAGATAGGGCATAGACCGTAGCGCCGCAGAACTCTCCTAACCTTCTCACGTACATCGTCTCTCCGGATGTCGTAGGCGATGACGACATACATCTCAACTCACTAAACAACCTGCAGAGCTCCTAGGAGGCTCGCCTTTTTCCGCCCATTCGCGGCGTAGATCGGGATGGCCTCGCCTAGTGCTACGAGTTCCCCTATACCCCTGAAGCCCTCTGGGAGTACGACCACTGGCAGTTCCCCAAGCTCTCCCTCGGCTAAGTCGTGGAGTAGGCAGACCCTGCGGTCAGCTTGCATTAGCGGGGAGTTGTGCCCCCCCAATAGCTCGGCGACGAGCCTGAAGGATAGGACCCGACCCTCCAGGGATCTGAGCATGCTCTTAACCTCTTCAGCTCGGTCCTCCCCTATACCCACCCAGAGCTCGAAGTAGTCGCAGAGGTTCCTGCTATCATCGTAGAGGAGCTCCCCGTTTACGTACTTGAGCGGGATGTTCCTACCTGCAACTACGAGGCTCACCTCATCAACTACATCGCCTCCGCTGGTCACCCTCCTCACGGGTACCCCTGTTGCGCTCCTGAAGGAGAAGAAGTGATAGAGGCCCAGCGGGGTTAGGTAAAGGCGCTTAGCCGCAAAGGCGGCCAGCCCTTCGCCGAGGTCCCGCACCCCTAGGAAGTGCTCAAGCACGTCTACGTAGTTCAGGAAGCTCTTGAACTCCTTCATCGCGCCGATCTCTCCGGTAAGTGCTACAGCCTCTACCTCAGCACGCTTCTCAGACCTCTCGCGTATTATCGACGCCAGCGCGTAGACCCATGCCGGGAGAACGGCTTTGAGGACCAGCGGTGGGGTCCTAAGTAGCGGGTCGGCGGTGAGCCTCGGGAAAACCTTCCTTAGTAGCTCCACGAAGCCTCCCTCTCCGAAGTACGGGATCTCCTGCCCCCTCCTCTCCAAGTCCAACAGATACTTGCCTACCTTGCTCCCAAGGATGTAGAGGGGCACCAGTATGTAGACCTCAGCAACCCCGTCGCCGCTCCCCCTACCCAGCCTACCGACCTTCTGGATAGCCGACGCGTAATCCTTAGCCCCTATTAGACCTAGATCAACGCCCTCTACGTCTATGCCGTACGCTATGGCTAGGGTTCCGACGACTAGCTTAGCCTTCTTAAGGGAGCCGTAGCCCCTGAACTCAGGTAGGAGATCCCCCAAGGACGTTACTAGGGCGGGTGCTTCGCCAAGGTTCTGCAGGGTCTTCGCCACGTCTATAGCTGTTGCAACCCTGTCTACGAGGACCATAGCCCTTTCCTTATCCTTATACTTGCTGGTCCAGCCGAGCTCTCTAACTACTTTGGGTGCCTCTCTCTGCACGATGCCGAAGGAGGCCCTCCCTTTATAGCACTCCTCGCTTCTGCAGGTAACCGCCCTGAACAGGAAGCGAGCTACGGTTCTCTTCCTTATCTGCGTAAAGCCGTCGGCTGGAGCACTGGCTACCTCAGCCCTTATCTCCGCAAACCTGTAGCCGCAGACCTCAGCCAGGGTCCTGACCAGCTCGACCACGTCTCTGGTACCCCGAGCCGTAGCCACGTACCTCTCCGGTGTTGCGGACGACACGATTACCTTCCCTACACCGCTCAACAGGTATACGTAGAGAAGGGATGCGAAGGAGGCTAGGCTAGGACCGCTGTACAGGTGAAACTCGTCGAAGAACGCGGGGGTTCTGAAGAGGAGGAACGCGTCACTCAGCTCGTTAACGAACCCCCTACTCACATAGTACTCATCGAAGATCCTCCTCCTGCTTACCCTGTCCTCGAGCTCCGTAAGCCAAGCCCCCAGCTTCTCTTGGTCCCCCCTTGATCGAAGGAACTTCACCATATCCTCCAGGACTCTGTAGAGCCATAGCCCAGCTGAGCTGAAGTCCCTGAAGGCTGTTGACGCCAGCAGGTAGGGGTACTCGGGAACCGTAAACACGACCCTGTAAGCTTTTACACGTATAGAGTTCCAGAGCCACTCAAGCATCCTGAGGTTGCTCCTAGACACCTCATGCCCTACGTGCTTACCTACAACGTCCCTAAGGCACCTCAACGAGCTGGAGGTTACCGCGAGCAGTACTACGGGTAGCTCTTCACCGTTGAACACCACCTTTAAACACCTGACGTACCTCTCGAGCTTCTCAGCACCTACATCGTCGAGCTTCAGCTCACCAACCACCTCGCCTACGCTAGCCGGCCTCGCCCCAAATCTCAGCAACGCACTCTCGAGGCTGACCATCTGGTCCTCTACCAGCTCCCTGGACGGGTAGATGCCTGTGGCTCCGTGGTAGAACCAACTCTCAGACTCTAGGTTCGCGAGCAGGGGTAAGAGTAGGGATAGGGTCTTGCCGCTCCCAGTAGGGGCTACTAGTAGGGAGACGACCTTGGAGTTGAAGTCCTTGAGCAGGTCCAGTAGCTCTGCCTGGAAGGACCTGAGCCTGAGGGTCCCCTGCTCCCCCAGCCTGTACTCCCTATTGGAGAGCTTTACGTACAGAGGCGAAACGGTGAGGCTTACCTCCGCCGCCATGCGGAACCCTAAGAGAAGAACTTGAGTGGGAGCGGTAGCCTGTACTCGTACTTGTCGCTACCGCAACAGACCTTGAACAGGTTCCTAGCCTTTACGTACCCCACGAGGGACGCCTTAGGCTTTCCCTGGGGCTTCGACCTGGTCTCCAGTACCTTTAGGAAGTCCTCGACGACGTACTTAAAGTACATCTCGGTATCGTAGAGGTTCACCGGGATGGTAGACCACGTTACCGAGCTTATACGCCCAACTACGTCGGCCCGCCTTAGCTTTACCTTCATTACCCCCATCCTCTTCATCCCTATCCTGATGTACATAGTCTCCGGTAGCACCACGTTACGAGTTACTACTACGGATCTAAAGAGCGATGGGGGGACTATAGCGACGTAGTGGACGAGCCTCGGGAACACGGTCTTAAGGGCTCCCCGGAATTCCGCGTAGCCGGTTCCCTTAGCCGCCATAAAGAGCTTCTTAACCTCTACCCTAAGCGGAAAAGCTGGAAATACGTAGGTACCTCCGCTACCTTCTAGGAACCCCTGTATGTGCTCCTCGATAAAGCCGTAGTGTAGCGGGCTCCGGGCTAGCCCTGGGGTGAACTTAAACTCTTTCAGCTCCTCGTACGAGAGGTAGTGTAGCGACGGTATTACAGCGTAGGACTCGACCGGTCTCTGGGCGAAGCCGTAGATCAGCGGGTAGTTGTGTATGAAGTGGCTGGAGGATATTACGGCACCGCCCTCCTCAGCTAGCGACGGTCTCTGCTCAGCGGAGAATATCAGCACTCCGTGGAGCTCCATGTCAGCTACGTACACTGAGACCTCGCTCACGCGACGCACCGTAGCTCTAGGGCTACTTTCCCTCGCCCGACTTGTGCACGAACCTGTCGAGGCTCCTCTTGAACAGTGCGGCATCTCTCCAGGCGCTCAGTATTAGGGTGTCGATGCCGTCCTGGGGGAGATTCCTGAGCTTCTCGGCTAGGTCCCTGTCGACTATTAGTGTGCCGCGGCTACTGTACTTGTTAACGTACTGCACGACCTTGTTCAGAACGTCCTCGGGGCTAACCCTAGAGCCCCCAGTTTCCTGCAGTATAGCGTTAGCGATTTCGTAGCCGCTATCTATCTCGTAGGAGCTTAGCAGTACTGCTGGTATATGTATCTTTATTTCCCCGAAGTGCGTTGTCCTACCCCCGATCCTCGAGGTCCTAGCCATAGCCACCATGGTTAGCAGGAGCTCGGCTAGGGTGACGTCTTTTAGCACTACCTTACCTACGAACGGCACCCCAACCTCCACTAGCCTAAGCTGGTAGAGGGCACCTGTACGTTCCCCGCCTACCCCTATATACGTTGTCTTAGTTACATCGTCAACAGCGTTAAACGTTACGGTAACGCAGGCGTAGTTCTCCGGGACGGGTGCTACGTAGAGGTCTCCCTCTATCCTCGACTTTACGTTGTACTCTTCATCCATACCCGCGTAACCGAATATCATGCACGCTGGGCACTTCTTGCAGTAGCCCGCAACGGCTTCCTCAACCTTCTCTCCTTTCTCCCTTCTGATGTAGGGTCTGACCACGCACGTGTATGTCCTGTCGGCATAGCCCTTCGTTATAGAGTCTTTCTCAAGCTTCTTACCCCCACCCCTCTCGTACCACTCGTGTAGCATAGCTAGCATCTGCCTCCTCACAACAGCGTGTAGCTTGGTGTTCAGTATGGCCGGTACGTTAACCCCTACGTACGTTGGGACGGTCGTAACGTCCAGCACGTCGGCTTCGTGGCGGATCAGTAGCCTCGAAAGCGGCTCTACCACTATGAACACGTTCGCGACCTTACCCCTAGGTATGGCGTTCCGTATATCCTCGCTCACACGTTTAACGCACCACTTAACCACATCCTCGCACTTCTCTCCGAACAGCTTTTTACATATATCTTTTAGTACCTCTTCACCATTTACCTCACTACCTGAACCCACAGGGACCACCCTACCCTCCCCCCTCCTTGCTCGAGGGGGGATGGGCGTGAGCCCTGCGGGGGATTCGCAGGTAAAAACATCTTTATCTTACGAGGACCTCTTCTTACGCTCCTCCTCGTGTACGTCTAACCCACTACCCGGGGGTACCGGGGCTGGCTGTGTCTGCTTTTTACGCTCCTCGCGTACGCGCCACCTATACTTCTCGTACGCGCTGTCCAGTAGTACCTCTACGAGTCCTCTGAAGTGTTGCGGTGGTAGCTCCTTCCTTAGCGTCAGAATGGCGTCAGCTAGATTCCTAAACGTTCTGTACATCAGCACCCTGTAGCTTTCCTCCTTCTCTTTTCCCTCGTTGTCCTTTACCTTCTTAACGGCTTTATCTAAGTCTACCCCAGCTGTGAGAGCCACCTGTTGCAGGAATATGTCTGTTGTGATGTTCTTCGCGGACTCCTCCCCAAGCACTTCAGCGTACTGGAGTAGGAGCTCTATGGCTCTCCTCAGCGGCTTCTGCGCGGCGTACCTGCTCAGCCCGCTGTCGAGCTCAGCTAGGTTTACAGCGTAGTCCCAGAGGACCCTATCTACGGGCGTAGGTCTCTCCCCCTTGGCTAGCTCACGTGCCTGACCCATAAGCTCCTCCACCCTACGTGACGAAAGTATTACCTGCCCGAAGTACTGAAGAGGTTGATCTGCCCCTCTTCTGGGGTCGAGCCTTGGCGGAGGCGGTGCTGAGAGAGCTAGTGGCAAATAGGGGATGGAGTACGTGAACGTTAGCATCTCGTGAGCATAGTCCTCTAGGTCTACGCCCCCAGCTCCACTCCACCAGCCGAGTACCTTCAGCCCGTAGATGTAGGTGGCTAGCAGTACCGTAAAGTAGGACCTGTTGTACACGGCGTACTCCCTTGCCCTGAGGTCTCTCCTTTCGCGTATCGCACGCATCCTAATACCCTCGAAGAGCTCTACGACGGTGTTAACGAACGCCACCGGGTGAGGTGTTTGAATGGGGGTTTGACCGCTACCTAGGTTGTAGCTATCGGCTAGGGTGGCTACTATACCTACCTGACCTCCTCCAGCTACGGATACTAGTAGGGGTGCTACGGTCAGTAGAAGGGCTACGTTCTTCCGCTTTACCGCGTAACCGCCCCCAGCCGAGACTACCACGCGTGCTCCCAGGCTGTCCAGTAGGACTATGGGGGCTTTCCTGCCCTTTCCTCTGAGCTCGCCTACGAGCTTCTCGAGTAGCTTCTCCGGGCTTCGACCCTCGCCTACTTCCTTTGAGTTCCGGCTCAGCTTCCCGGAGCTCTCCAGTATCCCGGCCAGTAGCTCCGCAAAGTCTCTGGTCCTCTCCTTAGCTCTGGGGGCCACCTCGGCTAGACTGCTAACCCGACCCTCAACCCATAGCCAGAGGTCGTACGCTACAACAGGGTGGAAGGCTAAGACTAAGAAAGGCGGGCTGTACCTACCCTTCAGTTGCCTCGCCTCGTAGTAGCAGAGCGGGCAGATCCTCCTAGCCTCCTTAGCTATGCTCTCCAGGTCGCCTAACGGGACGTCGTCGGGGAGCCATATCTCTGAGGCACCGCCCAAGGCTTCTAAGTCGCGTGCGTAGTCTATGAACCTAAGCCCCTCGTCTACCAAGGGGGTTCCACATATTCGACAGTACGTAAACGCCTTCGCATCCCACCCTCCGGTCGGCGGCTCCGGCGGTGCTTCGATTACATTGCTCTTTATGGTTTGAGAGAGGTACATCCTGATGTACGGCTCTACGCTTACCCCTACTCTAACGTGCTTCAGTAGCTCCCCTACCTTAGCCTTCACCTCATCGCTAGGTCTTTTACTGAGCTTGTACGCCTCTGCTATAGAGAGTATCCTTAGTAGCTCCCTACCCCTCGGTACCTTGTTGGCTAGGGGCCTCAGCCCCTCCACACCCAGCGGCTCGGCATCCTCTGAGGGGTAGGCCATCAGGTAGGCCAAGAGCAGGAACCTCTCCTCCTCGCTAGCCCTAGCTATGAAGTCGGCTATGCTCTCCGAGGTAGTCACAGCCTTCCTAAGCTCGTCAGCAAAGTAGATGGAACCCTTACCGCGAAGCCCTGTCGCCATGGTCCTAGGGTCTATGGTCTTCTTTAACCCCTTGAAGAGCTCTGCGGCTTGGTTTAGGTTCCCGTTAAGGTACTCCGTAATAATGGCGTGGTAATAGTAGAGAACCTTCGTTCTATCATCCACCCCCTCCTCGCTCTTCAGCGGTTCCTTAGCCTGCTCCAGCAACTGGTAGAGATTTAGGAGGGCTCTCTTCTTGAGACCGCCAACTATCTCCTTAAGCAGAGCCTCTGTGCCGAAGACCGAGGAGATCTCCTGGACCACCTTCTCGTACAGCTCACTGAACCGCACGGGTCTGGAGCCCGGGTCCCCGGCTACCACTAGCCCGTCGTAGTACACAGCTAGAGGGATCCACCCACGGTCTTTCAGGAGCTCGACAACCCTCCTAGATATCTTAATCTGAAGTATTGAGGGCGGGGAGGTCTTCACGAACCCGAACCTTATGCCGAACTCCTTCAGCTTTCTTACCTCATTAGAGCTTTCCAGGCGGGGAATCGCCTCGTCGACGGATCTCAAGCTCATCAGCGTGTCCGCTACCCGGATCACCGGTGAAACGAAGCTCAGAAGGTTCTCATCAAGTTCGGGTGTGTACGAAGCCTCGGCTGTCCGAGCTAGGTTCTCGATAACTTCAGCTAACCCCTCGTTCCTACCGCAGGGGAGCTCCTCAAGTATTTCCCTAATCCTCTTCCTTCCCTCCTCACCTACCCCGAACACCTTGGCGAAGTCGTGGGCTAGACCGGACAAGAACAGTATGTTCTCGTACTCGCACTTCACCCTCTCCTCTATTTCCTTTATGGAGAGCTTCGCTACCCCGTTCGCACCCTTCTTCAGCAACTTCCCCAGCCTGTACGCTATTGCGGCTACGGACGCGGAGTGGTGGAAGAAAGTCTGCCACGAGCCTTCCTTAACCTTGGATAACAGCTCCTCGGCGTTCAAGGAGTCGTAAACCGCGTCGATGAGCGCGCCCAGCCCCGCCAAGCTGAGCTCCAGTAGATCCTGCTGGACAGAAGTTTAAAAGCTTAATTTGAGTCAGATAGCAATAGTTTGTGGGTATGAGCAAATGACTGGTAGTAAGTGCGTTAAGGTGTTCACGTTCGGGTGGAGCCCCGAGCTAGTGGTTAGACCTCTAATGGAGGAGGGCATTACCAAAGACGACGTAGTGATCTTGGTGTCTAGTAGACCTGAAAGCGAGTACGCTAAGAGGAGAGCCGAGGCGGCTTACCAGCAGGTTGCCACCTTCCTGGGGATGGCCGGGGTCGCGGAGGTGCACTACGTAGAGGCGAGCTTGGACGGAGACCTCCTGGACACGTGCGTTGATATAGCTAGAAGGGTTAAGGAGTTCGGTAACTGCTACAGGTTCTACCTAGCTGGGGGCATGCGCACGCTGGTGGTAGCAACCCTGATCGTAGCTAGGCTTATGCTTACCGCCGGGCTAGCAGTTGAGGTTAAGCTAACCGTTGAGGATAGACCGGGCGTCTACAGCGTCCCTGCGGAGCTACTGACCCTAGACTTGGGGGGCGTTACGGATGCCCAGCTTGAGCTACTTAAGTCGCTGAGGAGCCTCGGTAAGGCACGTTTCGAGGACCTGGCTACTGGTCGCGCACCCACGACCGTTAGAAAGCTCCTGACCAAGCTAAGGGGTAGGGGCTTGGTGGAGTACAGGGAGGTCGGTAGGAAGCAGCTCTATAAGTTAACGAAGGTTGGGGAGCTCGCACTAGAGATACTTGGGTGAGACCCTGTACCTAGAGAACCCTGTGCAGGTTAAGGTGCACGTATCGTTCTCAAGGGACTTCGTAGTTAAGGACTACACGGGTAAGCTCGTTAAGAGCTTGCTGATATCCGGCCACCCGCCCCTCGAGAAGGTGTTTGCCAGAGGGGCGGGTTTTCCCCCCAAACCTATACATGTGAGCCCCCTCTACACGGACACCGAGAAGGGCGTTAGAGCTGTTTACTCTAGGTGGGTAGCGAAGGACCTAATGGTTAGGGGACCTGCGAGTGCTGCGGACGTGAGGCCGGTCAGGCTTACAGCTGAGAGGATGTACTTCTTCTACGTAGGTACCTCAGCCGAGCTACTGGGTAAGGTACTCGCAGCCCTAGCTGAGGTAAGTAGGTTTACCTTCGGTCACGTAGAGGTGGAGGTCAGTAGGCTGAGCTACGAGGTGAGCTATGTGAACGTGGAGAGGGAGGCTGAGGAAACACGTAAAGCTATCGAAAGCACGGGACAGCTAAAGGTCGTCTTCGAGTCCCCAACCCTACTGCGCGACCCCCTAGCTCTCTACGGGAGTAGGTTTAAGCTACTGATACCCCTCCCCGAGGCAGTACTCGCAACCCCCCTAATGATGTACCTACTCGACACGGGAAGGTACCGCCGCTCACTGCTCATAAAGCTAGCCATCTACATCAGGTCAGCACTAAGCATACCGTACTCAGCCATGGGGACGACCAGGGTTGTCTGGTACGTCTACAACGGTAAGCTACTCCCAGCTATGATAGGCTACGCTAAGTACCACGTAAACCCCGACGCGGTAGCGAGGTCCTCAGCAAAGCTACTGAGCAAGTACAGCCTAGACCTCCTAGACTGCATAGCAAAAGCTGTAGCCCTATCAAAGGTCTACGGAGCCGGGGGCGGTAGAGCCTCCGGCTTCGGCCACATCTCATGGCATCAACCAGGTAGGTCAGCCTCTGGTTCCCTGGCTGATATGGATCCGATGGCGGGGAAACCCGGCCCATAAAGGCTTTTAAATCCGCCAGCACAAACCTCCCCGGAACCTCAAGAACCAGAAACAACAAAAAGAAACTACAAGCGGAACGGCTTGGTCTTATGGCTACAAGCCCACCCAGACAACGTCAAGGAAACAACAAAAAGAAACTACAAGTATGCGATGTTTATCGCCAGCGTAGTCTTGCCTACCCCACCCTTGTTAGAAACAACAAAAAGAAACTACAAGCTGAATAGGACCGAGTATGCCCACCCGATCAGGATGGAGAAACAACAAAAAGAAACTACAAGGCTACTGGTAGCCCTGCTGAGG
>Ga0185307_1001667_pt1 | contig 12024 bp, 14 predicted proteins | sample LHCtaG_FD_128010 | JGI IMG/M metagenome (GOLD analysis project Ga0185307, IMG submission 128010) | Hot spring microbial communities from Little Hot Creek, USA to study Microbial Dark Matter (Phase II) - LHC4sed_matched (SPADES... | ecosystem: Environmental > Aquatic > Thermal springs > Hot... | reverse complement strand
CGAGGGCTCCCGTAGAAGACGGGTTTGATGGAGCCGGGGTGTACGCTGGAAGGCTTCGGCCGACCAGCTCAGCCCGCGGCCCCCAACCGCCCGAGATGTCGGGCGTTTAAGGCGGTGTCTGGGCAAAATTGGTGAACCCTTTTGTTGTTGGCGAAACCTATGCACGGTTTAAATGTTCGAAATGTGTTTTGGTTATGTTTTTCCATTCTTAAAGCTAGGGTTCCACCATAAAGGTCCATGGAAGCAATTACGTGGTCTCCTTTTGAAACAAGCGTCAAAACCGTGGTTGTTATGGCCGCCATGCCTGAGGAAAAGGCCGCCGCGTCTTCGGCCTCTTCAAGAACAGCCATTTTCCGTTCCACAGCTCTAACAGTTGGATTGTCAAACCTTGTGTAAAGGTAGCCCTCCTCCTTTTCGCTTATAACGTTAACAAGCTTTCTGGTGCTTGTAAAGGCAAAAACGGAAGTTTCATAAATCGGTGTGGAAACCGCACCTAACTTGTCGGGTTTCTCTCCGCCTCAAGCGGCTTTTGTTGAAAAACCAAAACCTTTTGAAGTCATTTAACGGCCCTTCTTGATGATTGTTTCATGGCTTGTTTGGGAAATAACTTTTTAGGCTTAACACGAATATTTTAGTCAAATTTCCTACGCGAGGTTAACGCATCATGTTTGACAAACAGAAAATTGAGGAAATAGCCAAGGAAAGGGAACGCTGGGAACAATCCACCCTGCCCAACTGGATTAAACAGTGTCCAGAACGCCAAAAAGAGTTCAAAAACCATTCCGGCATCACTATTAAGGGCTTGTACACGCCCGAGGACATTAAAGACATGGATTACATGCGTGATTTAGGTTTTCCAGGTGAGTACCCGTTCACTCGTGGCTTGCATGCCACCATGTACCGTGGACGCTTGTGGACCATGAGAATGTTTGCGGGTTACGGCACGGCGGAAGACACTAATAAACGGTTTAAATACTTGCTAAGCGAGGGCGAAACTGGACTTAGCACGGCTTTCGACTATCCTACAATAATGGGTTATGACTCAGACCATCCCATGGCACGGGGCGAGGTGGGCGTATGCGGAGTCGCCGTATCATCGCTTCAAGACATGGAGGTCCTTTTTGACGGCATACCCTTAGACAAAGTGACAACTTCCATGACAATTAATGGCCCAGCTTCCGTTTTGTTGGCTATGTATATCGCCGTTGGCGATAAACAAGGCGTTCCACGCGAGAAGCTTGGAGGCACAACCCAAAACGATAATTTGAAAGAGTTTTTCGCCCAGAAGCTTTGCATTTTCCCGCCGAAGCCTTCCTTGAAACTTTCAGTGGACGTTATTGAGTATTGTGCAAGACACTTGCCAAAATGGAACCCCATAAGCATTAGTGGCTACCACATCCGCGAGGCAGGCGCCACAGCCGTTCAAGAGTTGGCCTTCACTTTATGTGATGCCATAGCATATGTGGAGGAAGCTCTTAAAAGAGGTTTAAAAGTGGACGAGTTTGCGCCACGCTTGTCTTTCTTCTTCGCTTCCCACAACGACTTTTTCGAGGAAATAGCAAAATTCCGCGCTGCAAGACGCTTGTGGGCTAGAATCATGAAGGAGAGGTTCCACGCCAAAAACCCGCGTTCCATGTGGATGCGCATGCACGTGCAAACATCGGGATGCACGTTAACCGCCCAGCAGCCTCTAAACAACATTGTCCGCACAACCATTCAGGCTTTAGCCGCTGTGCTTGGCGGAACCCAGTCCCTACACACAAACTCTTTTGACGAGGCTTTGTGCCTTCCAACAGAAGAGTCCGTGCGAGTGGCCCTTAGAACCCAGCAGATAATCGCCTACGAAAGCGGAGTGGCAAACACCGTCGACCCATTGGCGGGCTCCTATTACGTGGAGGCCTTAACAAACGAAATGGAGGAGAAGGCTATGGAATACATTCAAAAAGTGGACGACATGGGCGGAGCTATCGCAGCCATAGAGAAAGGCTTCTTCCAAAGAGAAATAGCTGACAGCGCCTACCGGTATCAAAAGGAGATAGAAGAGAAAAAACGTATAATTGTCGGTGTAAACGAATACATTGTGGAGGATGAAGAAACCCCAATAAAGCTTTTGAGGGTTGACCCAAGCGTTGAGAAAAAGCAAATTGAACGATTGCAGAAGCTGCGTAGGGAACGCGACAACAGAAAAGTCAAAGAAGTTTTGGAGAAGCTTCACTATGCCGCTGAGGAAGACGAAAACCTTATGCCAACAATTATTGAGGCAGTCAAGGCTTACGCCACGTTGGGCGAAATAATGGATGTGTTGCGAAAAGTTTACGGAGAATACAAAGAGCTAATAATAATCTAAAATCATGAATGAAAATATATGGAGGAACATGAAACATGCAAAGTGAAAGTGGCAGAAAAATTCGCGTTTTAATAGCTAAGCCTGGCCTCGACAGCCATGACAGGGGAGCCAAAGTGGTGGCAAGGGCTCTCCGCGATGCTGGAATGGAGGTAATCTACACTGGGCTGAGGCAAACCCCAGAGCAGATCGTTGAGACCGCGCTGCAGGAAGATGTGGACGTTATAGGCTTAAGCATATTGTCAGGCGCTCATATGGCGCTTTTTCCAAGGATAATGGAACTTCTCAAAGAGAAGGGGCTAACGGATGTTTTAGTGTTTGCTGGAGGCATAATTCCAGAAGAGGATATTCCAGAACTGAAAAAGATTGGGATAAGAGAGGTTTTTGGTCCAGGGACTCCTACGGAAAAGATTGTTAAGTATGTGTTGGAGAACGTGGGGAAAAAGAACGTTAGAGAAGAGTAGAGCCATTGTCCCTGATTGACGAAATAGTGAAAGGCGTGCTTGCTGGAGAAAAGCGAAGCATAGCCAAAGCCATAACCATAGTGGAGAACAATCCCAACGAGGCGCAGAAGATCATTGCTGCCATCTACCCCCACACTGGGAAAGCCCACGTGATAGGTTTAACTGGACCTGGTGGCGCTGGAAAAAGCACTCTCATCGAGAAAATGGTTCGAGAGTATAGGCGGAGAGGCAAAACTGTAGGCGTGATAGCCGTAGATCCTACAAGCCCCTTCACTGGCGGAGCCTTCTTAGGCGATAGAATCCGCATGCAAGAGCTAAGCACAGACGAAGGCGTTTTCATACGGAGCATGGCGACCCGCAACAATCCTGGAGGAATAGCCAAATCCACAAAAGACGCTGTGAAAATTTTGGACGCTGCTGGAAAAGACATCATAATAGTTGAGACGGTTGGCGCTGGACAATCGGAAGTGGACATAGTTAAAGTCGCCCAAACAGTGGTTGTTGTGCATGCGCCGGGACTGGGCGATGAAATTCAAGCCATAAAAGCCGGCTTGATGGAGATAGCTGACATATTCGTGGTTAACAAGGCGGACAGGGAAAACGCTGACAAAACCATCATCGACATCCAAGCAGTTCTGCAATTGGATGAAAGACCAAAAGCTTGGAACCCGCCCATATTAAAGACTGTGGCCGTTACAGGCGAAGGGGTTCCCCAACTTCTGGACAAGATAGAGGAGCATAGACGGTTCCTCCAGAAAGAATTAGGGTTTAAGAGAAACTGGGAAAAAGCTAAAGCTGAACTCGTAGAAGCCATAAGAGACAAGGTTACAAGCTCGATAATAGAGAAGCTTAAGCGAGAAAAACGGTTTGAAAAGATTCTCCAACAAATCATCAACAGGGAAATCGACCCGGCCACGGCGGCGGACAAGTTGTTAAACCAAGAGATGGAGTAGAGGCTTCATGCCAAAGCTTGAAAAAGGCCTTGTGCAAGTTTACACGGGAGACGGGAAAGGCAAAACCTCAGCCGCCTTTGGACTTGCGTTAAGGGCTATTGGAAGAGGCTTGAAGGTTTACGTTATCCAGTTCATTAAGGGAGGCTTCGACTACGGCGAACTATACATTGTGGATAAACTTCCAAACCTCACTTTGAAGGCTTTTGGAAGGGGTCAATTCGTAACCAGAAAGCCTCCAGACAATGTGGATGTGGAACTTGCCGAGGAGGCTTTCGCCCTTGCGAAAAAGGTTGTGGAAAGCGGCGAATACGACTTGGTTATACTGGACGAGATTAACGTGGCTTTAAACCTCAACCTCCTAAGCCTAGAAAAAGTTTTAGAACTCATCAAAAACAAGCCAAAACATGTGGAGCTCGTTTTGACCGGACGGTATGCGCCAAACGAGATAATAGAGGTGGCGGATCTCGTAACGGAAATGAGGGAGGTTAAGCATCCATACCGAAGGGGATGCCTTGCCAGAGAGGGAATAGACTATTGAAGAGAGAAGAATTAGACGTGTTAAAAATTTCGTGGGTTAAATCATCCATAGTTTATGGGTTAAGCCTACTTGTCGTAGGCTTAACGGCAATCTTAGTTTTTAAAGTTTTAGATATTGGCGAAATTCAGGCCTTTTTGGATGCTAAAAACCTCGTGAGGGATTATGGCCTGGTTGGAATCTTCTTCGCAACAATAATTGCTGGAACAGTGGTGCCTCTCGGAAGCCCAGCCCTCGTGGTGGCAGCGGCATCATTTGGACTTAATCCGGTCTTGCTTGCCATAACAGCCGCTGTGGGTTTCACGATAGGAATGACAGTTAATTACTTTCTTGCTTACCGCTTTGGAAGACCATATATTGTAAAGAAGATGAAAGCAGAAGAACTTGAAGCGACTACGCTTTTATGGAGTAGGTGGGGCTGGATTCTTTTCGTCTTGTTTGGAGTCGTCCCAATTCTGCCTGTAGAGTTTCTAGCGTTAATATGTGGCCTTTTGAGGGCAAACATCCGAAAATTTTTGGTTTTAAGCTTTACACCTAGGTTTATGGTTTTCACACTTCTTGCGTATTTCGGCGAAGCTTTAGGCAGCTGGATTGGATTCATCTAATTGCATAGTGGGCTATTTTCTGATTGGAGGGGGAACAGCAATCAAAGTTTGGGTTCTGCGCACGCCTTTAATCTGTTGGAGTTTCTCAATTATTTTTCCAAGCTCTTCAACCTTAGCAAACTCCACGAAGACCGCCACATCAAACTGTCCCGTAACTGCGTGCGCCATCTTAACACCATCAATTTTCGATGCTGCCTCAGCGACCTCCCAAATCATTCTAGGCTCGGCATTAATCAAAATATAGGCTTCCAAACCACATCCCAATAACCAATTGTTGTTTGGGAATAAAAACTTAAAGAATGGCAGCCACGTATTACATGGAATGGGTTTGGCCAGACTAGTTGTCAGCGAAGCTTTCTCAGCTGGTTTGGGTTTTGCTTTAGGCTTAACCATGGCGCAGTGTATTTCCAAAGCTTTTAAGCCTTCGGAAAAAGTTGCTAGGCAAGTGATTGTCTGCCTAAAATGCGGCGGCATGAATCCTGTTGAAAATAGGTTTTGTGGACATTGCGGACAATCATTGTATCCGCCGCCTTTAGTTAATTGTCCAAAATGTGGTTTCTCTATACCGTCAACCCTCAATTTTTGTTGGAAATGCGGTTCTCCCCTAAAAATGGCGGGAGCTAGAAAAAGGAGGAGTAGAACCGTTTAACCCAGTTTTGTTCCACAGTTTCCGCAGAACTTCATGCCAGGCGGGTTTTTTACACCGCAGTTTGGACATGTAATTTCTGTACCGGTTTGAGTTAGGGGCGAGCCACATTGTCCGCAGAATTTCATTCCCGCCGGGTTTTCAGCTCCACACTTTGGACATTTAACTTTCGCCGGCGACGCCAAGCTTGAACCGCATTGTCCGCAGAACTTCATGCCAACGGGGTTTTTAGCTCCACAGTTTGGGCATATGACAAGCTGTTGGGCTTGGGCTGCTTGGGCTTGCTGCATCTGCTGCGCCATCAAAAACGGCATTGTTAAACCCACGCCTGCGCCTAGTCCAGCGGCTGCTGCGCCTCCGCCTTCGCTTCCCTTTAGTTCGCCTGCTGTTTCCTTCATGTACTGCATCATCATGGCTTGAGTGCCCATTCCAGAGGCAAACCTTCTAGCCTCTTCCGGTATGTTTATGCCCTCGAAAACGCAGTCAATCACCTTTAAGCCTATCCTTGCGGCTTCGTCGCTTATTTTTAGGGCAACCTTATCCGTTGTAGCGTCCGCATTTTTCACAACTTCAAAAATGTCATGATGTCCAAATTCGCTTATTATGCGTTCGTTTATGAAGCCTCTAATGTAGTTTTCCACATCCCGGGAAGTGCTTGCACCGCGGTTGCCGAAAAACTCCACAACGAAAAGCTTCGGGTCTTCAACCTTGTAAAGCAGATAACCATAAAACCCGATCTCCGCTTGATATTTTATGTCGCCGCTTGGTGCAGAATAAGCTTTACCGCCAAAATTCGCCCGGAACTGGCTATTGCTGACAAAAATTACTTCACAGTCGAAAATATCGCCTATAATCCCCAAAGCCCTCAAGGCGCCGGTTAAAAGCGGAATATTACTGCTTGTTATGGTGTGCCTTCCAGGACCGAAAACGTCATAGGCTTTTCCATCCCGGAAAAATACTGCCCACTGGTTTTCCTTAACAATGACTTGGCTTCCATACTTAAGCGTGAGCTTTGGAAAACGGTAAGCTACGTCTTCTGGTCCTGCGTTGTCCCACGCGACACGTTCAATTATGGGCATGCAACCTAAACCTCCAAAGGTCTAAACTGTCTTTCACGTTCATCCCATTTAGATTCAAAACCAAGTATTAAGGATTTAATGTTTCGTGCTTTGGCGGCAGCGTCCATCCAGTTTCCAGCTTGAGCATCATTGTAAAGTTCGTCTACAGCTTTCACAATTCCTTGAATCTCGTCGCTTAAAGCCTTGTCATAGTTTAGAACGCGGGCCAATTCCGTTTCGCGGATGCTTCCCTTACGATCCATTAAACCAGCATAACCGTAATTGGCGCGGTGAACCTTTTCGCCAACTCGGTCAATGATTTGAATAACCTTTTTGAAGTCGTCGGTGGCTTTACCAGCGTTTATGGCTGCAAGATAGATTTCTTCCCACTTGTGGCGTAGGCTTTTGAAATCTGCATAGTAGAGGTCACGGAGCTTTTTGTCGATTTCCCGCAAATCCTCCCTTGTAGCGTAGCCCAAGCCAAAAATGTTTTGAATTTTCGCGAAAAGCCCCTGTCTGTCCTTAACCTTTTCCAAAGTTTCTTTTTCAGACATTTAAACTCCTCTAACAATCGTAAATGTATGTGCTACTCCCACCTAAACTTTGCCCTTGCCTCATAAAGGCATTTGGAAACCACAACGTGCAGGTTGCCTCTACTTATACTTTATTAGTTGGATTACTTGTTCCTTTATTGGTTTTAATGGTTCGCCGCAGTATGGGCATATATTAAATTCTGGGAGCACAGGTTTGCCGCATGTAACACAAAGGTTGGGATAATTCAGTTTTTCTCCGAAGTTTTTCAACTCCTTTTTAAGATGGCTTAACTCAGCTTTTATTTTTTCCATGTTTTCCTTGATGGGTTGAATTTCCTTTATTTCAGCTCTGATGTTGTATATTACGTCTTTTATCTGTGAGAGGATTTCGTTGTTTAGTTCCACGGTTTCGTTCATGACGTCTAAAAGCTCGCTTTTCTCCTCCAATAGTTGGGATTCAACAGCGCTTTGTCTTTTGGCGTCTGACAAAATTTTGTTTAGGAAAGCCTCAACGGGGTTTTCGAAGGCTATGGCGCATGTTATGCCCCAGAAGAGGGCGGTGGAGGCGGCGGCGACTAGAAAGTAGATGTTGGGTGTTATGGTTTGAATCTTTGCCTCTTCAACTGGATATAGTTTTAGCAGTGTTATGGGTTTGTTGAAGATTAGGGCGTTTGCTGCGTCGATCAAGTGGACGGCGGCTATTGCTGTCAGGGTGCTGAAGAGCCAGACGCCGAAGCCTTTTTTGGTCAAGCTGTTTCCTCGCTTTACATCTTGGAAATATTACATCTTAATATTTAAGATAATATTCCAAACACAACAATATATCAACACGCGTAAATTCTAAAAGGAGAACAGTCCCTTCATAGTAGTGTAGTCTCGTAGGGTGGGAAGGTGGCGAAGCATTTAAGCGAAGGTTTCTCTATTCGTGTGAGGGTTGGCGAATACGAGGTTGAGGTTAAAGGCACCAGAAGTGAAGTTTTAGACACCATTAAGGAGCTGCCAAGCCTAGTGCCAAGCTTTAGCAAAGCCTTTGAAAGCTTAAAAGTGAAAGAAGCCGCCGTAACCGTTAAGGTTCCAACATCCATGTCTAGGGCGGAGTCTCCAGTGGAGCGATACCCAAAAATTCCAAAGACGGATAGTTGCAGCGAAGCGCTTCTGCGGATTTTGGAAAGCGACTGGGGTAAGTGGCGCCCGCGAACAGTTACAGAGCTAAAGGAGGCTTTAGCTGCTAACGGCATGAGTTTTCCGGGACGGACTTTGGCTGGAGACTTGTTGGCTCTTGTGCGGAAAGGCGTTGTTAGATGTTGGAAAACTGATAAGGGTTATGTTTACATCCTAGCAGAAAAGGAGGCGTTAGCCCAACAACCTTAAAATGTAAATGGGGAAGCGTGCATGAAAAGGGTTGAGGTTCGAATTAAGGCACCTTTCGGCGAGATAGTTGTGGAGGGTGAAACACCCCAAGATGTTCTAAGCCTTTTGGAGGCGTTTCCCAAAGATTTTGTTGAGAACATCTCCAACATTGTGGCAAGCAAGCTTGCGCCATCAGCGGCTGCCCAGCTTAAGGGCATAATAGAGTTCACCACCGAAGGTCCAGTGCTCATAACCCGCGAGAAGCTTACGCATTACGAGGCTATTGGGCTTATTTTGTATGCTTCTGAGGGAAGACAGAACACCGCCACTCAAATACAGAAGCTTCTTGAATCCAGCGGGATAAAGTGTATGGTTCCAGCCCGTCTAAACGAGATGGTTAAACGAGGCCAAGTTTTTAAGCCAGACCCGAAGCGACCGGAGTTTAAGCTTACGGTTCAAGGTGAAAGGTGGGTTGAAGACGAGGTTTTAGCCAAGCTTAGAGGGAAAATGGCTTGACAAACCAGCCGCCCATAACGGTTCACGTGAAGCACGGTGATGTCGAGTACACTTTTTCCGGCAGTGTGGAGGAGGTTTGGGCTGCCTTAAACAAGTTTTTCGCCGAGTTTATCCCAGCCTTCGCGATTGCAAAGGCGCTGGTTTTAAGCGTTGACTTGCAGAGGCTGGCGGAAGACTGTAATGGTTTGGTGGGCTTCGCCGACGACAAGCCGCACCTGCTTGTTCCAAAAGAGAAGTTAACGGACAACGAGGCTTTGGCGTTGCACCTTTTAGCCGCCCATTTGGGTTTCAGGCTTGGCATGCTGAAAAGCGATGTTCTCACAAGGGAGGAACTGCAAACAAGGCTTGGCAAAAAACCGAAAATCACCAGCACCCGCCTCGGAGAGCTTGTGAAAAGCCAAATAGCTGAAAAAACCAGTGAAGGCGGATACCGCATAACAAGCTTCGGCGTTGTCCAAATGCAGAGGGAGTGGCTTCCAAAAATCAAAGCTAAACTCGGCTTTTAGGCTTGCTGGATTTTGCCACCGCCCTTTTTAGGAGTTTCTCCTCGTCTTTCACGATTTCTTCTGAGCATAGGTAGGTGACTAGTTTTTGGCTTATGACGGGCTTTCCATCCCTTAAAGGATAGGCGTATGGCAGATAAACCTCCGCCTGCTCGTTCAGCCTCAAAGACAAACCCTCTTTTACTAGTACTTTTTCCAATGGTGTTCCTTCGCTTACCAGCTTTGCCACATAAACAGCTCCGTCAATAGCGAATTGCATTTTCCCAATGTTTCGCACCGCAGCGCTGGGGAAACGGCTGGTTAAGAGTTTGTTGGTTCTGCCTTTGGGCGGGTGGTCTCCTAAAATTCCGCCGATAACGACGGCTTCCTTGTCGGCGAAATCTTCTGGTTTTAGTGGAAGTTCGGCTTTGGGGTCTAGGATTAAGACTTTGGCATGGTTAAAGATTTCCGCGGCGCTTTTCTGTTCAACTGCTCCGAATTTTGAGAGCTTAAGCCTATCGCTTTTCCTTTTAACGTTGGTGAAGAGCAAGCGGTTTTTGCCAACGATTTGTGAGGCGTGTTCATATTCGAAAAGGAGCCACTTGCCAGTTTTCGGCTCTAAGTGTTCGATGACGAAGATTGGCTTTGGAATGGTCAATTTTAAGCTGTTTTCGGCTGTTAAATTGGATACCCTCTCTCTAGTCTATTTTGTTAATGCCTCTAGCTGGTTTAGGAAGTGCATGTATTGCTTTATTCCTATTTGCCAGAAATCTTTGGCTGTTATGTCGTAGCCTGCTATTTTGGCGATTTCAGCTGGGGATTGGCTTCCTCCTAGGGATAGTATCTGCTTCATTTTTGGAACGAAGGCTTTTCCCTCTTGCATGTATTTCTGGTATAATGCGTAGACGAAGAGTTGGGCGAAAACGTAGGGATAATTGTAGAACCGGAAGTTCGCCATGTAGTAGTGGGGGGTTATGCTCCATTCTGAAAGCATTTCATTGAACCATTCCACCGTGTCGCCATAGGCTTTGTCTCTGGCCGCTACCCAGTAGCGGCAAATAGTCTCGTGGTTTAGGTATTCTCCGCGTTTTATGGCATCATAAATTGACTGTTCAAACCATGCGCGGGCTGAAACGCTGAAAATAGTTCGTCCAGCGCCGTCCAATATTCTGCATAGAATCACTTTCTTTTCCATGGCTGTTTTTGCCTCTTTTAGCAGCAAGTCTGTCAGCAGTAGTTCGCCGAAGATGGAGGCTGTTTCAGCTATAACCATGGGTATCCACGTGTTGAGTATGGTTTGGCTCCTATAACAGTAATAGTCATGGGTGGCATGGCCAAGCTCATGGGCCAGTGTATACAGGTCATTTAGGCGGCCGTTGAAGCTTTGAAGCACATAAGATGTTTTGCCGTTGTACCATCCGGCGCAGAAGGCGCCGTGCTGTTTGCCGTATCTCGGCGTGGCGTCTATGTGTTTTCGCTTAAACATGTCTTTAACGGCGTGGGCGTATTCTTCGTCGAAGTTTTCATACGCTCTAATAATGAGGTCTTTGGCTTGCTCGAAGGTGAATTTCATGTCTGGGGCGTCTGGCAACGGTGCGAGGATGTCGTGGCATCCAAGTTTTGGCAACCCCATCAACTTGGCTTTCAACCTTAAATAGCGCTGGTAGACGCCCACGTTTTCCTCCACAGTTTTAAGGAGGTTTTCTATAGTTTGCTGGTCTGTGTCGTTGACTATTAGGCTGGCTTCCATGGGCGAACTGTATTTGCGCCACTCGCATATGGTTAGCCAATCATTGCAGACGTTTCGGAAAGCCGAAGCAAAAACTTCGCCGTCCTTGCCGACTAGGCTGAAAACCGCTTTGTAGGCAGATTCCCTAGTTGCCCTGTCCGGATGGGAAAACAATCCATAGGCGGCTCCGAAGGGTAAAAGCTTCTTTTCGCCTTCAACAACAACCTCAAACATTCGCGTGTTAAGCCACTTAGCCTGAAACTCTTCCCAAGCCCGAACACCGAACTGGTCCTTGTCAATTATGAGTTTTTCTTCGATTTCGGAAAGCTGGTGGGGAACCTGCCGCCTAAGCTTTTCAAGATAATGCCTATAATTGGCTAGGGCTGGATCCGCCAAAAGTTCAGGCTTCTCGTAGACAAGTCTGCCCAGCTCCAGCTCAAAGAAAGCCAACAGCTTGCCAAGTTTAGCCTCAAGCTTCATCGCCCTGTCATGGAGCGACTGGGTTTCAGGCAAAGTCATATTGGCCGAAAAAGCCAATTCAGCGTAAAGGGTTACATCCCTAAGCCTAGCCAAATATTGCTCATATTCTTGGAGGCACTGGGCCAACTCTTTAGCTGTTAAAGCGCCAATCTCCCCACGATATTTAGCCGCAAAAGCTTCAGCAACGGCTGATACTTCATCCATAGCCCTCTGCACAGAAGGGTCTGTTGGACTTGGAAAGATTTCAGATAAATCCCAAACAACCTCGTTTTCCGCCATAACTGTCCCCGTTCCCTAAATGAATAGAACAATAACGGCTTATCCATTTT
>Ga0185307_1001665_pt1 | contig 12032 bp, 10 predicted proteins | sample LHCtaG_FD_128010 | JGI IMG/M metagenome (GOLD analysis project Ga0185307, IMG submission 128010) | Hot spring microbial communities from Little Hot Creek, USA to study Microbial Dark Matter (Phase II) - LHC4sed_matched (SPADES... | ecosystem: Environmental > Aquatic > Thermal springs > Hot... | reverse complement strand
GAGTGTCATAGGAGTTTTTACAGCGCTTGTATGCGTAGCCACAATCAGTTTCACGGTTTACGTGCCCAGCACTAGAGGCTACTTCAACATTGGCGAGACGATGGTTTACACGGCAGCTTTGCTTTTCGGTCCCTTTGTGGGGGCCTTTGCTGGCGGGGTTGGCTCAATGCTGGCGGACATTTTTCTCGGCTATTATTATTATGCCCCTGCAACGCTTATAATCAAAGCTGCGGAAGGATTTGTTGTCGGCTTTCTTAGTCGAAAGGGATATACCCTCGCTAAGTCTTACACTAAACGTGAGTTGAAGTTTTTCACTTCTGAAATGGGGGTTCTTGTCGGAATGCTTGTCAGCCTTGTGGGCTTCCTCTACTACAGCGGTTTTGTCGAACTCTATTCTGGCATATTTTCCACAGAAAATCCAGCGTCAACGATTTTTATTCCTGCAGGGTTTTGGTTTGGGATGGGATTCTTTGCTGTTTTACTTGTGGCGTCTCTCGCCTTTGTTTCCGAACCCGAATTCGGCTTTGCGATTGTCTCATGTATCCTTGGAGGGTTATTGATGGTTTTCGGCTACTTTCTTTACGAACAGTTTTTCCTCGGAGTCTTCGCCTTCGCCGAAGTGCCCATAAACATCGGGCAAATGACAATTGGATTGATCGTAGCAACCCCTATAGTAAGGGTTGTTAAGCGCGCTTTGCCACAGCTTAAAAGCCAACTTTAAATCCTTAAGGTGAAAGGTGGAAAAATGAAACTGCCTCCTGGAAAAGTTCCCGTTGAAATTTTAAAAGAGATAGTGTTCATGAACCTAGGAGCAAAACGCCAAGAAGTTGTTTTAGGGCCTTCCGCTGGCTTCGACGGCGCCGTAATAGACATCGGCGATAAATCCCTAATAGTCTCCATGGACCCAATAACTGGGGCCATAGCGCAGATAGGATGGCTTGCAGTTAACATTAACGCTAACGACGTTGCAACTTTTGGCGTTAAACCTGCATTTTTCTCCTCATGCATCCTCCTTTCAGAGGATGCCAATAGGCAAACGGTGGAGGTCATATGTTCCCAAATGGATAAGGCGTCAAAAGCGCTGGGAATGGCCATAATAGGAGGACACTGCGAAGTCACACCGGGGCTTGTTAACCCCATAGTTATAGGATGTGCCATGGGAATAGCTGAAAAAGGAAACTACGTTACAGCTGGAGGAGCCAAAGCTGGCGACAAGTTGATTCTGACTAAAAGTGCGGGAGTTGAAGGGACCGCTATACTCGCAACAGAATATTGTGAACTGCTACGTGAAAAAGACATCGGTTTAGAACTGTTAAATTCGGCAAAGAAATTTTTTGAAAAAATAAGTGTTGTAGAAGAGGCTGTTCTAGCCTTTGAAACTGGCGGCGTGGATGCCATGCACGACCCCACGGAAGGCGGGGTCCTTGGAGGCATCCATGAAATGGCCGACGCTTCAAACCTCGGCGTAAAAGTTTTCGAAGAAAAAATTCCCATAGCCAAAGAAACAATCAAAATCTGCAATTTCTTTAAAATAGACCCCCTCCAATTGATAAGCTCCGGAGCCCTGCTCATAGCCTCAAAAAACGGATTCGAAGAAAAAATTGTTCGAAGACTACGAGAAAACAACATAGAGGCTTCCATAATTGGAGAATTTCTCCCCTCTGCAAAGGAGCGCCTGATAATCCGCGAAGATGGAAGGGCGGAGGCTCTTCCACGCCCGGAAAGCGACCATTTATGGGTTGCGTTAGCAAAACACAGATAAACACATCACGTAAAAACCAATAATCACTCAAACAACTTGGGCTTCAATGGGAGCGCTCACTTGTTGAATTCTCAACTCGGAAGGGTCTTCATAACCGGTGGGGCTGGCTTTATAGGAAGTCACCTTGTTGATAAGCTATGCCAAAACCACGTTGACGTTGTGGTTTTTGACAACCTTAGCACTGGAAGAATGGAGAACCTTAAAAAATGGTTAAATGTGCCCAACTTCAAGTTTGTATTGGGCGATCTTCTATCCCTCGAAAATGTCTGGAAAACGCTGGATGGATGTGAAACAGTTTTCCATTTAGCGGCAAACCCCGAGGTCAGAGTTAGCTCCGAGAACCCCAAAGCGCATTATGAACAAAACGTGCTTGCAACCTTCAATTTGCTTGAAGCAATCCGCAAAGTGGGCAGTGTCAAAACTCTAGCTTTCGCCTCCACCTCAACCGTCTACGGCGATGCGTTGGAAATTCCAACCCCCGAGGAATACGCTCCTCTTAAGCCCATCTCGGTTTATGGCGCCTCAAAACTTGCCTCGGAAGCCCTAATAACAAGCTACGCCTACACTTATGGATTTAAAGCAGTGATCTACAGACTTGCAAACATAGTTGGCTTAAGAGCCCAGCACGGGGTAATCTGCGACTTTATAAGGAAACTTGGGGAAAACCCCGAAAAACTTGAAATACTTGGAGATGGAACTCAAACAAAATCCTATCTACATGTTGAAGACTGTATAAATGCAATTCTACTAGGCACAAACCTAAGCCATGAAAAAGTGGAAATTTTCAACGTCGGATCTGAAGACCAGATAACCGTTAAAGAAATAGCAGACATCGTCTGCGAAAAAATGGGCCTCAGCAACGTTCAGTACATATTCACAGGAGGCGTTGACGGCGGAAGAGGATGGAAAGGAGACGTAAAATTTATGCTGTTAAACATTAATAAACTTAAAAAATTAGGCTGGAAACCCAAATTAAACAGCCGTCAAGCTGTTGAAAAAGCCGTCGAGGAAATCCTGAAGGGTGGCAGTTGATAGGGGAAAAGGAGATATACCCTAAAGTTTCGGTTATTGTCCCAGTTAAAAACGGAGCGGCAGAAATAAAGGATCTCCTAGAATCCCTAATGCGTGTTGATTACGACAAAGACAAGCTTGAGATAATAGTTGTAGACGGATGCTCCACTGATGGCACAAAAGAAATAGTTTCACGCTACCCAGTTAAACTTTTAATAGAGGAGAAACCGGGAGTTAACGCTGCAAGGAATGCCGGCATAAAGAATAGCACTGGGGAGATTATAGCCTTTACCGACCACGACTGTGTTGTCCCAAGGGACTGGGTTAAAAAAATAGTCGAAAGTCTTCAAGACCCGGAGATTGGATGTGTCGGCGGTCAAATCTTAAGGTATAACGACGATTTTCTGGCGCGGTATGCGGATGAAAGCATAATCCCTGTGATGAGGATATTTAAGAAGAAAACTTTGATAGAGAAAATAAGCTCCCCCATTTATTATCCTGTTGGATGCAACTTTGCCGTTACAAGGGAAGCTGTGGAAAAGACGGGCTTTTTTGATGAAAGATTTGAATACGGCTTCGATGAGTTGGAGTTCGCCGAAAGGATCTGCGAGAAGGGATACAAGATACTCCTCACCCCTGAAATCTCTGTACAGCATAAACATCGCTCAACACTGTCGGGGCTTTTGAAGCAGACCTTCCGTTATGGTCAGGGAGGCGGCTTAGTGCCAAAGGTTAAGGGAGTTAACAGCATGCTATCCAAATGGGTTTTGTTAAGCATAGCCGGTTTCGCTCTATGGTTTTTCATCATTCTATCTATAATTGTCTACATTTTTTTCACATGGTCCACAGATTACCTCCTCACCCTTTTTGCGCTCTTGTTTTTCCCTCTGGTAGGGCTTATGGCATTATACGCCTATAAAACATTCAAAACGGGGGACGGAAAGTACCAGCGGATACTGGCATACCCTTTCATAGATATTGCGAGGTCTTTAGCGTTTGTGGCTGGTGGAATACAACGTCTATTAAAACCGTTGAGCATGAAACCGCACGGAAAAGCTTTTCAACCCAAAGTTGGGCGATGAGATAGGGAAAGCCTAAATTATAACCCCAATTACTGTAAGTGGCATGTGGGTTGGTTATAATGGCGGAGGAGAAAGACCCTGTTAAACTCCACAAGACTGGGAACACCCTCTATGAGCTGGGCAAGTATGAAGAGGCGATAGAAAACTTTCTGAAGGCATCTGAGCTCTATCAAAAGGCGAACAACTTCTTTGACGCAGCCTACTCGCTTTTCAAAGCTGGCGAATGCTCCTTCATGCTTAAAAATTATGAAAAGGCTGCTGAATACTTCCTAAAATCTGCAGATTTATCCTTCAACAAGGGCTTTGACAGATTCGGTGTGAGTGCACTGGAATATGCAAGGGACTGCTATAAAGCGTTAGTACAAAAAGAGAAAGTTGAAGAGTTGGAGAAAAAGATAAAAGAGGTCAAGGCAAAACTGGAAGAATCCTTCTAGAAAGCCCAAAGCTCTTTTTCTCTGTGCAACCTATTTAACAAACCTCGCCAATATTTCGTTTTAGAAGCATAAGCACTGAAAGGGCAGATTATGCCGACCAATTTCATCGCTCTTGCAGAGTTATGTGAAAAACTGGAAGGAATGAAAAAACGAATCCCTATGGTGAACCTTGTTGCAGACTTCTTGAAAAGCCTTGAGCCAAAGGAAGTTGAACCCGCCGTCTCAATGATTTTGGGAAAAGCTCTCCCAAAGAGGAGCCAGCAAACCCTCGAGGTGAGCTGGGCTACACTTAGCGAAATAATTAGGCGTATAACAGGGGCTGACTGGAAAGTTTTCATGGACGCCTTCGGCAAAACCGGGGACATAGGCGCAGCGACAAAAATTGTTTTTGAAAACAGCGGAGTAAAAAGGCAAACGTCGCTATTTGAAAGGACTCTAACAATAACCGACGTGAGAGAAAGTTTTGAGGCCATAGCCGAAGCTACGGGGCATGGTTCTAGGGAGAAAAAGGAGCGTTTAATAGAAACACTGCTGAGTTCAGCCTCACCCCTTGAGGCTAAATACTTAGTCAAAATAGTTATTGGAGAGATGCGAACTGGTTTTCACGAAGGCTTGATGGAGCAAGCGGTTTCTGCAGCTTTTCACGTTCCACTGGACATTGTTCAGAGGGCTAGCATGGTTTTAGGCGACATAGGTTCTGTGGCGGTCATAGCGAAAACCGAGGGCAAAGAAGGACTCTCGAAAGTGGGCTTTAAAGTTTTCAGACCCGTTAGGCTTATGTTGGCTCAAATGGTAAATGACGTGGCTGAAGCCTTAAAAGAGCATGGCGGAAAAACGGCATTCGAACACAAACTTGACGGAGCTAGAGTCCAAATCCACAAACAAGGCGAAACCGTCAAAATTTACAGCCGTAGACTGACTGATGTGACCGAAAGCCTCCCAGAAATAGCTGAAGCTGTAAAAAACAACGTGAAGGTGGAAGAAGCGATTTTAGAAGGTGAGGTTATAGCCGTCGACGATGAAGGACACCCGCTTCCCTTTCAGCATTTGATGCGGAGGTTCAAAAGAGTTCACGAAGTTGAAGACATGACTGAAGCCATCCCTGTAAAACTTTTCCTTTTCGACATCCTATACTTAAACGGACAAAGCTTAATAGCACTTCCATACACGCAGCGAAGACAAATACTGGCTGAAAACGCTGGCGAAATTCCCCTTATAAAACAGATCATAACAGGTAACGTTGAAGAGGCAGAGCAGTTCCTCAAAGAAGCCATAAGTGCTGGACACGAAGGACTTATGGCTAAAAAAATTGACAGCGACTATGTTCCCGGAATCCGTGGAAAGCGTTGGCTTAAGATAAAGCCGACCCTTGAACCACTAGACCTTGTGATTGTTGCTGCCGAGTATGGTTATGGGCGGAGACGCGAGTGGCTTTCTGACTATTACTTGGCGGCGCGGGACGCCGAAACAGGCGAGTTTCTAACAGTGGGTAAGACTTTTAAAGGCTTGACCGACGCGGAAATCATTGAAATGACAAAGCGCCTCAAAGAATTGGCCATAAAAGAAGAGCCTAGAAGAGTTTTCGTGGTTCCGAAAATAGTTGTTGAAGTTGCCTACAACGAAATTCAGAGAAGCCCAAAATACAAATGTGGCATGGCACTGCGGTTCGCACGGATAACCCGCATAAGAGACGATAAAGCACCGGAAGAGGCGGACACCATACAGCGGGTTAGGGAAATATACAAAAGCCAATTCTTGAAAAAGGGTAATATAAACCTAGAAAACAGCAATAGATTCTGAAGGGTGGTTTCAATGGCAAAAAGGAGGAAACCACCAATTCCCTACGACGAATTTTACAGCCGCCAACTGATCCTAAAAGAACTTGGCCGCCTAGGACAAGAAAAGCTTGCAAAATCAAAAGTTGCAGTCATCGGGCTTGGCGGACTTGGAACAGTATCATCGCTTTACTTGGCTTTAGCTGGTGTTGGCTATCTGCGCCTCATAGACCAAGACACCGTTGAGCCTCCTAACCTTCATAGACAAGTATTGTATACGCCGAAGGATTTGGGCTATCCTAAAGCTGAGGTTTCAGCGAAAAGGCTTATGGAAGTAAACCCATATATCCAAGTCGAAGCAGTTCCGGAAAATGTGAACGCCGACAACGTTGAAAAACTTCTAGGCGGCGTTGACTGTGTTGTTGATGGTTTGGACAACATGCGCACCCGCTACTTGGTTAACCGTGCAAGCGCAAAGCTTAAAATCCCCTACGTTTTCGGGGCAGCAATAGGCGTTGAGGGAAACCTCTCAGTTTTTGCCCCTCCAGAAACGCCGTGCCTTGAATGCGTCTTACCCAACCTCGATGACAACACACTGCTTACATGTGATGTTAGAGGAGTGCTCGGCGCAACCCCCGGAATAATAGGAACAATGCAAGCCATGGAAACCATAAAACTCCTAGCCGGAATAGGCACAACGTTAAAGGGCAAACTCATGATATGCGACTTCAACGACATGTACTTCACCACCATAGAAATCCACAAAAGACCAAACTGCCCAGCATGCCAAGGCGAAACAACAGCGATACATAAACCCCGCGAAAAACTAGTTTGGCTATGCGGAAGAAACACAGTCAACATAAACCCAGAAAAACCAACAAAACTAAGCCTAGAAGCAATCCACACAAAAATAAAAGAAAACTTCAAAATCCGCATAAAATCTTCAATGGCCATAGTCTTCACCCACAAAAACTACGAAATAACACTGTTTAACGGAGGACGCATGCTAATAAAAAACGTGCCAGACGAAGAAACAGCCACAAAAATATACAAAGAAATCCTCCAAAAAATAGGACTAAACCAATAAAACCTTTATTACAGCCAACACAAAAATTTAAAATAGAAAAGCGCCGGGGTGGCCGAACGGTTCAGGCGGCTGCCTGCAGAGCAGCTATATGTGGGTTCAACTCCCACCCCCGGCTTTTAGGCGCCATCCGCGGCATAAACCTTTACTCTCCGGATTAACTGCGGTTTTTCAAAATGCAAGCTGTTAAATATCGCGACGGGTTTTATAAATAAGTTTGGACATGAAACGTGGCTAAGGCATTTATGATGAGGCTCGAGTGATACAGCTAACCCAGCTTTACATTTGTTTAGAAAAGCTTGTTGAAGTTATGAAAACCTTTCCAGAAACTCCGGAATTAATAGAGCCTATACCGGTGAAGAAGCTCGGGGGACAAAATTATCTTTGTAGATGGACACACTAGGGCTTTCGCCGCATTCCTACATGGCTTTTCTCAAATTCCCGTTTATTGGGAGAACGAAGAGCTTGACTGGGATGCGTATGAAGTATGCGTTAAATGGTGTGAGGAGAATATCCGTACAATAGCCGACCTCAAAAATAGGGTTGTTTCCGAAAAGGATTATGAAATCTTATGGTACAAACGCTGTGAAGAATTGGATAAAGAGCTAAAACGGAAGAGAAGGGAAACGTAAAAGTCCAAAACAAGAGACCATGCTGGCAATTATTATAAATTGTGCTGTTTTTAATGGTTAGCTTTCAACAATTTTTTTCAGCTGTTTCTGATACATTTCGATGATTTCGGTTATTGTTGTGGCGTCCTCTGCCGCCTTATCCAGCCTATAGTTGCCTGTAAATCGTGGGAAGCGTATGGCCAGTCCGCTTCCTTTGCGTATGGCGTCCATGGCGCATGTGTGGATGGGGCTTAGGGTTATTTCTGCGCCTAGAACTTCGATGACAACCTTCGGCTCAAACCATACGTCGGCTTCAATCATGGAGTTAACCCTTGGATGCTTATGTTGTATAACATGCTTTTTCATCATTTCCGGCAGCTTTGCCAAGTCCTCGTCTGTGAAGCCTGTTCCACATTTTGTCACCGTTTCGAAGGTGTCGTTATCTGGGTTGTAGGCTGCTAAAAGCAGAGCGCCATATGTTCCTGCGCGTTTTCCTCTCCCGTGGAATGCGCCAACGATTACCAGATCTACGGTGTCAGTCATTTCGCTCTTATAGTCACGTTTATACTTTATCCAAAGCCAGCCTCGCGCCCCCGCTTGATAAATGGAGTCTTCGGCTATGGATTTGCACATTAAGCCTTCGCAGCCTTCTTCTATAGCCTCTAAAAAGAAGCTTTCAAGCTCTTTGACGTTGTCCGTGATGATGTATTTGGCAATTTTCACCCTTTCGCCTTCCTTAACCGCGCTTTCTAGGGCTTTCCGCCTAACTGGGTACGGTTCAAGCGTTAAGTCTTTTCCATCCACATATAACGCATCAAACATGAACAGCGAGACGGGATACTCTTCCATGGCTTTTTCGATGCCGTATTTGCGTCTGCGGTGCATAAGCTCCTGGAAGGGTCTCATCTCACCGGTGTCGGGATCTATGGCCACACATTCAGCTTCTAAAATGGCCTCTTTGGCTAAAACGTGCCGCTTTAAAAGTTCGATGGCATCTGGGTATTGGTCTGAAATGTCTTCAAGGCGTCTAGAGTAAAGCGTTATTTCATCGCCTTTCTTGTGGGCTTGGATTCTTTCGCCGTCATACTTGTATTCGGCTATGCATTTTCCACCTAGTTTTTCAAGGATTTCCTCGGGTGATGAGAGCCTTTCAGCCAGCATAGGTCTTATAGGCTCGCCCACAACGACTTGGAACTTTTTAATTCCGCCTAACCCTTTTTCAGCGACAACTTTGGCTACTCTTCCAAGGTCTGAAGAAATGTTGTAAGCTCGCTCTATAAGTTCACGGGTCTCTTTCCCACCGCCATAAGCTATTGCCAAAGCATCTAAAACCGTCATATCTGCAATGCCGAGGCGAAGGTTTCCAGTGACGGTTCGCATTATATATTTTGCTTCTTTGGGTGTTGCGTCCGCGAGAAGGCCAGCCAAAAGTGAAATCTTTGTGTCAACAGCTCCGGAGCCTGAAGCCCTTGCCATCTTATCAAATGTTTCGTAGACTCTTTGAACTGTTAGGGGCTGCTGGAAGAAGGTTATCTGCCTTTTCTGGGCTATAAACTTCTGGGCTGTTTCGCCAACGTCTCCGCTTTTTTTTACGTCCTCTTCAATTTCGCTTTCTCTTCTTCCTGAGGCGCGGGCAAGCGCCTTTATAGCAAGCCTTTCAGCCACTCCTATCTCCAGCTTGATAAAGTCTGGATATATTTTGCCTTGGGTTAGGTAAACAACTTTGTCAATGATCTCTTTAGGGGTTTTCTTGAGAAGGTCGACTAGCAAGTCTGTCATTTCAAGCCTTTTAGTTGTAGCCTCAATTTTTTCATAGGCATCTGCAATTTCAGAGTATAGCAAAATCACTCCTCATTTTGATAGAAGAAAAGCCCTCGCTTATTAAGGTTAAAGATTCACATGCCGTCAAGCCCTTTCAGAAGGTCTACAAGTCTTTCAATGGCGAGTTTCCATGCTTTTTCGCCTTTATCCTTCGATGCCTTTGTAGGGTCGCCTATAACCCCAGTGTTGGTCAGCTCTTTTGTTCGAAAAGCCCATGAAACCTTAGGTCCAGTTTCTTTTAACCCAATCTTTGTGTATTTTAACTTTGGGAAGGTTAACTGTGGCTTTACAATACGTTCTTTGACAACAAGGTTTTCGCGGTTCGCCAAAGTTGTTGAAGTTTCAAACTCTCCAGCATGGACGTCGTAGGGCGTTTCTACGAATTTCTCTATGAAGTCGGGTATTAAGCTGACAGTGTCTACGGCAACAAATGCGTTGGTTTCAGCCTTAATTCTTTGGGCCGCCGCTTCCAAGGCTGGAGTGTTTCCGCCGTGGCCGTTCTCAAAAAGTATTTTATTGAATCCATGCTTTGTGAGGCAAATTCCAACCTCGTATGCCAATTGTTCAAGGGTTCTGGGGCTTAACGTTATAGTTCCCGGAAAGTCCATGTGGTGTAATGAAACGCCATAATAAATTGGAGGAGCCACAAGGGCGCACTGCGCCTTTTTCGCAGCCTTTAAAGAAAGCCAAAAAGCGTCGTAGGCGTCTGTGTCTAACGGCAGGTGGGGGCCGTGCTGTTCGCAACTTCCCACGGGCACTATTACAGTTTTATGTTCTTTTAGAAATTCTTCAACGTCAAGCCACGTTAATTCGCCTAAATAATAGCTTCGCATTTTCATAGACTTCGCTTTCCTAGAACTTTTCGTAATGGATTATCTGTTTTAGGGGTCTTCTACTTCGTGGTGAAGGCGACTCAGCTGGATAACCAATCGGGATTATGGCTACCGGCCTCACCCCTTCTGGAATGTTCAGAACTTTTCTTGCCTCCTCTTCGCGGAAGGCTCCAACCCAGCATGTACCCAAACCCAAGGAATAGGCGGCTAAATGAATGTTCTGTATAGCCGCAGCCGTGTCTTGTATGCAATATAAGGTTCTCCCTCTTGCGCCGTAGCCCCGCGCGGACCGCTCTTCATCTGCACACACAACAATGACCACCGGCGCCTCTTCAATAAAGGATTGTCCCAAAGCAGCCTCCGCCAGCTTCCTCTTAGTTTCAGAGTCTCTAACAATTATGAACTCCCATGGTTGAATGTTCCCAGCGGAAGGAGCCCACCTTGCTGCGTCGATAAGCTTTTCAACAATTTCCGGCGAAACGTCAGCATCCTTGAAAGCTCTTATACTTCGTCTTCCCTTAATGGCTTCGAAAACATCCATTTTAATCCACTTCCAAAGTCGAGGACAAATTATTAGGAGGATAAGTGCTAGATAGGTTTTATTATAAATCAAAATTTGAGCTCTAGAGGGTCGTTGCCACCAATCTACGTTTTCATAGAGAGACAGAGACTATATTAACGTTAAGAGGTCTAGAAATAAAAGCTTAAGTCTAAACAAGTGGTTATAGTTACAGCGGTTCCTATGGAAGAGGCGGAGCTAAAAAGGATCGAAGAGAGAAATCTGCCTTGGTTTTATAAGTTAGTTTTAAAAATTCCAGGAACGGGTTTCTTGGAAAACGCTGGCGGCATTTTCTGGGCGATTCTTGCGCCAATCTTCTTGATGGCTGAATCCTTCTTAAGCATGTATCTTCTTTTGGCCTTTTCCTTTCCAACAAACATAATCTTAACATCCGTTGTTCCAGCAGCCACTTTTCTGTTATTTTTAAAAATTTCCCTCAAACGTTTCATGAACTGGTGGAATGCTATGTGTAGCGAATCGGGTTTCGAGTGGAACATTGAAAAAACGCTAGATGACTATATCAGCCTTTTAAGGGGTAGAGCGGAAAGGTCGGAGGAAAAATCCTAAAAGCATGTGCCGCCTTGGTATATTCTGGATGATGAGTTAGGGAGTCAATAGAGCTTAGCTAAGCTGTGATATGACTCGACGGGCGAACTGACACTTCTTATACGGAAAGCTTATCAGCAAATTTGGCGAATGAGAAAAGAAGCACGTTTAGTTGTTAATGGGACTTAGGCTGGTGGGTTTGCCCAAAAAACTCGTGGAAAAGCTGGATAGGCTTTCCTCAAAGCGTATGGTTAAATATGGGGTCTATTTAGCCGCCGTTGTATTGTTTTTTGCTTTAATTTTAATTCCGCCAATTTTGGGTGTAATCATAAAGTGGAGTAGCATACAGGAGGTTTTTGGTGACGCTGTTCTTTTGGCAAGGGCATTAAATGCTGTAGAAAATTCCTTTGCAGTGGCTGTGCTTGTGTCTTTTTTAGATGTTGTGGCTGGAATTCCCATGGCTTGGCTTATAGCCCGCAGTAGGTCAAGATGGATTAATGTTTTAGACACGCTT
>Ga0185307_1001664_pt1 | contig 12033 bp, 12 predicted proteins | sample LHCtaG_FD_128010 | JGI IMG/M metagenome (GOLD analysis project Ga0185307, IMG submission 128010) | Hot spring microbial communities from Little Hot Creek, USA to study Microbial Dark Matter (Phase II) - LHC4sed_matched (SPADES... | ecosystem: Environmental > Aquatic > Thermal springs > Hot... | reverse complement strand
TTCGCCTAGATATAAAAAACAGCGGAGCTACAACAGCCCACATAGTCTCCTTATGGATTATCAACGTAACCCACCACATGCGCTATGATGCGGACTTCTTCGTAAACCCTGGAGAAAGCGCAACTTATATGAGGGTTGACATTGCCCTCCCAGCGGGCGACTTCATAGTTAAAATAGTCACTGAAAGAGGCAACATAGACACTTTCTAGTTCAGCCTATTTTTTGGCTAGTTTCTCTTTTAGAGCTTTCGTCACTTCTTTGGCGTCTTTAGCCTCTATCACCTTTATATTGTAAAGCTCAGCCATTTTCTTGGCGTTTTCGCTTAGTTTTGGAATAGCCACCAGAAAAGCGTGTTCCGGAGAAACATCATACATTTTGGCGAAGAGGGCGATAACTGGCTGTTCCATCACAGCGTTTTCCGTACTTATCGCCACATCCATAACGGTTACTTTTTCGGTTTTGCCTCCTTTGTAGGCAGCTATGTCAAACATGTGGTTTGCACCGGACTTGCCCTTGATAAACGCTGGAGCCTCCACTTCAAACCCGTTTTCAGCTAGAAACTCCCTTATCGGAGCGACGAAAATCCATCCGGCAGTTATTTCGCCCCTCACATCCTCTTTTAGCTTGTAGGCGTAAACATCTTTAATTTCCACGTCTTCAAATGTGAATTCGGATTGGCAGTCCCTACAAAAGTGTCTTGGAACGGGTATGTCGAAGCTCTTGCCACATTCTAGGCATGTGCACCATATACCAGCCTTTCTATAATCAACATCTAGCTTTTTCAGTTCCTCATGACATTTGGGACAAACAAGTTTTCCGCCTTTCCTAAAGTTTGCCTCCACGTCCATGTATCCGCATTTAACATGCTCTATCAAAGAGCCTTTCTGGATGTTAAAGGACTTGCAATAGGGACAACAGTAATGGATGGAAACACTCTGCGAGCGGCAACTTGGACAATAAAGGATCTTGTCATAAAGCCTCCTTTCAAGGATACCGACTGAATAAAGCCTGTCAAGGAATTCTTCAGCGCTTAAAGCCCCATCCAAAATCGCCTCAACATCTGGATACCTATAGCCCACCTTTGGGTCGAAAGTTGGTTTAAGCTCGCTTATCTCGCCGCTTAGGAACTTGCCTAAAAAAACTTGGACATTCCTCTCCTTATACAGTTCAAGCCGCTCTTGTTTTCCAGCTTTCAACATCAGAGCCTTACGCCAGCCTATCGTGCAAGCCTATTTTAAAGTCTCAACAAAACTTAATAAGATTTATTCGTTGTTAAAACTTTCCCTATAAAAACGGAAATTTTCTAGAAAAGTTTAAAGTTTCGTTATTATTCATCCTTTCAAGGAAAAGGCGATAATATGGATATAAAAACAAAGGCGAAAAGGCTGGTGCACTGCCCAAAATGCGGTTTCACTTTTGACATATCCTACGGCAGAGCCTTCGCTTGTTCAGGATGCCCATCCACAGTGCAATGTGGATATGCTAAATGCCCAAAGTGTGGAAACGAATTCCCCCTTCAATAATGCTAGAAAAACGGTATGTTTTTTAACTCGAAATTCAATATCATGAAACACTAATCATCCAAAAGACCGCTTGTGGTGATCCACCAATTGACAGCACAGAACCCTCAAAGAACCCCCATGCTTCACTGGTCAACATTAAAGAGGGCCGCGGCGCTGGTAATGTTTATTGTTTTAGCCACGCTTGTTGAGGGTTTAATAGTTTTTTATGCCGCAAACATCGGAGTGCGAGATGAGACCTGCCTCCAAATTCCATGGTTAGGCTTAACAGTTAGCCCCCTTTTTCACCTAATTCCAATATCGGTAGTTATAGTGCTTGCCGCAAGCTGGACTTGCATGATGAAGTATGCGTCCATGAAACCAGCAGAGAAAATGAAAACGTCTCCTAAAAAGGCAAAAGCTTCAAGTGAAAAGGGGACTGGATTAAAAGCTAAGATAAGCGGTTTTCTGGGGAAAGTGAAGGCTAAACTGCTGAAAGTTAAAGGTGTATCATATATTGGAGGCAGAATTGATTTTGCAAAGGCAACCGTGAAAAATGCTGTAATCATTTTACTTGTTTTTCTTGCTTTAACCCTGACGGTTTCGATCTTAGCTAATCCATGGCTTGTTTACAGAACATTCGCAAACCTTTATCAAAACAATCCTCAAATCCTCGGATTTGTGGTGGCAATCAGGGACACCCTTCAAGGCTTTGCCCAAACAGTCACACCAGTTGGATGGTTATGCTCGTCTATAGACGGCGCTATAAGGGCTGCTGCGCCCAGTTTTAAGAGTTTCATATCGGCTCTTGGCGTCTTAACAAAGCCTTTAGTGGATTTGTCTCCCGTCGGCAAATACATAGTTTTCCAGAATTTTGCAGCTTGGTTTTCCGCTTTGACAGTTTTAGTTTATGGAGCTTACACGCGTAAAAGTTATCGCTTCAAGAGGAGATAGGAAAAGTTTAGAGGATTAAGGGATGGTTGACCATCCAAGATTTGGTCCGGCAGGGGTTCCTCCGGGCTTTAAAGCCTTGAAGGCTACCTTGATGGATGTTCCTAGACTTTTGCGGGAAGAAGGTCTTGACGCTTTTGAGTATCAGGCGGTTCGATGGGGGGTGAAACCCCAAATACGGAGGGAGGACGCGGAAAGGTTTGGTTTAAAAGCCAAAGAAAATGATGTTTTGCTTAGTCTTCACGCTTCCTACTTCATAAATTTTTGCGGCGATAAGGAAACTGTTGAAGCCAGCAAAGCCCGTCTAGTGGCGTGTGCCACTGCCGCTCAGTGGATGCAAGCCCAAACGGTTGTTTTTCACCCCGGGTTTTACGGCAAGAAAACGCCCAAAGAGGCTTTTGCCAACTGTTTGGAAGCCTTAAAGGATGTTGTTAAAAGGCTGAAATCTCTTGGAATAGGCAACGTCAAGCTTGGTCCAGAAACCATGGGGAAACCCACCCAGCTTGGAAGCCTTGAGGAGATTTTAGCTCTCTGTGAAAAGGTTGAACAAACACAGCCCGTGATAGACTGGGCGCACTTGCATGCCAGAGAGAAGGGCTTGTTTAAGACCGTTGAAGATTTTCGACGGGTTGTAGAAACCATTGAAAAACGTTTGGGAACAGAAGCCGTCAAAAACATGCACTGTCACTTCACCAAAGTTGAGTTTACAGAGAAAGGCGAAAAATGCCACCATACGCTGGACGAGGCAGAATATGGACCAGACTTCGCTTTACTTGCAAAGGTCATCGCGGAATTCAAGCTAACTCCAGTCATAATAAGCGAAAGCCCAGTGTTGGATGTTGACGCCATCAAAATGCGGGATATCCTCCGAAAAGAGTGGGCTGCATGAACCGTTTTGGGAAGGTTGGGCGATACATTTTTCAATGAAGCATGTGTGCTGTTTTTAGGTGTCTCTTCTGGTTAGGCTTAAAGGCTTTCAAAAACTCGCAACAATCGAGGAGGCAAAACAAGCCTTTTTCAACAGTTTAAAAATTGAAAGGAAAACAGTGGTTGTTCCGCTAGGCGAGGCGCTTAACCGCGTTTTAGCCAAAGACATCGTGGCGGAGGAAGACTTGCCAAGATTTAACCGTTCAGCTGTGGACGGTTACGCGGTTAAAGCCGAAGACACTTTTGGGTCTTCGCAGTTTAAACCGAAAAAATTGAAATTGACAGACGGCGATGAATTGAAAAGCGGGAAAGCCAAACTTGTTTGGACTGGAAAACCTCTTCCGAAAGGTGCAAACGCAGTTTTAATGCTGGAGCACACTAAAAGTGTAAACAACAGCGAAATAGAGGTTTTAGCTGCCATCGCGCCGGGGGAAAATGTTTCAAAGAAAGGTGAAGATGTGGCAAAAGGCGAGGTGGCGGTTAAAGCTGGAACCCGCCTAAAACCTCACCATTTAGGGCTTATAGCCGCCCTAGGCAGAAGTCACGTACACGTCTATGAAAAACCTAAAGTAGCCATTCTAGCCACCGGAAACGAGCTTGTTGAAATTGGACAAACGCCAAAAGAAGACCAAGTTTATGAGGTTAACAGGCTTGTTATTGCTTCGCTTTGCCGTGAACTCGGCGCTGAACCAGTTGACTTGGGAATAGCAAAAGACGACGTAAACGAAATTGCGGAAAAAATAAAGGTTGGAATGGAGAAAGCGGACGTGATTGTGACAACAGGCGGCACAAGCGTCGGCGCCTCAGACCTTGTTCCTACAGCCATAAACAGCCTCGGCAAGCCCGGCGTAATAGTTCATGGGGTAGCCATGCGTCCAGCCATGCCCACAGCCCTTGCCGTGATAGACAACAAGCCCATAATAGTTTTGTCTGGCAACTCCGTCGCCGCCATGTTCGGCTTTGAAGTTTTCGCCAGACCATTAATTCTCAAAATGTTAGGGGCAGAACACGAATCTAGACCCGTTGTGAAGGCTAAGTTGACGCGGAGAACCACTACGGCTCTTGGCAGACGAACCTTTGTGCGGGTGCGTGTTTTTCAGCGGAACGGCGAATTTTACGCCGAACCCATAAGCGCAAGGGGCTCCGGCATAATTTCCACCATGACCAAGGCTAACGGGTATGTGGTTGTTCCAGAAAACCGCGAAGGCTTAGAAGAGGGCGAAACAGTGCTTGTGCACCTATTTGATACGGTGGAGGCGACTGACGAAAATGTTTAGAAGGCTGTTAACCCTCGAAGAGGCGAAACAGACAATCCAAAAATATTTTGAGGCTAAACCCTTGGGAGTAGAGGAGATCTCCCTTTTAGAGGCTTATAACCGTGTTTTAGCCGAAGATGTCACAGCGGAAATCGACATTCCGCCATTCAACCGTTCAACAGTGGACGGCTACGCAGTAAAAGCCGAAGACACTTTCGGAGCCGACGAAAACAAACCTGTAAAACTTAGGCTGTGCGGTACGGTAAATGTGGGAGAAAAACCAAAAGTCAAAGTTGAACGGGGAACAGCCGCAGAAATAATGACCGGAGCACCCATACCAAATGGAGCGGACGCTGTTGTAATGTTTGAAGACGCTGAGCGGAAAAACGGCGAAATCCACGTTTACACGGCTGTGGCGAAGGATGAAAACATCATGAAGGCTGGAGCAGACATAAAGAAAGGCGAAACCGTAGCGCAGCAAGGACAGCTTCTGACTTCACGGGAAATAGGCGCCATAGCCGCTGTTGGACGCGCCAAGATAAAAGTCTACAAAGTTCCAAAGGTGGCTGTACTTTCCACGGGAGCAGAAGTAATAGAACCCGGCAAACCCCTTGCGCCTGGGAAAATTTACGACATAAACGCCTACAGTCTAAGCGCCGCCGTCCAAGAAAGCGGCGGAGAACCAGTCTACCTTGGAGTTTCTCCAGACGATTCCACTGAGCTTGAAAAAGCGCTAAGAAGGGCGTTAGCCACAGCCGACATTGTTATATCCTCTGGCGGCGTTTCCGTCGGCCCAAAAGACGTCATGCCAACAACACTGAGTAGGCTTGGAAAACCCGGCGTCATCGTTTGCGGAATAGCTATCAAACCGGGAAAACCAACAACAGTGGCGGTTATTGACGGAAAACCTGTTTTCGCCTTGCCTGGACACCCAACCTCGGCGTTGCTCATTTTCCATTTGCTTGTGCGTCCAATAATAGAGCGCACGGCGGGAAAAACGCCAACAGAATACGCCACAGTTAAGGCTTTTGCCTCCACACGGATGTTCCCAGCGAGAGGGAGAAAAACGTTCATCACTGTAAGGCTCAAAAGGGAGGCTGATCGCTTGGTGGCAGAACCCGTTCCAACAGGGCTTTCGGGCGCCATAACAACCCTTTTGAAAGCTGACGGTTTCATAGAAATTCCAGAAAACCGGCAATTTTTAGACGAAAATGAGGAGGTTACAGTTCACCTTTTTAAAAGGGCATGAAAAGGGGCAAATCAGCCTAAAATTCAAGTCTCCTTCTTTTTGAGGCTACGTAAACCGTGAATATCCACGTTAAGACCAAGTACACAATCATGGCCGTGTCTGTTAGAATGTTGCCTCCAACAGTGTAGTAAAGCATTGAAAACGCTAAAGCGGTGGCCATAAAAGAGACTACGAAAATGCTCCATAGAGCCCAAAGCCTACGCCGGAACAGCCCATAAGCTGTGGCTAGGCTGATTACGCCCACAAGCCCAATATGAATCAGTCCAAAGTCGACGATGGCTAAAACAATAAAGCATACAACGCCCACAGCTACATGGAAAACGGATGCAGCGAAGATTCCGACATCTTCAACTTTTAACTTTGATTTTAAGTCCATATGGTCAGCCTTCCAAGTTAACGCATCTATCAGAAACATTTAGTTAATAAATTATATGCTTCGCCCGGACGTCGTTTTACATTTTCGCCGATATTTTCCGTTTTGAAATACACCTTTTATAGGTATTTGTCTGCCTTGCTATTGGAGAAAGGAGAAGACCATGCATAAAACTAAATGTTACAGGGTGTTTGCCACCTTCTTGGTAGTGCTGATTGTTGTTTCTGTTTATGCGCCGCTTGCCAGTGGGTGCGGTCGCCGAGACCGCAAACCTCCAAAAATTCATTGGGTCATGCACCATCCGCAGAGTCCAGAATATGAGGACAGCGTCTTGATTTTAGCCTATATTACAGATTCAAAAAGCGGTGTTGCCAACGCGACTCTACACTGCACAGTTAATGGGGAGCAAACAGTCGAGATTACTATGAACCGGAATGGCAGTTTATTCTACGCTGAGATTCCAGCCTTGCCCTACAATACAACAGTAGTCTATGTGGTTTGCGCCTATGATAGGGCTGGAAACAAGGCTTGTTCCAGCGAATACGCCTATACTGTTGGCGACTTTCATCCTCCAGTCATAACTTATATCCAGCAGATTCCAGCGAAACCCAACTACAACGACACGGTTATAGTAGTAGCCAATGCAACGGAGCCAATCAACGCCAGCGGTGTAAAAGAGCTCCGCTTAACCTATTGGAAAGACGGAAACTTCACGACGGTCGTTATGGAGCCAAATGAAGCGTTATATAAGGCGACGGTTCCAGCATTTCCGTACGGGACAACGGTTCAATACAAGGTGTCTGCTGTTGACTATGCTGGAAACATCGCCTCACTAGACGTGTACGCCTATCGAGTTGAAGATCAATACTTGCCAGTTGCCGTTTTTCACACGCCCCAAAACGGAAGCTTTGCATCAAAAACAGTGGATGTCAAATTCTACGTGTATGACGATAATTTCCGTGAGGCTAGACTGGCGCTTGATGGGGTGGTTTTGGCTTCATGGAACCAAACGGGCACACATGCACATGCGCTTGACACCACCTTGCTTAGCGACGGCGTTCACGAACTAAGGCTGGAGGCCGTAGACAAGGCTGGAAACAAAGCGGAAAACACCATCTCCATAACCGTGGACAACACGGCGCCCATTGTTGAAATTCTTAAACCCGCCGACAATAGTGTTGTCAGCGGGTTGGAGCTTGTTGAAGCTTGCGTCGACGACGGCAACCTTGAATATACTGAGCTGAAAATAGACGGTAGAGTCCAAGCCTTAGGAGCTAAAATGCTGGTGTATGCGTGGAACACCACGGAGTTCGGCGACGGCGAACATGAAATAACGTTAACAGCTTTGGATAAGGCTGGAAACAAGGCTGAAAAACAGATAACAATTTTTGTGGATAACACAGCGCCAACAATAAACAATGTGACGTGGACGCCTAAAACCCCAACAACAAACGAAACGGTGACCGTTTCAGCCCAAATAACCGAGGAAGACAGCGGAATAAGGAGCATCTTTTTATGGTTTAAGCGTCTTGGTGAAGAGTGGCAAAATACAGCCATGGCTTTGGAAAACGACCATTGGACAACCACTATTCAAGGATTCGAAGAAGGCGCAACAGTGATTTTTTATGTGGAATGTGTTGACAACGCGGGGAACATCGCAAGGTCAAGGGAAAACTACTACACCGTTAAGGCAGTTACAGCCGGTGGTTTTGCTGGCATCCCGCTGTATTGGTTCATATTGGTTGTAATAGCCATTTTCACGGTTCTAGCATCGACAGCGTACTATGTAAGAAAAAGGAGACGGAGCGCCGCAACTTCCACTTTTTTGGTTTCAAGTCTGTAAAGAATAATCTCTTTTACGTTTTGTTACAAAAGTTTGGAGTTAAAACTTAAATCAATGGTTTCACCGACAATTATTTTGGGAAATTTATGTCGGAAGAAGCGGTCTTATATGTCAAATCCGAAAAATTTGAACTGGTAGAGTTTACGATGCCGCATCATGACCACTGGTGCAGCGCTGGATATCGTGTAACCAGAACGGATTACGTGCTTGACGAAGAAGATAGGAAAGCTGTTAAATTTTTAGAAAGGTCTGGATTACAATTCAAGATTGTTGACCTTAGTTTGGAAAATGCCTTAACACGCTTTAAAGCGAAAATTAAGGGAATTAACGAAACTCCGACTCTTGTTTACAGGGGGCAAAAACTGAAAGGATTAAGACAAATAGCTGAAGCTTTAGAAAAACAATTGATCGTGTCCAAGTAATCTCAAATTTTGAGCGAAAGAGTTTAGAGCTCAGCCAATAAAATCTTAGGGCAGAAAATTGATGGAGATTTGCCGATGAGTTTCCGAGAGCTTTTTGTTTCTCAATCAAATGTTTTTAGCGGTTTTCAGAAAAGCTTTGAAGAGGCTGACTATGTGGTTTTGGGGGTTCCCTTCGACGGCACAAGCACCTTTAGAACTGGAGCGCGTTTTGGGCCAAACGCTATTCGGGCGGCTTCCCTAAACATTGAAACCTACAGTTTCCGCAGCGGCGTCGACGTGGAAGATTTGCGGTTGCATGATTTGGGCGACTTGCATGTTTCCGCGGACACGGAGCAGACTTTGAATAGGCTGGCGAAGGTTGTCGGCGAAATTTTGGAGGCTGGTAAAATGCCTGTCGTTATTGGAGGCGAACACACCATAACTATGGGTGTTTTAAAGGAGTTTGGAGGCGGCCTTTCGCAAACCGCTGTTGTTAGTTTTGACGCCCACCTTGACCTTCGCGACGAGTTTATGGGTTTGAGGCTTTCCCATACCACCTTCATGCGGAGAATAAACGAGCAACTAAAACCAGCCGCAGTCTTGGAGGTTGGAACAAGAGCCGTCTGCAAAGAGGAGCTTAGCTACGCGGAAAAAGCAGGAATAGAGTTTCTAACAACCCATCAAATAGGAGCTATAGGTAGTGAAAAAGCAGCAAAATGGCTAAGGGAAAAACTTAGGGGATACAAGCACGTTTACATTTCCATAGACATAGACATACTCGACCCAGCCTACGCCCCGGCAGCGCAAAACCCAGAACCAGACGGCTTGAACACAGCCACACTTCTGGACATTTTATGCGGCATATGCGACAAGCGCGTTGTGGGGTTTGATGTTGTGGAGGTTGCTCCAAACTATGATTTGGGAGTTACAGCGGTCCAGGCGGCAAAAGTCATTTTCGAGTTGTTGGCAGGCATTGAAAAATCGCAGAGACAAAAGTCATAAATAGTCTTTGATGTGGAGGATTCTGAAATAGTCTTTTGCCTTTTCGTATAGTTTTTCATCAGCCGTTATAAGGCTGGCTCTTGTTTTCTCCGCGAGAAAGAGATATGCCGCGTCATAGACTGTTAAGCCAAGCTTGCAAGCAATACTTAGTTCCTGACACGCCTCATTCCAGTAGGATTGGTAAAGTTCGATTTTCATTTCCCCCAACGCTTTCAACGCCTCTTTTGCGTCGTTTTCAGTTATTCTCCCAAGCCTTATTGCCCGCCAGAGAGCGTTTGCAACTTCAGTGACAACAAGGGCTGGCGCACATAACTCCACCTGCCCGGCCACAAAATCTTCCTTCAATTTCGCGGTGTTTTCCTGGTAAGGTTCACCGGAAAGAATCCATTTGGCAACGACGCTGGCGTCAACCACATAACGGGGCATTTCATCTCTCCCTGCCTTCCCTTATCCAAGCCACAAGCTCATCCGTTGCCACAGGCTTGCTTCTAGCCCTTACCTCGTCAAGCTTTACCGAAGCTGCCTTCTTCCTTTCTTCCTCCAGTCTTTTCTGGATGGCATTTCTGATGTATTCACTCCAATTTATCTTCAGCTGCCTCATTTTCCTCTTCAAGTCCGATGGAATCTTAACGGTAATTACACTTTTCTCAGTCATGGATATACCAAGAGTATATATCAAAGTAAATCTTATAAGGATTCCCCTTTTCCCTTCTATGCTTTGCTTTTTAACAGTTTTGCTATAAAGAAGCCGTTGCACTCGTGGATGTGGGGGTAAAGCCTCTGGCACTTGGTTAAGCCCCGAAGTCCCGGCAGCCCGATTTTTGGCGTTATTTCAGCCAACTGGAATTCCGTATGCCACTTCAGAAAACGTTCAATCAACATCTCGTTTTCTTCGACGGTTATGCTACATGTGGAATAAACCAGCGCGCCGCCGGGCTTCAGCTTTTCTGCACTGTTTTCCAGCATCTGCCACTGGATTTCAGCCATTTTCTCAGCTGAACGCGCCGTAAGCCTCCATTTGGCGGATGGAATTTTCGCGAAAGCTCCAGTGCTTGTGCACGGCGGATCCAAAATAACCATGTCGGCTTCAACGGCAACTGGCAGCGGATTACACGCGTCCGCAATTATTGGCTCAGCTATGGAAACACCCATTCTTGCGACCTCGTTTTTCCAAACGCCCATTCTACGCCTCGAATAGTCTACGGAGTAGATTACGCCACGGTTCTGCATAAGCTGAGCTAGATAAGTGGTTTTGGCGCCGGGCGCCGCGCAAACGTCTAACACTATCATGCCTGGTTTTGGGTCTGCCACTTCAGCCGCATAACAGCTAGCCTTGTCTTGGATGTAGAACAAGCCTTCATGGAAGCTTTTGGTTCTTGTTAAGGGCTGCTTGGCGGCTAAAACCTTGTAGGCGTGGCGTATCCCCTCAACTTTTTCCACCTTAACCTTTTCCTCTTCAAGCCTTTTCAGAATCTCTTCTTCGCTTCCCTTAATGGTGTTCAATCGTATGTAAGTGGGCGGGGTTTTAGCGCTTGCCTCCAAAAAGGCTAGGGCTTCCCTTCTGCCGAACAAACGGAAACAATATCGCACAAACCAAGTGGGATGGTAAGTTAAAAGCCCAACCCGTTCTTCGTCGCCCACACCCTTAAACACAACATTTAGGCTCTCCGTCAACAACAGCCCAAGATAGGGTTCAACGGGCTGCAGGGTTCGCCATCCTAAAATTGAACGCGCCAGCCCAGCCAAGTTTTTGGCTTCCTCCAAGTCCACTTTATCCCAGTTTTTCGCTACTCGAGTCTGGTAAACGTAAAACCTCAAAAAAGACTGGACGCCGAAGGGGAAATCGCTTAGGGCTTTTGGCTTCAAAACCTCGTTTATGAAACGGTCTATCATGTTTCGGCGGCGCACTGTTTCGCATACAAGCCCGTGAGCCAAACGTAAAGCGTCCACATCGCTTATATCCAACTGTTTGACCGTCCGAGCCAAGGCTAAACGTTCGCTTACACGCTCTTTTTCCATCCAGCTTAGGGCTTCAATGGCCAACATCCAAGCTTCCTTAAGCAAGCTTCACAGCCCACCCAAAAAAGGGCTTAGTAAGATTTTAGTCCACCCAACACATATTAAAGGTTAGGTAAGGAATGAAGCTGACACAGAAACGACTCGACGAATTCTCAAAAATTGAAGCAACCACACTCAAAAAAGAGGAAGCGGAAGCCCTACCCTTCACAAAAGCCTTAGAAGAAGAGCGACAGCGACGGGGGTTTGAAGCCCCAGAAAATCTTCCACCATCCTATTTTGTTTCAGCCACCTACGACGGAAAATCTGGAAAAGCGGTAATAAAACTTTACGAGCCCGTTTCAGGGCGAATTTACTTCTGGTACGATAATACTGGGCATAAGCCATACTGCTACACGAATCTTTCACCTCTTGAACTGGAGAAAATTGACCGCTTGGTTAAGCATCCAGGCTTTGACCATTTCGAAATCGAGGAAAAGTACGATCCCCTTTTGGACAGAACGGTTACGGTTACAA
>Ga0185307_1001661_pt1 | contig 12040 bp, 14 predicted proteins | sample LHCtaG_FD_128010 | JGI IMG/M metagenome (GOLD analysis project Ga0185307, IMG submission 128010) | Hot spring microbial communities from Little Hot Creek, USA to study Microbial Dark Matter (Phase II) - LHC4sed_matched (SPADES... | ecosystem: Environmental > Aquatic > Thermal springs > Hot... | reverse complement strand
TAGTGAAGAAATAATCCCCCATGTAGAGGGATTGTAGATTGAAACGTCCCGGGGCCAAGAGTAGTTAAGGCTCCCCCCGTAAACAATTATTGCGAAGCCCAGCTTATCCTCACTATTCGAAGGAACGTTTAGGTTTGATAACGGTATCGATATTTCAATAACCCATTCGGCTTCTTCAACACCGATTGCAAACAAGACCCCGCTCGTATGGCTTGCAACCCATTTGTCTATAACCCCGTAGTAATACTTCATCTCGCCAGACTTATCCACGCTGTACCTTATGGTACTTGTAGTCAGTACTGTTGTTCCTAAGGAGCCAGTGTTAAACAGTAGGTCTGCCCTCTCATAATCTTCAGACAAAACTATTCCAAGCACCAGCCTCTTCCCGTCTTGTACAGCGTATAAGTCTCCCCACGTCTGGTCCAGCTGTCGAATGGGGTACTCGTTTCTAGAAATAACGCCGTCTATCTTCGGGGATTTGTAGAGCGGCACGCTTATTTCAGAAGCTCCTGAAGCCCTTTGCGTAAAGAAAGTAGCAACGAATGCTAACATTATGATTAGAAGAAGTGTTTTAAAATGGTCGCCTCGTTTTTCAACCATGCTCATGGCCTTACCCCTTAAAGGAAATTCTTAAAAAGGTTATGTTTCTGAATGGAAAACAGTGAAAAAATATTGAGAGAAGTATGCGTGCTAGCTTACTCGGGAGGATTAGACACTTCGGTCATGATACCTTGGATAAGAGAGAAATACTCTATGGATGTTATCGCTGTAATAGTGGACGTCGGCCAGAAGGAGGATTTCCAATCTGCGGTTGAGAGGGCTGAGAAGCTTGGGGCACTGGAGGTTGTGAGAATAGACGCTAAGAAAGAATTCGTCGAGGAATATGTTTTCAAAGCGATCAAGGCCAATGGGCTCTATGAGGAAGTTTACCCAATGGGTACTTCTCTCTCAAGGCCTTTAATAGCCTCCAAGATGGTGGAGGTCGCCGAAAAAAAGAACGCTTCCGCTGTTGCACATGGTTGCACTGGGAAGGGTAATGATCAGGTTAGGTTTGAAGTATCTATAAGATCGTTAAACCCTAGTTTGAGAATACTAGCTCCAGTCAGGGAGTGGGGGCTGAGCAGGGATGAGGAGATTAAATACTTGGAGGAGAAGGGTGTTAAAATAGAACGGAGTAAGAGCAGGTTCAGCATAGACGATAATCTTTGGAGCAGGTCGATTGAGGGCGGTGAGCTTGAGGATCCTTGGGTTGAGCCGCCTGAGGAGGCATTCGTCTGGAGCAAGCCTGTTTCGAAAGCCCCCGAAGAGCCTGAGTATATTTCGCTGGGCTTTGAGAAAGGGGTTCCGGTTGAGCTGAACGGGGAGAGGCTTGACCCTGTGAAGCTAGTACTTAGGGTTAACGAGCTCGCCGGCTCGCATGGTTTCGGGAGGATAGACCATATGGAGGATAGGGTTGTCGGGATAAAGTCTAGAGAGGTTTACGAAGCGCCTGCTGCGCTAACCATCATAAGAGCCCATAAGGATCTTGAGAAACTTGTTTTAACGAGGCTGGAGCTGGAGGAGAAGAGGAGGATTGAAGCGACATGGGCGTGGCTGGTCTATTCCGGCCTATGGTTCGAGCCTTTGAGGAAAGCCCTGGATGCATTCATAGACTATACTCAGGAGAATGTTGAGGGCGAGGTTAGGGTTAAGCTTTTCAAGGGTGAGGCGACGATTGCTGGAAGAAAATCTCCGAAATCGCTTTACGACGAGAAGAGGGCCACGTATTCATCGCTTTCGAGATTCGACCAGTCTCTTGCAAACGGTTTCATACAGCTCTGGGGTCTTTCAACAGTCAGGGCTAACGAAGTACGCTCTCGTAAAAGCTAAATTTATAAGCAGGAGCATTATGTTTTCACACCCTTATGAAGGCGGAGTGTGAAGAATGCTTAGCGATGTTCGAAGTTTCTGACGATGCTATAGTGGGTGAAGTAGTAACTTGTCCGGAATGTGGCTCTGACCTTGAGATAGTTGAAGTAGGCGGTGAAGTGGTTAAGACTAGGAAGGTACAGCTCTCAGGCGAGGACTGGGGCGAGTAGAAGCAGGAATTGCCAATAGGCATTTTTTATGACCAGATAAGGTTTGAGGAGAAGGAGCTTTTCAAAGCGGCCGAAAGCCTTTCAGTGCCTTTCAAAAGACTGAATATAGACGACCTTTCTTTCATGCTTGGCAGGAGAGAGGATGAAATCCAAGACGTCGACATCGCCCTCCTCAGGTGCGTATCCTATTTCAAGTCACTCCACTTCTCGAATTATCTGGAGGGCATTGGTGTAAGATCAGTCAGCTCTTTTAAAACTCTTCAAACAGCTGGCAACAAGCTTTTTGCATCCATGTCTCTCATCAAGAAGGGTGTTAAAACACCCATGACAGTTCTCTCCTTCTCGTACCAGTCTGCCTTAAACTCTCTGAGCAGGGTTGGTTACCCTGCTGTTCTAAAACCGGTGGTGGGAAGCTGGGGCAGGCTTATTTCGCTAATAGGCGACAAGTATTCGGCTGAAGCAATACTGGAGGACCGTCAGTACATGAGCCCCCTATACCAGATTTACTATATTCAAGAGTACGTGGAGAAGCCTGGGCGCGACATAAGGGCCACCGTCATAGGAGGCGAAGTCGTCTCCGCAATATACAGGATCTCCCCGCCGGACCAGTGGAAAACCAATATCGCATTGGGCGGTAGGAGTGAGAAGGCTGAGATAACCGGCGAGCTTGCTGAGATAGTTCTCAAAGCAGCTGAGGCTGTTGGAGGGGAATTCGTAGGGGTTGACGTTTTAGAGTCTCCGAAAGAAGGATATCTGGTTAACGAGGTTAATCCTACTCCGGAGTTCAGGGGAAGCATGGAGGCAACTGGCGTAAACATACCTGAGAAAGTCATTAAGTATCTCACATCCTTAATCAAGAGATGAATCGCTGAAATGCTTTGAAGAATTCTTTAAAAATCAAACTGGAAAAAGGTTCTTAAATACCTTCTTCGAGGATTAGGGGGTAAATTGGTTAAGGTAGCTATCTACGGTGCAAGCGGATACGTAGGGGGAGAATTGTTGAGAATACTGCTCTCGCACGGCAAGGCTGAGATAGTTGCGGCAACTTCTAAAAGGTTCAGCGGCATGCCTATTCACAAGGTTCATCCAAACCTGAGAAAGGTCTGTCAACTCAACTTCGTAGAGCCAAAGGTTGAGAACGTGGTTAATGCTGAAGTAGTGTTTACAGCACTCCCGCATGGTCAATCAGTGCACGTGGTTAAGGCCCTGCTCGACAGGGGTTTGAAAATCATAGACATGGGTGCCGACTTCAGGCTTAAAGACCCGTCTTCATACGAGAAATGGTACGGTTTCAAACACCCGTATCCGGATCTTTTGAACAACGCTGTCTACGGTCTGCCTGAGCTCCACAGGGATGAGATAAGGAGGGCAAGCCTGGTCGCTGTACCGGGCTGCATGGCTTCGGCAAGCATTCTAGCCCTTGTCCCGCCGGTTAAAAGCAGGATAATAGATGGGAGCCAGGTTTTCATAGACGCTAAGATAGGCTCTTCAGGGGCAGGCTCTTCCCCTACTCTCGAGGGTTATCATCCTGAAAGATACGGGGTCGTAAGACCTTACAAGCCAGCTGGCCACAGGCATATTGCTGAAATAGTCCAAGAGGTCTCTCGTTTCGCCGGCAACAGTCTCTCAATAGGCTTCTCACCGCACGCGGTGAACATGGTTAGAGGCATACTCGTAACGATACACACGCGTCCCGCTGGGAAACTGCCCTCGCTCCAAGACCTGTGGAGGTGCTACAGGGCTGCGTACGACAAGGAGCCTTTCATAAGGCTGGTCAGAGACCCGACGATGGTCCACGGCCTACCAGACCCCAAGTACCTTATGGGCTCTAATTTCGCCGACATAGGCTTCGAAATAGATTCTGACTTCAACAGGGTAATACTTTTCGCAGCCATAGACAACCTTGTCAAGGGCGCTGCAGGGAACGCGGTCCAGTGCTTCAACATAATGTTTAACTACGATGAAAGAGAGGGCTTAACCTTCCCGGGGCTACACCCGGCTTAAGCGTGTTGGAGAAATGATAGTGGTTAAAGTCGGCGGGGCACTCCTCCAGGAGGATACGCTGAACAAGATAGTGGCGGATGTAGCAGAGTATTCCAAGAAGGAGAGCGTCGTATTCGTCCACGGCGGGGGAGCGGAGGTCACGGAAACCTGTAAGAGGATGGGTATTGAGCCCAAGTTTGTAGTGTCTGCGAGCGGGATGAGGAGCAGAGTCACGGACTGGGAGACGATGCAGGTTTACTTGATGACCATGGGGCGGCTTAACAAGATGGTTGTTTCAAAGTTTCTGAGCAGGGGTGTTAACGCCATCGGTCTCACAGGCATCGACGGAGCCTTGGCAAGCGCCAGCCGGAAGGAGAAGATACTTGTTAAGAGGGACGACGGCAGGAGGGTTCTCATGGACGGAGGGTTCACGGGAAGGATCGACAGGGTTAACACAGACCTTTTGAAAATGCTTCTGGATAACGGTTTCCTCCCGGTTCTAGCCCCAATAGCGGTGGGTAAGGGCTTCGAGCCCTTGAACGTTGACAGCGATGCTTTCGCCGCCAAAATAGCATCAGCCCTACGCAGCAAGCTTCTCTACTTGACTAACGTCGACGGCCTCTTAATCGAGGGTAAGCTAGTCGAATCTTTGACTATGGCTGAGGCCTCGGTCCTACTCCCGAGCATAGGCCACGGCATGATGAGGAAGGTGCAGTCCTCCATCGAGGCGTTGCAGGGGGGTGCTTCATCCGTCAGGATCTCCTCAGGACTGGTCGACAAGCCTGTTTTAAACGCGTTGGAGAAGGGCCTTGGCACGCTCATAGTTAAATGAGGATGCTGCGCATGAGCAGTATTTATGATATTGAGGACAGCCTGCTCCTCAAAACGTATGTGAAGAGGCGTATAGCGATAGTAAGCGGGAGGGGTTCCGAGGTTTTTGATGAAAAGGGCCGCAGGTTTATCGACTTAACCTCTGCATACGGGGTTGCATTACTGGGGCATGCGAACCCAGTTATAGTGGAAGCAATCGTAAACCAGTTGAGGAAGATATCTTCATGCCACGGCTCATTCTACAACGATGCGAGAGCAGAGTTTCTGAGAGAAGTCTCCTACTTTGCCTCACGCTTCTTCCCGAGGATGCTTCTCGTTAACAGTGGGGCTGAATCAGTCGACCTTGCTTTGAAGACAGCTTTCAAGAAAACGGGGAGGAGCAGGATCGTAGCCGCAAACAGGAGCTTCCACGGAAAGACTCTGGCAGCGTTGTCAGCAACTTGGAATCCAGACTATAAGAAGGGGTTGGAGCATGTTGCAAACAGTAGGGTTGTCTTCTCAGAATACGGTGATGAAGAAGACCTTAAGAGCAAGGTTGACAGCAATACCGCTGCCGTAATCCTAGAGCCTGTTCAAGGCGAGGGCGGTGTCAGGATCCCCCCGGAGGGATATTTGAAGGCGGCGAGGGAAATCGCTTCAGACAAGGGTGCCCTCCTAATATTCGACGAGATCCAGTCTGGGATGAGGAGGACCGGGCCCTTCTTCGCTTTCGAGAGGGAGGGTGTTGCGCCGGACATTGCTCTGCTCGCAAAAGGCGTAGCGGGGGGCATACCGATTGGGGTAGCGTTCTTCAGCGAGGATGCCTCTACGGTTGGCGAGACGGGCTTCCATACTTCAACCTACGGAGGCAACCCGCTGGCTTGCGCAGCCGGTGCCGCGACAATGAGGCTCCTGCGAGAATCCGTCACAGAGAAGGATGTTGAAGAAAGGTCGAGAGCATTCTCCAACGGGCTTGAAGAGTTGAAGAGACTGAGAATCCTCAGGGAGATGAGGATAAGGGGACTCATGATAGGAATCGACCTAAGGATTAGGGCTAAGCCTATCGTAGACATGCTTGCGGAAAAAGGGGTGCTGGTTTTGACAGCGGGCCCAACCGTGGTGAGGCTCCTGCCCTCTCTAAACATTCCGCTAAGCCTCGTCGAAGAGTCTTGCAGCATTATTGTTGAGACGATGAGGAGCTATGAGTCTAGGCTCGGAAGCGGTGGAGCAGCTGGTTAAGCTCCTCTCCAAGTATTCCCCAAGCGGGGAGGAGGACGAGGCTCAGGAGGAAGTCTTTTCACTACTGGTTTCCAAAGGGTTTGAAAACGTCAGGAGGGATTCTGCCGGCAATGTCATCGGTGAGAAAGGTGACGGAGACAGGACGCTGTTGTTCTGCTCGCACATCGACACTGTCCCCGGGAGAATCGACGTCAAGGTAGAGTCTGGGAGAGTATTCGGCAGAGGTGCTGTGGACGCTAAGGCTCCCCTGCTGGCGATGGCGCTAGCGGCCTCAAGCTACAGTTCTAGAAGCCTGAGACTAGTATACTCCTCCGTCGTAGGCGAGGAGTCTGACAGCAAGGGTGTTAGACGCCTCATGGAGGAGCTCTCCCCACCGGACTACGTTATCATAGGAGAGCCAACGGGGCTAAGGGCTGCAGCAATAGCCTACAGGGGTAGTGCAACCGTTAAGATAAGGGTTTCAACAACAGGGGGACACTCATCGTCGCCGATGGAGGAGGCTAATGCAATAATACAGGTTTTGAAGCTTGTCGAACACTTGAAGTCCAGATTCACCTTCTCCAAAGACACATTCTCAAACATAGGAGTCTCGATAACGATGATTAGAGGAGGCTACGGGGATTCGAGAATACCGGATTCGAGCGAAGCCTGCGTCAACCTGCGCTATCCTCCAGAAGTGGGTTTCGGAAGGCTTTCTGAAATGTTAGTTAAAGCATTGAGAGAATACGCGGAAAGCAATAACAGCGTGTTAAGTATTCAACACGATTTCCTCGACCACTTAGACGGCTATGTCTCCGTAAAAGACCAAGTCATGCTCAACTCGGTGCGCGAGGCTGTTAAGAGAGCAACGGGGAAGGAGCTCCTGCTAATAAGGAAGCTAGGCACATCAGACTTCAACTACACCGGGATTAAATGGGGGAAGCCGCAGATAGCCTGGGGGCCTGGAGACCCCTCGCTCGCCCACAGCCTTATGGAAAGCATATCTGTCGAGGAACTTGTTCAAGGAGTAAAGGCTTACGAGACCTTTCTCAACATTTTTTCTTCAAGCCTATCCTCTTACTGAAGCAAATTTTTAAAATTCTCGGAATAGGCTTCTAATCCTCGGGTTGATGATTAGGGCACACGTGTATGTAAGCGGGAGGGTTCAAGGAGTGTTCTTCAGGTATGAGACTAAAAGCCTCGCAGACGAGCTTGGAGTTAAAGGATGGGTTAGGAACCTTCCGGACGGAAGGGTCGAGGCTGTTTTCGAGGGAGAGGAGGAGCTGGTTAGGAGAATGGTCGAATTCTGCAGAAAAGGGCCGCCTGGAGCCAGAGTCACGGACGTCAAGGTCGAGTGGGAGGAGTATAGGGGAGAGTTCAACAGGTTCTCAATAAGGCATTAGCCAGAATCCTTAAAAACAGTTCAAAACCATTATTCGCCGAATGGTTAGGAAGGTCCTTTTCATATGCGTGGAGAACAGTTTCAGAAGCCAGGTTGCAGAAGCATTCTTCAATGCTAACCCTCCGAGGGGATGGATCGCCGTGAGCGCGGGACCTAAGCCGGCTGAGAAAGTAAACCCTAAGGCTATTCAACTCATGGCTGAAAGAGGCATAGATATTTCGGGAAACAGGCCGAAGAAACTTACTAGGGAAATGGAGGCTGAGGCGGAGATCGCAGTAATAGTCTGCAGCGGCTCTGAGTGTCCTGTTGTGAACGCTAAGCACGTTGAAAACTGGGGTATAGAAGACCCTGCTGAAATGAGTATTGAAGACGCTCGGAAAGTAATTGATAAAATAGAGGCTAGGGTTAAGGATCTTATTGAGAGAATTTCCCGTGGCGAGGTCCCTGTAGAGAAGGCTCGTTTTAGCTTAGGTAGGCTTTAGAAGAGTTTAATCAGCTTATCAAATTAAGATGGTTTTTCTTCTTCTCAAAAGCCTAGTAGTAGCCTAGGGTCCCCTTTTTCAACACCCTTCTCTCTTCCCTTACGAATACCGTTACTCCAACTAGGATCCAGAAGCAGTCGAAGAAAACTAGGGGTATTACGAGGTTCGTCAGCTCGCTTAGGCTTGAGTTCATTATTAGGATGCTCCTCATCCCTTCTATAGCATAGGTTGGCGGCAGCAGGTATGAGAAGAATCTTAAAACCGACGGCAAGATGCTTAGCGGATAGGATATTGGTAGGAGCAGTCCCAGTAGCGAGCTTAGGAAGTTCACGAACGCGTTATGCTCCTTGAAATCTAAGACTACTCCGGCGAGCGAGAATCCTATTCCCAGGAAGCTGGGCAAAGCTATCAGGAAGAATAAGAGGGCCGCAGGCAGGTTTAGAACGTTAATGTTCAAGCCGAATACTATCGAAACCAGAGTTATTTGCAGAGCAACCCATGCGGCTGTCGTCAGCATTGAGCTGAAGGCCTTACCCAAGAGTATGGAGAACCTGTTGCAAGGCGCTAGGAAGGTAGACTCAAGCGTCCCGCTCCACTGCTCCCCCCTCAACGCATAGCTCATACCCCAGAGGGTTGAGTATGCGAAGCTCGAAACTATCATGCCCACTATCGTGAAGGAAACGTAGTCTCCGGTATTAGTCAGCCTAGCCAGATTGGCTGAGTATGGTGAGCCGACGAGGGCCCTTCCGTATATCACTAGGGAGAGGACCCAGAGCAACGGCATCAGAGCGTCGAAAAGCACCCAGACAGGGTACCTAAAGTATAGGACTAGCTCTTTCTTCAACACGGTTGCAACAACCCTAAGCTCGTCTCTCAGGCTCATCATCAGCCCTCCTCAGTAGGCCTCTATCCCCCCTTTCCTCCTGATCTTTTTCTCAACGAGGTTGAAGAGAAGCATGCCCACCATTAGGAATACTACTGTCGCAGCAATGAGATACGAGACTGCTACAGCAATGCTGAGGTAGGGGTTGAACGAGGGCAGGAGGAGCGTTCTAACCGCTTCTAAAGCAGGTGTCAGCGGGAACACTATGCTTACCATCGTGACGTAGTAGCCTACGCCTCCTAGGAGCAGTATCAGTGTTCTCAGCGGGTAGTTGACTGGGCATATGGTGTATATGAGGGTGTCGATAAAGTTCAGCAATGCACCCGGCTCCTTATACATCAGTATTACACCGGATAGTAAGAAGCCGATGCCGTATAGTGCGAGAACCATCAGCACCACTATTAGAACTGCGAAAAACATGTTCTCAACCCTTATGCTGGCTCCGAAGAGCAGGCTTGCGAGAACGAATTGGACAATAGCGTAGAAAGAAGTTAAAATACTGTCTGACAGAGCCTTTCCGAAAAGTATGGAGAACTTGTTGCAGGGAGATATTAGAAGCATCTCCAACGTGCCTCCCCACTGCTCCCTCCTCAACGAAAGCCCCATACCCCAGAGCGCCGACATCACGTAAGCGTAAAGCGAGCTTCCGATTATCGCGAAGGTTATGAAGTCCGTGCTCCCAGCGAGCTCTCCGAAGGATTCTGAGAACCTTCCTCCAACCAGTGCATGGCCCTGGAATATGAATGGCGCCAGCCAGAAGATCGGCATTATCGCCCAGAACACAACCCACAGAGGATATCTTAGATTCACCAGTATCTCTTTCTTAGCGGTGTAGAGCGATGCCTTCAACTCTAAGACGAGACTCTTCCTATCCATGCTCAATCCCCCAAAGCCTCCCCCGTCAGCTTTATGAAAACATCCTCCAGAGTCGGCTTCTCCACGCTTAGAGAAAGTATCCTACACCCCGCCTTGGAGAAGAATCCGACAATCTCCTGAACGTGCGCGTCAACATCCTTCATATACATTCTAACAACCTTCCCACCGTCCTCTCCAGCATCAGCCACCCCGTAATCCTCTAGGAAGGACAGGCTTCCAATCGCGCTTAAAACACTGTCTTCAAGGCTGCTAACAACTATCTTAAGAACCTCGTTCTTACCTATCATGTTCTTAAGCCTGTCGGGAGCGTCGACAGCAACTATCCTTCCCTTGTTTATGAAGGCAACTCTATCACACATCTGGTCAGCCTCCTCCATGTAATGCGTTGTCAAAAGGATAGTCTTGCCCTGTTTCCTGTTAAGCTCCTCCTTGATGAAGCTCCTTATGCTCTTTGAGAAGCCGGGGTCCAAGCCCAAGGTCGGCTCATCCAGCAGGAGGATCTCAGGATCATGGAGCATCGCCCTAGCTATGGCGAGCTTCTGCCTCATCCCGCTCGAGTACTTCTCCACAAGCTCGTCAGCCCTGTCTTCAAGCTCCATCAGGCTCAGCAGCTCCCTGATCCTTCTCCCCGCCACATCGTCAGGAACCTTGTACAGCCTCGCGAAATACTCAAGGTTCTCCCTAGCGGTAAGCTTCCAATAGAGAGACCTCTCCCCGCTGGAGACAACGCCGATCGAAGCCCTCACCCTCCTAGGCTCCTTCAAAACATCATATCCGTTGACCAGCGCTGTCCCCGCATCCGGGATGATCAGCGTGCTAAGTATTTTGACGAGGGTTGTTTTACCAGCGCCATTGGGCCCGAGCAGGCCGAAGAGCTCTCCCCTCCCAATACTCAGGTCAACGTTATCGAGTGCTACGATAGTCTCCCGGCTCCTCTTTTTAAAGAGGAATCCCCCCTCCTCCTTCCTATAGGTCTTCCTCAACCCTTTAGTGATTATCGAATAATCTTGCATCGCGAGAATCCGGGAATAACTCCTATTAAACATTAAGAATCCCCTGTTTTTCCCAACATGTTGATGCTTTTAAAAAGCAATGGCTAACCCCTTCTTAAAGCAGTGTAAAATGCTTCCTCATCCTAGTTGCGGATAATAGCCCTTACTTGTAAACCGCTAGGGGTGTGCCAGCCAGCTCCATGTCAAGCTCCACTATCCCCAATCTGCTTCTACAATGACTCAAGGCAGTTGAAAAAGTTAAGGCCTGGTCGGAACATTGCGGAGATTAGCGGAAAGCTCCGAATGGGAAGATGCTTGCCGAAACCCAAGCAAGCATAAGTGTGTTGAAGACGGCGCCGGCACCTATTGATGAAGAAACCCTGTGGAACCACCATGAGCAGAAAGCAGCCACCGCTAGTTGAAGAGTCAACAGCGGGAGGAACTCTATCATGAAGCCGACGGTGGAGGAGAAAAGCTTAAACTCGAACAGAAACATCGGAGCATACTGCGCAACCATTATTGACACGTAGGGAAGAATCACAATGAGAACTGTTTCAAACAGGTCTAGAAATGCTGAGAGCAAACCAGTACCATTATGTTGCCCGCGTATAACATGCAGGTAAAGACCAAAAACTCAAAAGGAGAAAAGAGACTTTAAGAGAATGAGCAGCTTGCTGAACTCAAGTAAATAGACAACCATTCACTTCTATAGGGTAAGCAAGATAAGTAATCCATACTCTTCAACAGAAAAAGAAATAAGAGAGGAAAAAACACTAAGGAGGAACCCAGTTGCTATAGGTCTCTAAGTGGGTACAATCCCTCGACACAACCTTAACTACGTAACCGCTTATCTCTCTGCCTGCGCGGATTTGGAGATTTAAGACTGGGCTAGGTTCCTTACCTACCCCCAGCGAGATACCAACATCTACTCCTTTAAAGTTAAGGCTTACGCCGACAGGGAACGAGTAGCCAAACGTTGTGCCCGATATCAATATGTCTCTAGGCATGGTTTCGAGCTGGCTCACAGTAGTATAGTAGCTCCAGCTCGGGAGGTACCGTTCCAGTCGGATTCGCTCCTAATAGCAACTTCCCCGTCTCGGCTGGTGTCAACAGCGTAAACCTTCTCTACCAACACCGCGCTCTGATGTGGAGGCCAGTATCTGATAAAGTAGTACTTCAGCTGGAAATTCATCGTATAAACCGTCCTGTCTGTCAACCAGTCTGAAGAACGTGCCTGCTCCACCATAACTATAGTGTTGCCACAACTCTCCCAAGAAGTATAGCTGCAAGCATCGGTTACAAAGTATCTTTCTTTG
>Ga0185307_1001660_pt1 | contig 12041 bp, 8 predicted proteins | sample LHCtaG_FD_128010 | JGI IMG/M metagenome (GOLD analysis project Ga0185307, IMG submission 128010) | Hot spring microbial communities from Little Hot Creek, USA to study Microbial Dark Matter (Phase II) - LHC4sed_matched (SPADES... | ecosystem: Environmental > Aquatic > Thermal springs > Hot... | reverse complement strand
ATTATCTAGCTTCAGCTAATTCTAATTATGCTTGGGAAGGCTAATATGGTTTATGAGTTGCTAGATGTACATATCAAGCCTGACAACTTAACATATTGTAATTCTTAAGCTGCCACGTCCTACCTACTATAGAAAAACTTATAAGAGCTTTACTTCTATATGTGCTATTAAGGTGGTTAATTATTGATTTGCAGAAGTTTAAGCTTACAGGCTTAAACATTAAGGAAATTGAGGATTCTTCAAGGGAGTTTTGGAGGCTACATGATGTTCCAAGGATTTGGAGAAGTTTTGAGGAGGGTAAGCCTATATACTCATTTCTGGAGGGTCCCCCTACTGTTAACGGCTTCCCCCATGTAGGCCATATTCGTGGTAGAACGTATAAGGATGTTGTTTTAAGATACTATAGGCTTAAAGGCTATACTCTATGGGCTCAGGGTGGATGGGATGAGCAGGGTCTTCCAGTTGAGCTTGAGGTTGAGAAGAAGCTTAAGCTTAAAACTAAGAGGGATATTGAATCTATAGGTTTTGAAAGGTTTTCTGAGGAGTGTAATGAACTTGTTAACTATTATTTAAGGTATTGGAGGGATATTGGAACTGAAAGGCTTGGATTATGGCTTGATCTTGAAAACGCTTACGAAACAAGAAATCCTAAATATATTGAGCATACATGGACATTCATAAAGTATGCGTGGGAGAAGGGATTGCTTTTTGAGGATTATAGGGTTCTAGCATTCTGTCCAAGATGTGAAACTGCGTTAAGCGATGCTGAGGTTGATTTAGGATATGAGGAGAAGACAAGTCCATCAGTATATGTTAAGTTTAAGGTTGAAAATAGTGAAAATACATACATAGTTGTATGGACTACAACGCCTTGGACTCTAATAGATGATGAAGCTGTAGCTGTTCATCCACTATACGACTACGTTAAGGTTAGGGTTGATCTTGAGGGGCATGTGGAATACTGGATTGTTGCTGAAGCCCTACTTCCAATAGTTACCTCTAAGGTTAACGTTAAGAATTTTGAGGTTGTTGAGAGATTTAAGGGGTTAAATCTTGAAGGGCTAAGATATATTCATCCCCTTATAGATGAGGTTGAAGCTCATAGAAGGCATATTCACCGTGTTGTAACAGCGGATTTTGTAACTGTTTCTGAGGGTTCAGGCCTAGTTCATATAGCTCCTGCCCACGGTCCTGAGGATTATGAGTTATCAAGATCTAAGGGGATAGAGTTTATAAATAGTGTTGAGGTTAACGGCTTATTTAACGATCTTGGAGGGGTTTTTAAGGGGCTATATATTGAGGATGCTGGTAGAAGGGTTTTAGAGGTTTTGAAGGGTAAGAATCTTCTCCTCCACTCTGAAACATTAACCCACAGCTACCCCCATTGTTGGCGTTGCGGTACTCCTCTAATATATAGGGCTGATAAGCAGTACTTCCTCCGTATAACTGCTGTTAGGGATAGAATGGTTGAGGAGCTGAAGCGTGTTAATGTATATCCTGAAAAGCTTAGAGATAGATTTGACAACTGGGTTGCTGGTAGTAGGGATTGGTGTTTATCCAGAAGTAGGATTTGGGGTACTCCACTACCATTATGGAGAAACGTTAAGAATGGTGGGGTGGTTGCTGTAGGATCAATAGATGAGTTAAAATCCCTCTCCGGCAATGTTTCAATACCTGACAGTAAGCTTGTACATAGACCATGGATTGACTGGGTTAAACTATTCGGATCTGATGATTGGGTTAGGGAGCCCTATGTTGTAGATGTATGGCTTGATAGTGGTGTTTCATGGATTGCTGGTGTTGATGGATTGAGGAACAGGGAGCTTTGGAGTAAAATATTCCCCTTCGACTTCGTAACTGAAGCCATAGATCAGACGAGGGGATGGTTTTACAGCTTACTTGCATCATCAGTTCTATGGATTAATAAAGCACCATACAAGAACGTTTTAATTCAGGGATTGGTTCTAGATAGATATGGGCAGAAAATGTCTAAGTCTAAAGGTAACGTTTTATGGGCTGCTGATCTGTTTAATAGGTATGGTGTAGACCCTGTTAGACTCTACATACTTGTTAAAACAGCTCCATGGGATGATATAGCCTTCAACCCTGATGAGATAGATAACGTTAAAACATATCTTACAATCCTGCTGAACATATTGAAGTTTGCAGATATCTACATGGAGCTTGATAGGTTTAATCCCGTACAGCATAGCCTTGAGGAGCTTATTGGTAAAGCATTACCTGAGGATTTATGGATACTTTCATCCTTCTACAGTATGGTGAAGACTGTTGATGATGCTATGAGTAGATTTGAGCTTCACGTAGCTGTAAGAAGTATTCTAGAATTTACTGTTGAGCACTTAAGCCATAGATATATTAGGCTAATTAGGCGGAGGGTTTGGCGTGAAGATGAGGAGAATAGGTATGCTGCCTACACAATACTTTACCATGTGTTGAAAGGTGTTTTAATATCCCTATCCCCCTTCATACCACACATATCGGAGTATCTATATCAGGCATTTGTTAAAAAGTATGAGCCAAACGAAGCTTTAAGCATACATCTATCATCATGGCCTAAGCCTGAGGAGAAATATATAGATCTAAAGCTTGAAGATACGTTCAGCAAGATTTTTGAAATATCTTCCGAAATAAGCAGTATTAGAAATAGAATAGGTGTAAAGCTACGTTGGCCTCTTAAAGAGGCATACATAGAAGTTAAAGATCAAGATGTAGCTGGTAGACTTAAAGAGGTTAAGCAACTTATCGAGTTTTTAGGAAATGTAAAGCATGTTGAAATAGTTTCTGAAGCTCCTGAGGTATGCTTAACACCAGATTTTGAAACTGTACCTCTTAACTGGTGTATAATAAGCCTTAACAAAAAACTGAGTAGGGAGCTTTACTATGAATCGCTTGCACGTGAACTTATTAGAAGAATACAGGTTATGAGGAATAAGATGAATTTAAACGTTGATGAAATAGTGAATGTAGCGATAAATACGCTAGATAGCGAAGTTAACGAAGCCGTAAAGCTATTTGAAAAATACGTTAAAGAGGAGGTAAGAGCACAGGCAATTACAACTGAAATCCTAGAAGGCATGTATACTATGGACTGGGATATTGAAGGTAAAAAGGTAAGAATAGGTGTAGAGAGATTAGGTAGATAGCATTAATACATATACTAATCCCTAGGTATTGATTTATCAGAAACTAATTTTACATACTACAATAGTTTAGCGTTTATCCCCTGCTAATTTATGCTAGGATTATTTATCTGGGTTTCGCCAGAAAACCCATCATGGGTGGGATGAATGGCGGAAGGTTTAAAAATAGGGGGCAAGTAGTTTTGGGATGTTCCCGTGTGGAATGGATAGGGATCTAAACGTCTGCATAAATATAGCCCATGGGGTAATGAGCTCTATGGGGGATGTGAGCCCCTCAAACCAGCAGATGAGGAGAGGTAGGCGTAAAGCCACTCTAAACGCTGGAAGCCCACAGGCTTAAGCCGTGGGCAGCTCACCTTCAATAAGTCAGGCATAATGTAATTATTACATCTACTCCACATAAAACCACTAATTTTTTGTAGGATATTCAATTTTCCATATGAAAAATTTATAGCTTAGTTTTTCTCTATATGCTGAGGTAATTATGAGTGTGGTTGGGGGATCTATGGAGGGTAAGCATTTAAGTGTTAAAGATGAATTAGCCTCTATTAATGATAGATTTGCTGATTTACCGAAGCCTTTAGACCAGCTTTCCGAGGATGAGATTAGGAGGAAATTCTGTATCGGTAGGGTGACAACGTATGTTTTAAAGTATCTTACTGGAGAGTTTGTAAGTAGAGGTTTTGAATGGCTTTTACCTGTAGTATTCTCCACATCAACTGATCCGCTATGGCCTGATCCAGGATCCTCTATTGAGAAGCGTATTGAGGTTGAGATTTATGGAAAGCCTGTTAGAGCAACGTTAAGCATGATAGTTCATAAGATGGTTGCCTCCTCCCTCCTATATCCTAAGCTATTTATACTATCTCCAAACATAAGGATTGAGCGTAGGGAGAGAGCGAAAAGCGGGCTGCACATATATGAGTTTACACAGCTTGACTTCGAGATTAGAGAAGCTACATCTGAAGATGTTAGAAGCCTTGTTGAAGATGTTCTTACAGGTTTAGTAAAGAACTTAAAGAAAAGTATGCGTGAGGAATTATTGGAGCTTGAAAGATATGATAGCTTAAAAATACCTGAGAAGCCGTTTAAAATCTATGATAGGGTTGAGCTTGAGGAAAGGTATGGAGTGATGTGGGAGGAGAAGCTGTTAAGTGAAAGCAGTAACCCAATGTGGATAGTAAACATTCCTAGGGAATTCTACGATTTTGAAGATTTTGAAAAAGGCTTTTGGGATAACTATGACTTGCTACTTCCAAAATATGGGGAGGTATTATCAGGCTCAAGAAGGGAGTGGAAATATGAAAAGATTGTTAAGAAGATGGAGAGGGATGGTGTTAGAAAAGAAAACTATAAAGTACTACTACAGCTAGCGAAGAATGGTAAGCTAAAACCATCAGCTGGTGCAGGAATAGGTGTAGAAAGGCTTACAGCATGGATAGTAGGAGCTAAACATGTAGGGGAGACACAGCCCTTCCCAAGAATACCTGGGATAGTTTACGATCTATAGTTAGGCAGCTATACTTTAAGATTCACAACACCATTCTTTAAAAAACTGGAATTATGAGTGGAGCTGACTAATCTACATGATTCTAACAGGCATTACTTCAGTAAGATTATTTTACCCATCCATACTAGTTTGCACAATTCTAAACTTATCAATTCGATTAATAGATTTATGGGAAGTTTTAATCATGTATTTACTCCCAGCTTCCTGAGGAACTACTCCTTAAATTACGTCTCAGTTTCCGGGGTTTAAGCTACTACATCAATAACTTCAGAACGGGTAGAAGCTCTAATATAGATTACTTAGCTTCCTCCATGTTCCTTCTAAAGGCTTCACTAATTAGTGAATGCTGTTGTAAGCCTTCACCCTAATATTCTAGAGAGTTAATGATAGAGCTTTTAGATAGCTACTTAGATGGTTGAAGCAATGATTAAATGTCCATTCAGACAATTAGGGTCAATAATGCTTTACGTTCTTTTAGAGAAGTTTTCTGTAGGCTATCTTATACTCCTCAAAATCCACCTACATCTTCATTCATGTGTAAGTTGTTAAACAAATCTTAACGTCAGATCTCCTTCTGCCATAAAGTTTACAAAGCCCTTTTAATATCCATAAGATTTAAATTATTTCGCGAATTATTTTGAGGGGGTTATTAGCATGGATGAATCCTACGAGATATCGAGGAAGGAAATTGAGATATTAAGGATATTAAGTGAGTCAACAGAGCCTATTGGATCAACAATTATTCGCCGTGAACTTGAGAAGAGAGGCTTCTTTCTCAGTGAGAGAACCATAAGGTATCATCTTCAGATGTTGGAGTTGAAGGGTTTAGTTTCCGGGCATGAAAGAAGTGGAAGAACCATAACTAGCCGGGGTTTAGAGGAGCTTAGTAGGACTTTGGTTTCGCAAAGAGTTGGTTTCGTCACTACACGCTTTCTCTCCATGGCTTATTCAGTTACATACGACCCAATTACCGACTCAGGAATGGTTGTTGCTAACGTTTCAATTATGGATAAAAAATTCTGTGATAAAGCAGTTGAAGTATCGAAATCCCTGTATGAGGCAGGTCTTCTACTTGCTCCCTACATTAAGGTGCTTGATGAAAATGAGGAGTACCGGAATATATCGGTCTCCAAGGGTAAAACAGCGCTTTTTACGGTTTGTGATTTAGCGATAGATGGTGTATTGATTCATTCTGGGATTCCACTATTCTTCAAATATGGTGGGCTAGTTCAGGTTATAGGTCATAAGCCGCTACGCTTCATTGAGATAATATCATATGATGGAACAACAATACCGCCACTTGAATTATTTGTACGCAGCAACCAAACCTCCATTATTAAGGTTATGAGGACAGGATCCGGAACACTACCTGTAGCCATGAGGGAGATTGTAGCTGAGGCAAGAGATAAAACTCTCAGAATACTTTCAACGTTAAAGGAGAAGGGTTGGAAAGGTATATTAGCCATCTCAGCGCCAAACGAGCCGGTGCTAGGTGTACCTGTAGCAATGGATAGATTTGGCCTATGCATGATTGGCGGATTAACTCCTGGAGCAGCTCTTCTAGAAGATGGTGTGAAGATTGAAACCTTTGCACCCCACTGCCTAATTCCGCTGGAGGATATGAAACGAATACAATAATTATTTGCACTAGTAAAATCTGAAAGTTTCCATTCTGCTACTAATTTACGTTATGGATGTTGATACTATCGTAGTGGGGAACTCATGTTATGGTTTTAGCTGTTAAGCTTACTGATATTGACTATTTAACTCTTGGTAGGGTTGCTGGATTGTTTGTAGGTCTAGAGAACTGCTTCAACTGGGTTAAGAGATATAGGATGGTGTGGTATTAAGGGGTAAGTATAGGTTAGGTAGACCTGGAAAATTACCCTAAATGTTATTAAAGATATTCCTAATAGGAGTCTGGATTGGATACGATTATGATGTGCTAGTATTTCGCTAAAGTTATTTCCATCCTCCTTAAATTCTCTAAGCCTACACGTAGAAATCTATGTGGGTAGTAACATATATTATTTAATTATCCATCTTTAACCTTTAATTTACTCCCACTCTATCGTTGATGGCGGCTTATTCGTTATGTCATAAACTACTCTTACAACTTCCGGTATTTCACTAGTTATTCTAGTTGATATTCTTTCTAAGATTTCATAAGGTATTCTTGCAAAGTTTGCCGTCATAGCGTCTCTGCTTTCAACTATCCTTATAGCGGTTACGTATCCATAAGCCCTTACATCCCCCTTAACTCCTGTTGTTAGTGTGTTTGTTAGGACTGCGAAGTACTGCCATAAACTGCTATGTAAGCCTGTGGACTCTATCTCCTCCCTAACAATTTTATCAATTTTTCTAGCGACTTCAACTTTCTCCGGAGTAACTTCGCCTATAACTCTTACGGCTAGTCCAGGTCCGGGGAAGGGTTGCCTAAAAACTATTTCTTCCGGTAACCCTAGCTCTTTAGCAACCTCTCTAACCTCATCTTTATAGAGGTCTCTTAATGGCTCAACTATCCCCTTAAACTTCATTCTCAATGGCAATCCAGCTACATTATGATGGCTCTTTATTTTATCAGAGAACCTTCTGAAGCCTGATTCTATTCTGTCCGGATAGATTGTTCCTTGAATTAGATATTCTGCACCAACCCTTTCAGCTACTTCCTCAAAAACCCTAATAAATTCTTCACCAATTATTTTCCTCTTAAGCTCCGGGTCAGCGATGCCCTTAAGCTTATTGTAAAATCTCTCTTTAGCATCTATGATTATAAGGTTCATATTCATCTTTCCGAAAACTTCCCTGACGAATTTCAACTCATTATCCCTCATGAAACCATGATCGACAAATACTGCTGTCAGCTGTCTTCCAATAGCCTTCGCTGCAATCACTGCAGCTGTGCTTGAATCTATCCCACCGCTAAGCGCAATTATAGCCCTACTACTTCCAACTATTCTCTCCACCTCCTCTATAGCTTTTTTAATGAAGTCCCCTATCTTCCAGTTCTGCCGGCAACCACAAACATTAAAAATAAAGTTCCTCAGTATTTTAACACCATTCTCCGTATGTGTAACCTCGGGATGCCATTGGATGCCGAAAATGGGCTTACTTTTATGTTTAAAGGCTGCTATCGGGCAATTCTCAGTGTAAGCAAGAACTTCAAATTCTTCTGGAAGGGCGTACACGGTATCGCTATGGCTCATCCAAACTTTCTCCCTAGGGCTTAATCCTTCTAAAACATCTGCTGACTTAATAATAGATGCATAGGTTACACCATACTCGCCCCGCTCAGCTGGCTTAACAACTCCACCATACATGTAGGCTAGGAGCTGGTGGCCATAGCATATGCCTAAAACCGGTAGTCCCATATCCAAAATTTCCGGATTAGGTTTTGGAGTTTCCCTCTTATAAACGCTTAACGGCCCTCCTGAAAGCATTAAGCCCTTAACATTTAGCCTCTCATTTAATCTCAATATCTCTTCTGGGGTAATGTTGTATGGGACTATTTCTGAGTAAACTTTATTTTCCCTTATTCTTCTAGCTATTAGATGACAGTATTGTCCTCCAAAGTCAAGTACCAATATAGTATCATAACGCATAAAACCCCTCTAAGAAGGTTAATCTTCCCTAAAAAGTTTAACCATACAGTTTGCCGTAGGGTCTATGGGGAAATGGACTATTTTAATAAATTTACCTATCATGCTTAGCCCTCCCCTAACGTAAATTTCCTTCTAGTATTTATCCCCCTTACCTGTAGGGTTAGGGCTCTGTGAACTTAAGCATTGCTGATCATATTCCAGGTAAGGCTTAAGCTTACAGCACGTAGGGTTAGATGCATAACCCTTAAAAGCCTGTGTAAACCCGATGACTGGTATAATGCCAGTAGCACTGCAGATCGTGCTGGAGATTATGGGGCGGAAGTCCATGAGATTTAGCTGTGGATAGCTTACCTCTGTCCATAACATTATAGATACTTACAGCATATTCTTGCGCTTAACGCTCTAATGCGTTAAGCTGCCAATAGTGCAATTCCTACAAAATATCACGGTAATGGTATTGGAATGTGTTCAAAATGTGGTTAAAGATTGCCTGTTAAGTATCTATCTATTGATTGAGCTGCTCTTCTACCTGCCTCTATAGCCTTTATAACTGAAGATGCGCCGCTTACCACATCTCCCCCTGCAAAAACCCCATCCGTTGCCTCTAGAGTTTCTGGATTAACAATTATTGTTTTCTCTCTTTCTGTAATTCTTATGCTTTTCAAGGTGTTCATAGCTGCAATTGTATTTGGAATGTGTTTATTCGCTATGATAACTGTTCCAGCATTGTAAAGAAATTCTAAGCTTGGCTCTGGAGTTAGGCTAGGGTAAGTATCATTTATAGGTTTTAGCCTTTTAAGTTCAACAGCCTTCACCCATCCATCCTCATTACCTATTATTTTTATAGGCTTAGTTAATGGCTGAAGCTTTACACCTTCCTCTACTCCACGTCTAATATCATCTTTCCTGCCTACAATCCTTCTCTGATAGAATATGCATACTTCCTCCGCTCCTAGCCTAATGGCGGATCTAGCAGCATCCATACCTCTAGCCCCCAATACTGCAACCTTACCCTTAACCCTTATTGGGGTTTTACTTTTATATGGGAATAGATATGCCTTCATTAGATTTATCCTAATGAGAAACTCGTTTATGGAGTATACACCACATAGGTTCTCTCCTGGGATGTTTAATAGTTTAGGTAGTCCTGCTCCTGTACCGAGGAAAACAGCATTAAATCCATCCTCGAAAAGATCATCTATTGTTAATGTCCTCCCTATGATAATGTTGGTTTTTACTTCAACTCCAAGCCCCATAATATAGTTGATCTCCTGCTTCACTATTTCCTTCGGTAAACGGAATTCAGGTATACCGTATACTAGGACACCTCCTGGCTCATGTAGAGCCTCAAAAATAACTGTATGATGCCCCATTCTCGCCAGCTCAGCAGCTACACTTAAGCCTGCAGGACCACTACCTACAACAGCTACGCTTTTCCCAGTGGATGGTTTAGTATCTAAATCTCTTATCCCCCTTCTTAATCCATAATCAGCAACAAATCTTTCAAGAGCCCCTATGTTAATAGGTTCTCCTATAGTGTTTTTACATCCCATAGCGCACAGCATCTCCTGCGGGCATACTCTTCCACAGATGGATGGTAGACTATTTCTCCGCCTAATTATCTTGTAAGCCCCTTCATAATCACCTAGCCTAATAAGCCTTATGAATCCAGGTATATCTACATGTATAGGACATAACTCTACGCAGAGGGGTTGACTGCATTGGAGGCATCTAGATGATTCGGCTAGTGCCTGCTCCTCCGTATATCCTAAAGCTACCTCACTAAAAGTTCGTATACGCTCCTCTACTGGTAATTCAGGTATTGGAATTTGTCTTAATCTAACCTCTAGCTTCTGCATCCAGCCCCCCTCATAAATTTAGAGTTAGCTTTTCCTCCTCACCATACATGCCTAGCTTAGCTTCAAGCTCTTTGAAGTCTACTAGATGAGCATTGAATTCGGGGCCGTCTACACATGTAAACATTGTTTTGCCACCAACAGTTACACGGCAGCATCCACACATACCTGTTCCATCAACCATTAGGGAGTTCAGGCTAACAATGGTTTTGATACTGTAGGGCTTAGTAGCTTCTGAAACTGCCTTCATCATGCTTACCGGTCCAACAGCATACACTAAGTCAAATCTTTCACCTGAATTTAAAAGCTCTGTAAGGGCATCGCTAACATACCCCTTCACCCCTTCAGAGCCGTCATCAGTAGTTATGTAGAGAGCATTGCTCAGTCTTCTAAACTCCTCCCTGTAGATTATGGATTTAGCTGTGTTAGCACCTATAATAGCCACTATACTATTCCCAACGTCCTTCAACCTCCTCGCCCTCTCATAGGCTGAAGCAATAGCAACCCCTCCACCAACTATGCATACCCTTCCATAATACATGATTTCCCCAGGATTTCCTAATGGTCCTACCAGATCATGAATTGTATCTCCAACCTCTAATTCTCCAAGCTTTTTTGTTGATGCTCCAACCTCCTTAAAAACAAGGGTTATTACACCATCTTTAGGATCCCAGTCTATTAGGGTTAATGGAATCCTCTCCCCATCCTCCTCCACTCTTAAAACCACGAACTGCCCGGATTTAGACTTTCTAGCAATTATTGGATTTCTAACCTTTATAAGCTTTATTCTTGGAGCCAGCTCCTCCTTGAAAACTATTTCGTTTACCATGTAACTTAACCCCTATATAGTCCGCTGGAGATTGCTTCAGCAACCTCTTTAGGTGTCTTTACGGAGTGAATAATGTCTAGGAAGGCTTTCCTAAGATCTGTTCTTTCACCATACTTGTTAAATCTTTCTAGAGCTGCATCAAGAATTTCCGATATGGATGGTGCTTTCTGCCTATATATCCTCCCCACAACACTCCAACATCTGTAGAAGTCAAGATAGTCAAGGTTTAGGTTGAAGTATTCAGCTAGAAGAATGTAAGCAAGCTCTTGAGGTGAAAGTTTCCTGGAGAAGTACCCCTCAAAGTATTCCTTCATCTCATCGGTTTTACCTATACTGTAGAGATAGGCTCGATAAATATAGGCGTAGAATATATCTGTGACTCTATCCTGGAATTCTGGGCAGCTAACTTTTGGGTAGTGTCCCTTAGCGCATAGGGGAACTCCATCTATTTCCTCAAAGTTTCTACATTCAATACAGAAATGTGTTCTTGATGCGGTTGTTCTCAATTCTTCAAACCTATCCTGGAATTCTGGGCAGCTAACTTTTGGGTAGTGTCCCTTAGCGCATAGGGGAACTCCATCTATTTCCTCAAAGTTTCTACATTCAATACAGAACCTTAAAGTCAATTTATCACCTCATGAGAGTATGTTTTCCATTATTTTTCCAGCTGTTTCTTCAGGTAGTGGTATATCTGTTGCTTTTGATGCTCTCTCGGATAATGCTATTAGGTCGCTTCTATCAATTAGGTTAAGCCTCCACTTTCTTACACCAGCCATTAGCTGCTGTAATCCAACTCTTACCCTATCTAGATATGTGTATAGGCCAATAGCTCCCCATGGTATTTCCCTAAGTCTATCGCTGAATCTGGCTTTTAGGTCTGGGATGCTTATGAAGAATTTCTCAGGTGTATTTCCGTAGAGCTCCTCAAAGCTTTTCGGTAGTTTCCCCTTTTCAGCTAGCTCAGCGAAGTATGATGCCTTCATTACAGCTGTTAGCGGCGCTCTACCCATTAATACAGCCTTAACGTATGGTTCACCGTTAAAATTGCTTAGGGCAATAGCTTTAAATATCTGTGTTTCATCA
>Ga0185307_1001659_pt1 | contig 12048 bp, 12 predicted proteins | sample LHCtaG_FD_128010 | JGI IMG/M metagenome (GOLD analysis project Ga0185307, IMG submission 128010) | Hot spring microbial communities from Little Hot Creek, USA to study Microbial Dark Matter (Phase II) - LHC4sed_matched (SPADES... | ecosystem: Environmental > Aquatic > Thermal springs > Hot... | reverse complement strand
CCTATTTTCTGCATCTCTGCTGCAAGCCATTCTCCAGCAGTTTTTCTAGGTATATGATCTATTCTAACATAGAAAACTATTGGATCTAATTTTTTACCCGTTTTCGGATCTATTCTCCATCCATCTGGACCTTTAACAAATCCTGCTTTATCAAGTATTTCAGCTGCTTTAGCTGGATTATATTCATATTTTGGAACATTTGGATTATAGAATACGCCCCATACATCAGTTAAAACAGAATCCATAACTTTTCCAAATCCTTTAACAACCTCAGATACTAATCTTTCTTTATCAACTAAATGAGCTAATGCTCTTCTAAAGTTTACATCGCTTGTTGGCCATCTTCTATGATTTATATCTATTTCAAACATTCCAAATTCTTCATATGGATAAAGCTTAATGTTTGGGTCTTCTTTAAATTCGGGTACTAAATCTGGTGCTACAGGCCAATCCATTAAATCTATTTCTCCAGCTCTTAAAGCAAAGCTTTCAGCAAGTTCATTAGTATATATTTTACAAACTACAAAATCTACTCTCGGGCCATAGGGTTCATAAGTTTGTTTTTCTTGAGCATTTATTGGAAATACTAGAGTTGCTGAAATTATCATTAAAGAGCAAAGTATTAATAGACATATAGATAATATTTTTCTATCCATTTTTCCTCACTTTATTTTACTTATTTTTTTAATTCACTCTAATATTTATTTTTTTCGCATCCCACGATTATTTTATTTTTAAAAAAGAAAATCTTAGTTTATTTAAAAAACTTTTTAAATTATTTATATATCAAAATTATGAAATGCTTTAAGTGAAAATATTTGAGTGAAGAAGAAAAAATTAAAGCTTTAGCTGAAATAAAGAAGTATCTTGAACAAAAAATAATAGAATTAAATAAAGAAATAGATATGATTAAAACTATTTTAATTATAGTTAATGAACAACTTATAGCTAAAAGTTTTAAACAAATTGAAATACCAAAAACTCAAACTCCTAAAGAAGCTGAAGAACTTAGAGAAATAAGATCTAGAAAAGGAGAATTGCTTGGAACAATTCAAATAACATCAAATACGATTAGAATAACTCCAAGCCCAGAAATAGAATTAACTCAAGAAACTAAACCATTTAAATCATTTTTTATAAAAAAAGTATTGGATGGAATGGTTCAAAAAGATAAAAAATTAATAGATTCTGGGCAACTTCAACCAGGAATGGAAATAAGCTATGATATTTTACAAGAAGGAGAATATATAAAAGAGATAATTATAAAAAATTATAATTCAGAAACTAGATTAAAAGAGATAATTAATTCTATTAGATGGACTCTTGAAACTACTCTTTTATCAAAAAAATAGCTTATATTTTCTTTTTGAAATAAGACTTAATTTCTTGTTATAAAGCTTTCATGGTAAACTTTATAAGATACTTTTTAGTATGCTTTATCGATTACTATATCGGAAACTATTAGTTTTAAAGTACCAAAAAATATTAAAGCCGAATTTGATAAATTGAAGAATGAAGTTAATTGGTCTGAAGAATTAAGGAATTATATTATTAAACATATCAACTATATAAAAAAGGAAAAAGCTCTTAAAGAGATTATAAATGATTTAGAAAAAATAGGGCCTGCAAATGTGCCTAAAGATTTTTCTATAAAATCTGTGAGGGAAGATCGTGATAGTTATTGATGCTTCAGCTTTAACAGCATTCATAATGATGGTAAAAGAGTATCAATATATTACTAATTATATTAAAGAATGCATAAGTGTTGATCATATCGTTAAAGAAGTTGGAAATTCGATATGGAAGGCTCATATAAGAGGATATATTTCGAATAATGATGCTATTAAAAGATTTGAAATTTTAATAAAACTTATAAAAAATGTAATACAATTAATAAATGAAATAGATTTAATCGAAGAAGCAATGAAAATAGCTATGGAAAATAAGATCACTATTTATGATTCATTATATATAGCTTTAGCTTTCAAGAAAAAATTCCATTATTAACTATCGATAATACGCAAGCTAAAATAGCTAAGAAGTATAATTTAGAAATAATTAAACATTAAAGATTATTCGATTTAAATATTTTATTCACCTATAATTGTAAATATTATTCTTCTATCCCTAGGTCTAGTATCAAGTTCTAAAAATACAATTTGCTGCCATGTACCTAAAAGTAGTTTTCCATTTTTTATTGGGATTGTTAAACTCGGTCCAATAATAGATGCTCTTACATGCGAATGACCATTATCATCTCCCCATCTTAAATGATGCATATATTTAGCATTCTTTGGAGCTATTCTATTAAGTGCTTCAGGTAAATCATATTCACAAAGTCCAGGCTCATATTCTATAGTTGTAACTGCTCCAGTAGACCCAGGAACAAAAATATTAATTAAACCATTTTTTATATTTGATTTCTTAACAATATTACTAACTATTTCAGTTATATCTAATATATCGTTTTCTCCTTTTGTTGAAATTCTTTCTTCAGAAAAATATGTAGTCATTTCCATCACCTATTCATAATTTTTTATAAAAAAATGTAAATATTAAGTATATAAATGAAAATTTTTAAATAGCAAAAATCATTTAGAAAAAGCGATAAACTTGGATAAAAAGAAGAAAATAAAGAAAAAGGAGAAAAATGAGATATTATTATTAGCTATAATATTCATTATAGCTTTAATAACTTTAGCCATTTTTTATGAAATATTTAGACCAGAAAAAGTTAGTAATAAAATTGTAATATATGCTTTACAAGGATTTATGAAAATAGGCCCTAGTTCAAAAGAAGGGGAAGAAGCTTTCTTTAATGGATTTAAGAAAAAATATAATGTTGAAATTGAAGTTAAATATTTTCCAAATGTAACAATAATGTTAGATAGTGTAATAAATGGAAAATTACCAAGTCCAGATATTTTTCTTGGAATAGATAATATATTATTAATAAAAGCAAAGAAAAATAATTTGCTTCAAGTATATAAACCAGAAAAAATAAATGAATTGCATAGCTGGCTTATTGATTATTTAGATAAAGATTTTTATTCTATTCCATTTTCTTATGTTCCTTTAGCAATAATAATTAATGAAAAAAATGTTCCAGAAAAATATAAACAATTATTAGAAAAACCTGGGATATTAACACTTTCAGATCAAAGGATTAGTCAACATTTAGTATTAATGGATCCAAATAAAGTTGAACTTGGATTGCATTTTTTTGCATCGCAAGTATTTCTATATGAAAAAGTTTTAAATAAAAATTGGATTGAATGGTGGCAAAAAATAAAAGATAATACAATTATGAAAGATACATTAGGAAAAGCATATGATTATTTACTTAGTGGAGAAAAAGGAATATTTATTTTAATAGGTACTTCTACTGATCCAATATTTATTTATGAAATGAATAATACATTAAATTATTTTTCAGCTATGCCATTTTATGAGAATAATAAAGCATATAGTTGGATTAAAGTGAATGGAGTTAGTATAGCTAAAAATGCAAAAAATCTGGATTTAGCTAGAAAATATATAGAATATATTTTATCTTCTGAAGTTCAAAAATATCTTTATGAAGGAGATTGGGTTTATCCAGCTAATAAAAATATTGAAATGCCAGAAAGCTATCTTAAAATTTTTCAAATAAAAGATTTTGAACCTTTAAACATTTTTGTTTCACAAAATGATATAGAAAAAATATTTGATAAAATTAAAGAATGGAATGAAATATTTATTGAAAAATAAATTTAAAAATCGTTCACTAAATCTTATAATTTTCAATTTAATGAAGAAATTTCAGTATTTTTTTAAAATAATTGTACTTTTCTATTTAAAACAAGTTGAGTAATGTTTGTTATATTTCTTAATTCACTTTTAACTATCTCTTTTACTTCATATTTTATAGAATTAAATGGTATATTGTTTTCTGTAATTAATTGCACAGAAGATAATAATGGTTTATCTATTGGTTGGCCTATTTGACTTACAAGTTTAACATATACTTCTTGTATACCTTTCACTTCTTCGTATATTTTCTTTGCTATTAATTCAGCAGCAACATTATATATTTTGCCAACATGAGATACAGGATTTTTACCTGCACAAGCTTCAAGAGACATTTGTCTGGCAGGTGTTATTAAACCATTAGCTCTATTTCCTCTTCCTGTATTTCCATCGTCTCCTGCTTCCGCAGAAGTACCTGTTACTGTTAAGTATACTTTACTTTTTTTAGGATCTTTAAATATCCTATCAGCTGTATTTATATATACTTCTATTTCTTTATCAGGAACAAGCTTGCATGCTAAGTCTAAAACTTTCTCTTTAATTTCCTCTTTTACAGATATGTAATGATCTAAATCTGGAGTTAAATGACTTACGATTCCATCAGCGATTGTTAATACTATTTTATCTTTATTTCTTACACCCATTACTTTACAATCTTCGCCACTTTCAGGTATTTCAGATTTAAATTCTTTTGAATTTATCAATCTTTCAGTATTATATACAAGTTTTTCAACTTTTGAAAGAGGAGCAAAACCAACTCCATAGGAAGTATCATTTGCTAATGGCACTTTCTCTTTTGATTCTACAATAGTCTTTAATTCTCTTGAACCTGGTTTTACTTTATAATCTATTATAACATGCTTATCAGGATCTAAGAATCTAAAATTTTCTTTTATAACTTGCTTAATAGAAGAAATTATTAAGCTTCCATAAGGTATAGTATTTCTTTCATTTTTATAATTTACTTCTGTTGTAACTCTACCAGCTATTAAAATGTATATTGGTTCTTCAACAATTCCTCCTCCAAAAGAAGGGCTTGCTCTACCTCCAACTAATAATCCTTTATCAACATTATGGTGCAATATCTGGCCAAAATTATCTAAATAATATTTGCTTAAAGCTATACTAACAGCTTCACAAGCAGTATCTATTAAAAAATCTGGATGTCCTACTCCTTTCCTTTCAACAAATTCTGTTTTTTGTTCTTCAACAGGTTTTTGATATAATTTTTCAATTACTATATTAGGCATTTTTAAATCACTTATAATAATTATTGTGAAGAAAATTGAATATATAAAATATTATTACCTCTTATTAAAACACTTGCATAACCAGCTTTTTTATCATTACCATGATACTCTATTGCTTTCTCTATTACAAGATTCATATAATTATCACAATCAACCATTTTTCCTTCATAAGAAGTATCATTTTTCAAAGTCACTTTAATTACTTGATTTAAATGTTTCTGGATTACTGCTAAAGGTTTTTTACCATATTCTATTTCCATGAAATCACCTTAATAAAAATTAAGTTATTACTTGTATTTCAGAGAAACATATTTTACACATTATTCTTCCACCACTTTCAGGTATTTCTTCAAGTGGTGCTCCACATACTGGACAACTTATTTTCTCTTCACTTATAGTATATATATCTTTTCCGCAAGATTCGCATTTTTGAGTTTTTAATGGATTTAAACTACCGCAATGTGGACAAACTTCTTCATTACTTGCACTAATGATTTTTAATTCTGGTATTTTATTTATCTTTTTCTCTTCAATTTCTTCAAATTCTTCAAAAACCCCGCTAGATTTTGCTTTTTCATATTCTGTTTCAATCATTTTCAATGCAGCTTCTTCAGTTTCTCTATAACTTTTTCTCATTTCTTTAATAGCTGAATATAATCCATAAATGGATATTATTCCGCCTATTATTGATATTAAAAAGAATACAGGTATTCCAAAAAGATTCAATCCAAGAAGATTAGGTTGTTGAATCATTTCAAAGTAAGCATATAAAAATGTTGGAATGAAAATCATTATTAAACCAATGACAATAAATATTATTCTTAAAGTAATTTTTTTATCCATTTTTATCACTTTTAGTATAATTATTTTTGGATATAAAGTTTCTTTCCTCCTTAAAAATTTTATCTATTTCATCATATTTCTTTTCTATTCCATATTTTCTCTTGAAAAAACTAAATATATTTTCTATATCTCTACGTAAATATTCATAAGCCATTGGATGATTTCTATTTACCCATTGAGGCCAATCTATAAAAAGTATTTCTAAATTTGGCTTAATTAATATATTATATGGACTTAAATCTCTATGAATTATGCCTAATTTAAATATCTTTATTAATTCTTCAATAATTTTATCTAAAACATTTTCTGCATTTTCAAGTTTAGATATATTTGATAATTCAGTACCTATAAAAATTTCTGTAACAATTGTATGAAAGCTTCTTGCAATTGGTTTTGGTACTCTTATATTCTCTTTATACAATATTTTTAATGCTTCAAATTCTTTTTTAGCAGCTTTAATCGAAGCAATTAATCTATTATGTTCTTCAGCTATATATTCTCTACTTCTTGTATATTTTTTAAAACTTGTTCTTCCAATTCTAAAAAATTTTAATGCAATTCTTTCTTCATTAGGAGTTATTCCTTCATATACATCCGACTCTTTTCCAACTCCTATTTTTTTACCAATAGCATATAGAATATTCTTATCTAGTAATTTTTTAATAGCTAATACATCTAATCCAAGAGTATTTAACACATATCTTTTAATACCTCCCGGTTTCCATATTAATTTATATGATTGTAATCTTTTAATTCTATAATTTACTTCATCTTCATGAAGTTTAGAATATCTTATTATTGTTTCTAATGGTATAGATTCAAAATAAATCATTTTCTTAGCTAATTCTTTAAGAATAATAAAATCTTCTTCTTCAAGTTCTTTAATTTTTTTTAAAAAATTTTCTAAAGACATTTTCTAAAAAATTTTTTATAAAATGTTGCATAAATTGAAGAAAAATGACATGTTATACTAAGTTTTTTTCCTGAAATATGTGTTTCACAATTTAATATTGCTTTTTTTAGATTTTCTATTCCAAAATCTTTTATAATAGTTTTGCCTGAACCTATTTCTGAAATTGTATGTGCATCACTCCCTCCTATTATTGGAAATTTCTCTTTTTCTGCTATTTCATATGCTTTTTCATTATCTTTTGAAAAAATATTCCTTGCATTAAATGCTTCTATTGCATTAATTTTGCTTCTTAATTCTTTTTCTTTCAAGATTTTTTCTAAAAGTTTCCTATTTCTAAATGATGTTGGATGTGGCAATATAGCTAATCCATCTTGACTATGAATATTATCTAATACATTTAGTAAATCTTTCTCATTAATTTTTTCTTGAATGAATAAAGCTAATATTTGCCCCTCATTAGTATTTATTTCTTCACCTAATATTATATCTATTCTTCCTCTTGCAATTTTCTTAGCTTTTAATGCTCCATTTATTTCATTATGATCTGTTATAGCTATTCCTGAAAGATTTTTCTTAATAGCTACTTCAATTATATCTTCTATTTTTGATAAACTATCATATGAATATATGCTATGAATATGCAAATCATAACTATATTCTTCATTTTTATGTATGTTATTTTGCTTTTCTAATATAAATTTCAAATTTTTCCCCTGTAATATTCCATTCTTTAATTAAATAACTTTCTTTATCTAAAGGTATTTTTTCAAATAATATACTTATTTTTTTAGCTCTAGTTTCTTCTTTTATATAATCGCTTACTTTAATTAATAAATCGCTTTTTTCTTTTGATGGTACAAATATTACACATTCTATATAATCGCTTACATTCAATTTTAATTCTTTTCTCATTATTTGTGTTCTACGAATAATTTCATTTGCTAATGAAATAGATTTAATATATTCATCTTCTCTTTTATCTAAGTATATTTTAGAAAATTTTCCTTCAGAAACACTCATATAATCTGGAATTTCTTCAATAAATTCCATTTCTTCTGAATTAATTTTAACAATCGATCCATCTATTAATTTTATTTCAACTTCATTTTTATTAATTATTTCAGAGAATATTTTTTCATTATCAATATTTTCTAATGTTTCTATTAATATCCTCAATTTTTTACCTAATTTAGGACCTAATTTTGATGGAATAGGTTTAGCTTTAATGGTTACCCCTTCTGGTTTTTCACCTATGTTAAGAATTGTTAATTTATTAGTATTCATTTGTTCTTTAAGATAATCTTTAAAAATCGTTAAAGATTTTTTAACTCTAATAGAATTTGGAGAAATTAGTATATGGCTAACAGGCCATCTAAGCTTTCTTCCAGCTTTTTGTCTGCAAGAGAGAGCTGTTGATAATACTTCTTGAACTATTTCCATTGAATCTTCAATTTCTTGATCAATATATTCTTCATCTACTCTAGGCCATTTAAGCATATGGACACTTTCTGGATCTTCTGGCTTCTTCATTAATTGATATAAAAATTCTGAAAGATAAGGTATTATTGGGGCCCATAATCTAATAAGTCTTTCTAAAACATAATTTAAAGTAGCATAAGCAGCAATTTTATCTTTTGTAGTTTCTTCAATCCATGCTCTTCTTCTTATAGCACGTATGTATATCCTACTTAATTCATTTACTGTAAAATCTAATAATTGTCTAACAGCATAATGCGGTTGATAAGATTCAAGAGAAGCTTCCACATTTTTTATTAAAGAATTTATTCTTGATATAATCCATTTATCTTCAATTCTCATATAATATCGATATAATTGAATAGAATGTTTTGAAGGATCAAACTTATCTAATTCAAAATAAGTTTTAGCAAATGAGAAAACATTAAAGAGAATATTTAAATTTTCTCTAACTTCTGAAACTTCTTCTGGAATAAAATTCAATGAATCCCATGGTTGAGATTTAGATATTAAATATACTCTAAGAGGATCTACTCCATATTTTTCAAAAGCATCTAAAGCCCATATAACATTTCCACGAGATTTTGACATTTTCTTTCCTTCTTTATCTAAAACATGTCCTTGTGTAAGAACTGTTTTAAATGGAGCAATATTGAATGCTATTATTGATGTGAATAAAAGTGTGTAAAACCAACCTCTAGTTTGGTCTATTGCTTCTGTTATAAAATCAAATGGATGAAGTTTATCAAATAATGTTTTATCATTTATGTAATTTATGCTAGCAAAATGTGCAACTCCAGAATCAAGCCATGTGTCTAATACATAAGGTTCCCTATACATTTCTCCATCGCATTTTTCACATTTAAAAACAAATTGATCTATCCAAGGTCTATGCAATTCTAAACGTGAAGGCTTCTTTATAGCTTCTTCTAGCTCTTTTATTCTTCCTATAACTTTTCTTTCACCACATTTTGAACATGTCCAAACATTTAAAGGAGTTCCCCAATATTTTGTTCTTGAAATACACCAATCTTCAGCATTTTGAAGCCAATCTCCAAATCTATTTGTTCCAGCCCATTCAGGATACCATTTTATATTTCTATTTTCTTCAATCATTTTATTTTTTATTTTATCAACTTTTAAGAACCATTGCTTACTTGATAAATATATTAAAGGAGTACCACATCTCCAGCAAAATGGATATGTATGAAGTATTTTCCCAGCTTTTACTAATAACCCTTTTTTAGAAAGGTCTTCTATTATTATATTATCAGCATCTTTAAAGTATAAACCAGAATATTTTCCTCCTTCAGAAGTAAATATACCATTTTGTGATATTGGACAGAAAATTGGTAAATTGAATTTTTTACCTAATGTAAAATCTTCTGGTCCATGAGCTGGAGCAGTATGAACACATCCAGTCCCTTCTTCCATGCTTACATATTCTGCTGGATAAACTCTATGTGCTTTTTCTATATGTTCTTCATGTATTTTAACTTCTTCTATTAAAGGATGAATATATTCTAAACCAATAATTTTATCTCCTTTAAATTTTTCAATTATTTTATATTCTTTTATTCCTATTTCTTCAAAAACTTTGTTTAATAAAGCTTCAGCTAGAATCCATTTCTCATTTCCAATAGAAACAGTAACATAATTTTCATTTGGATGAATTGCTATTGCTTCATTCGCTACTAATGTCCATGGTGTAGTTGTCCAAATAAGTATATATTCATTTTCTTTTCCTTTAATTTTAAATTTTACATAGATTGAAGGATCATAAACTTCTTCATAGCCTTGAGCAACTTCATGAGATGAAAGTGCTGTTTCACAACGAGGACAAATAGGAACAACTTTAAAATCTTCAATTAATAATCCATTTTCATAAGCATTTTTTAAAAGCCACCATATATGCTCCATATATTCATTTCTTCTTGTTTGATAATCATTTTTATAATCAAGCCATAAAGCAAGTTTTTTTGATGCTTCAACCCAATGTGAAATATAATAGTCTACAAGTTTATTACATTCTTCTATGAATTTTTCAATACCATATGCTTCAACATCTCTTTTTGTTGAAAGATTAAGTTTTTTCTCAACTTCAAGCTCTGTAGGTAATCCTTGACAATCCCATCCAGCCATTCTCCAAACATAAAAACCTTTCATATTCATATATCGTAAATATATGTCTTTGTATACTCTTCCTCTAGCATGACCTACATGCATGTATCCATTAGCTGTAGGAGGCCCCTCAAGAAAAGAAAATATAGGAGCTCCTTTATTTAATTCAGCTACTTTTTCAGGAATATTATTAGATTCCCACCATTCGTATATTTTCTTTTCAATTTTTTTAGGAATATATCTACTTATTTCTTCCATTATCTACACTCTCCACAAAAAGAAGTATATTTATTAATAGCAAAATTATCATTTTTTAAATAAAAATATGAATTTGGCGAGCCATTCGCCTCAACTCTAAGAATTTAATAATAAAAATTACAATTTAAGTATTTCATTTTTAATTTAAAATGTTTTTTAAAAAATAATTTTAACTTATATTTCAATTAAAATTATTTTAGACTTAAATAACCATTTTTTCCTTTTTATGAAATTTAAAGAATTTTAATTTTTAAGAAATAAATGTTTTTTATAAAGTTTATCCTTCATTTAAAATTTCTTTTAAAAGAATAATGAATTAATTTTTAATATTTTTTTATTCTTTATATAGAATTATCTTGCAATAGAAAAAGTAACAGTTTTTTTAATTATTATCGAATTTTTGATAAAAATTACTTTTAAGTAATTCCATAATTATCTTACTTAATTCATTCATAGATCTCGAATTGATAACTTTTCAAGGTTAATCGAGAAAGACCTGAATTTTAAAAGTTTGAGAGGAAATGTTTTTAGAAATTAATGAAAATGATATAATACTATTAACTTAATAAACAAACATGTCTATAGAAAAAGCAAAAAAGCTTTGCAAAAAATAGTGATTTAGCTAAAAGCTATCCTTTTATTAAAATCAGAAATAAGAAAATACAATCTATTTTTGCATAAAATCTCTCTAGGATTATTTTCTGAAAATAAGCTTAAATATTTTATTGAAAAAATATAAGATCTTTTTTTATTTTAGCAAAAATCTAAGTTTAAAAATACTTTTCCATGCTTTACAAGCTTACGATAGATTTTTCTAATGTATAAATAAAAAGAAATAAATATAATTTAAATCTAATACTGCTGCTATTATGCTAGAAAAAGCTTTAGTCTTATATAAAATATTTTAAGAAAAAAAGTTTATATGTTCCATAAAAAATGGAATATATGATGAAAATTATGGAATCTATATTAAAAATAGATAATCAATGGAGAATAGTTCTTCCAAAGGAAGTTAGGCAAGCTCTTGAAATAGGTAGGAATGAGAAAATAATTTGTAGAGTAGTCGGAAATAGAGTTATATTAGAAAAGTTTTCTATCAATTCAATACATAAAGCTTTCATGGAACTTGCCGAGAAAGCTCCTGATATAGATCTAGATAGAGAGGAAGTTGAGGGTGAAGATAAATACATCGATAAAAAATATGCACTCCGTAAAATTGGGTTATGAGGCACTTGTCGATGTTGGCATAATAGTAATTGCACATTTCAAAAATCCGGTTAAGCTGTTTTGGAAATCAAATCTATAATTTTAATGTTTTGTGACTTAATATAAATTTTCTATTTTCTTATGATATGAATGGAGAAGCTATCGACAATAATCTTATTTTTAGATATTATT
>Ga0185307_1001658_pt1 | contig 12052 bp, 14 predicted proteins | sample LHCtaG_FD_128010 | JGI IMG/M metagenome (GOLD analysis project Ga0185307, IMG submission 128010) | Hot spring microbial communities from Little Hot Creek, USA to study Microbial Dark Matter (Phase II) - LHC4sed_matched (SPADES... | ecosystem: Environmental > Aquatic > Thermal springs > Hot... | reverse complement strand
TAGCTGAAGAATTAGCAGCTAAAGCATACATATACAACATGCTAATAAACCTAAAAAGCTGAGATGAGAGAAAGCAGCTAAAAACTAGAAGGGGAACTCAGACCAAAAGAATTAAGCCACAAAGTTGTTTTTACTTACTTCAAAATATATGGGCATAAGTGTAGCATTTAAAGAGTTCATTAGACGGGTTTTTGGCATTAATTACACGTATAGGAATATTTCAGTAAACTCTAATGATATTTTTAGATTTAGGCGATATATTGAAAACTATCTTTGATAAGGAGGGGCAGATTGATCTGATGAAGATGGATTGTGAAGGATGTGAGTATTCATTGCTCAAGTTAGATAAAGAAACTATAAAGTTGCCCAGACAATATATTATTGAGATCCATGGATCTGAAACCCCTATACTAGACAAGATGACCGACCGCGGATATAATGTAAAGCTTGTTAAAAGAGTAAATCAATGGATAACCATATATTACTTTACGGTACTCTGGACTTGGCAACATAAAGGTCAGCAATTACCCAGGTTGCTACTTCCATCCAGCGCTTAAAACTGTAGGTTTTCTTATCACATTTATGTATAAAAAATGTTTAAGTAGGAGGGCGCCTTTACTGGTAGTGCAAATGCAAAAATTTCCGGCTTCTTCAAGAGGGAGGAATATTAATAAGTTGACGGGCTAATCATTTTTATGGTAATAATGTATGGGTGAAGCTCTCTCAAGGGAGGAGAAGCTGAGGTTACTTAGAGCTCTAGAGGAGGATTTGGAGTTTAGGTACGCTATTATGGGTCTCATAGGAATCTCGGAGGAGATTAAAAGCCTAAGGGAAGGACAAAATAAGCTCTGGGAGGCACAGAATAAACTTTGGGAGGAGGTTAAGAACCTAAGAGAAGACACGAGGAAACTTTGGGAGGAAATTAGGAGCTTAAGAGAGGAACAAAAAAAGCTTTGGGAGGAACAAAATAAGATCTGGGAGGAAATTAAGAGTTTAAGGGATAACCAGACGAAGATCTGGGAGGAAATTAAGAATCTAAGAGAGGACACAAGAAAATTATGGGAGGAGGTTAGAAGTTTAAGAGAAGGGCAAAATAAGCTCTGGGAGGCACAGAATAAACTTTGGGAGGAGGTTAAGAATCTGAGGGAGAACCAGGAGAATATTCTTAGGGATCTGCATGCACTTAGGGTGAGCTTTGAAAGATTTACGTTAAGCGTTGAGGATGAGGCTAAGGACGTAGTAAGGCATAGGCTTAAAAGCTATCTTAATCTAGATGTGCATTTAGATAGGCTTTGGATCGACGAGAGGGAAATAAATATTTATGGTGTAAGCGGCGATGTATGCGTTATTGGAGAGGCAACAGTCAGACTTGGAATTAAATTGATAGAGGAATTGGAGGGAAAAATAGAGTATCTAAGGCGCGTGAGACCAAACCTACTGAGACCAAAAATAATAAAGGTTATATATGCTGATTATGCTGTTCCCTCAGCCTTAGAAGCTGCCAGGGAGCGCGGCATATGGGTTCTAAAGTGGAGCGGAGACCTAACACCAATATCCGCACTCTAGTAATTCTTCTTATAAGCTAGGTGTTGGATCCAAGAATTTAATCTTCTTTAAAGAAGTGAAAATTGAGTTATGCTATGTTAGATGTTGATAGAAACGAGATACTGTTTATGAGGGTTTATCCATCTAGGAATGCCCCTCACTATATGTGATTCTCTTCTGCCTCGGTCCATAAACGTTGAATAGTCAAAGAACAACCGGTCTCTAAATCATATACGCCGCACTTTGCAGTCAACCCTAAAGAACAACTTTTAATTGATGAGGTGGTTTCAAGATATTTAAGTCTTCTGTCGCTTATTTTGTTTTATGGGGCTTCGTGAGCTAAGTGATGTTGAGTGGGGTGTCATTTCAGCCTTCTTCCGCCTAAGCTTGGAAGGGGTTAGGAGAGCTTCAAGCGACGATAGGTCATTGATTAACGGCATCCTATATGTGGTTGCTACTGGCTGTAGGTGGCGTGAGATGCCTAGAAGGTATGGATCTTCAAGCATAGGAGGGGGTCGAAGGTACATGCCATAGTCGATGAAGGCTCAAAGCCAACAGCCGTAACGATCAGCCCACGTACATCCTCTTCCCCTTGAGGCGAGGGCCATCTCGTATTGGAGGTAGGCCGGCGAGTCGAGGTAGACGGATCTTCCGTGGAGTACGTCCTTAAACACCCTCTCGTTCTCCGCGAGCTCCTCCCCAGTGTCTCCGGCGACGCATAGGTTCACGGTTACCTGGAAGAGCCTCGTTAAGCCGCTCTTCATAATCGTATATTTCGCCCAAGGTTGACCCTAAAGCGTTGGATCCATGGATTTATAAGGCGGAAGGGATTCGGAACCAAAATGCTGGCGCCGGGGGTGGGATTTGAACCCACGCGGCCCGAGTGGGCCACAGGCTATTTGGCTCTTGGCTCCAGGCTTGAACTCGCATATTTACGTGCGATCTGCTCCCTACCAGATTCCCCGCCACTTCCCCCATTTATGGCTCTAGGAGACCCCGGCTTTCAGCATATCTTTTAGAATTTATTTTTTAAACGCGCTATTTATGTTTGATGCTACTTCCATAGCTTTGGATATGTTCCCCTCGGCATTAGAACCCTCTCGGTTTCAACAACTATTCCATGCGTAGCTTCGAGAATTTCCTCTGCGCTTGCTAAGGCTCTTCCAAACGCTACGGCCTCACCTTTAAGAGTTAATATGGCAACCATGTCTCTTGGGTTTATGTCCGACTCAATATACGCTATTCCTGGAGCAGTTAGATGCGCGCCATGGCAAATAGCATCCACAGCTGAGTCTTTAATGAAGATTTTTGGAAGAAACTCTAGGGATCTCTCCATCGGCATAATAAATTTTCTCAGTATTCTGATGTCACCCGTTTCCCGCCATCTCGTGTAGAGATATAATACGTCATGTAGCGTAACAATATTTTTATCCTCGGTGAATGGCCCAGCTCTAACCCTGCGGAGCTCATGCATGTGCGCTCCACAGCCCAAAGCCTTACCCATGTCATGAATCAGCTTCCTAATGTAGGTTCCAGCCTCGCATCCAACCCTGAAAAGAATGTTTCTGCCATCTATCTCTAAGGCTTCAAGATAATAGATTGTCCTAATGCGTAGGGTTCTCTTAACGGATGCTCTAAGGGGAGGTCTCTGATAAATCTTCCCTTGAAACTCGCTGAAGACTTCTCTGATCCGCTCCTCCGATATATCTCCATGAAGCTTCATTACACCAACATATTCTTTCCCAGCCTTTAGAAGGGATTGAATAACCTTCGTAGCCTCCTCGAGGGCAACCGGTAGAACGCCGGTCACTTTGGGATATCCACACCCGCCGGGTTTCAGCGGGCTCTAAGGTCCCTCCGTGACCGGCCTGCTCAACGCCTAATATACGTTTAACCCAGGCTGTAACCTCGTGGCTTGATGGACCTGGCGGTTTATCTAGGTTTATGACGCCAAACTTTATTATGTCCGGGTATGGGCGCTCCTCTGGCTTATACCCATATCTCGGATCTGTTTCGCCTTCAGATTTTATTAGGAGTTCTCTTTTAATGTTCCATGGCGCTTTAATATCCTGCATCATTCTCTATCTCCAAGGGGGCATTGACTCATTGCGGCTTCTCCCTCTGCACGTATTTTTCAATTAGCCCGTTTTCAACTAAAGCCTTGTAGACTTCTTCGTCGGATGCTCCTCTTTTTATTTTAATGAGGTCATCCGTAGGCTTTAGATGATTTATGTTTGCTCTTCGCCTTCTGACGCCGTTAACGTTCTTTGGCCCCGTCACCAACACGTAATTCCTGTCTATGACATCTATTATCACGCAATGTCTACCACTTTCCCTACCCCTAATCTTTAAGCAGATCCTTCCAACCTCTATTGCAGGCATCGCAGAGTCACCTCTTTCTCTTCCTTTCAATAGAATTCAATCTTATAACTGTTTATCTCAAACTGAGACTTTATGGGGCTTCTCCATTAAACTTCTCTTCTCTCCAACGGAGCCATCTTTGAAGTGCGGTTTCCTAAGTACAGCATCATTTCCCTTCTCGATCTCCCTAGCCTCATCAGCCAATCTTGCAGCGGCTCTCATAATTTCATGTGCGGCGGCGACAAGCGGAATATATATTTCTGGCTCATGAACCTTGAAGCATGCTTCAAAGGTTATTGCGGAGACCTGTTTAGCGAGCTCGTAGGCAGCCATAGCCTTAGCCCTAGCATATGGGTTTGAGAAGCCAGCTGCCTCAACAGCTCTTTTACCATCAATTACTATTCTTGGAAGAGACGGCTTCTCACCAGTTTTAATGGCATCGATAACCTTGTCTATCTCCTCAACTATTACATTGAATACGCCTGTCACAGTTAAAACCTTAATTATTTCAGAGTTATATAGAGCCATCTCGGCGGGGTCGAGGAACTCTCTTCTAGCACCTATCATTGAATCTGCCTCAACAATTATGTATCCAAAACCAGATCCCTCAAGATCTTTAACAATCTTCTTTGCCGGGTTATCAGTTATCACTATGGCAGGTTTACCGGAGGCGCAGATGATCTTACGTGCTTCAGTTGGTCCAGGCGTCGTCTGTGCTGGTCCAACGAATATTATTAGGTCAACATCTTGCCTCAGAATTTGCTCTGCTGCATAGACGCATTGCTCCTGCGTAACCTTTGCCCCAGATCCAAAAACCACAATCTGGATGTCTTCTCTCTCAGCTCTTTCATCCAAGAGAACCTCCAGCAGCGGCAGAGAACCTATGCATCCAGCCTTTAATACGCCGACTCTAACCATTTTATTCATAACTCAACCCTCCTAACACCATTATAAAGATATTGAGTTAGCCCGGAAATAATATAAGGATTACATGACAACCTTTAATTACGGGAATTTCCTCTTTTTTAAACAATCGTTGAGGAGGAGGATGTTTTTGATAGTCACCGAGCAGAAAACTTTTGACGAAATCCTGAGGATGCTTGAACCCTTCAAGAAAATCTTTGTGATGGGCTGTGGAACATGCTCAACCGTTGTCCAGACTGGTGGAGAAGAGCAGGTTAAGAAGATGGCTGAAAGGCTGAGGGAGGCTGGAAAAGAGGTTGTTGGAGTAACAGTTGTCGAAACACCATGTGATGCAAGAATTCTTAGAAGGGATACACGTAAGGTTAAGGATGCAATTGAGTCGTCCGATGCAATACTATGCATGATGTGCGGTGCAGGGGTTCAAGATGTTGTCGAACACTTGAAAAAACCATCTGTTCCAGCACTTAATACAAAATTTCTCGGCTTAATAGAGCATATAGGGGAGTTCTATGAGAGGTGTAGGGCGTGCGGGGAATGCATACTCTATGAGACTGGGGGAATATGCCCAATTGTGCGTTGCCCTAAGGGTATGTTGAATGGACCGTGCGGCGGCATGTTTGATGGGAAGTGTGAGGTGGGTGGATACAAGCGTGACTGCGCCTGGGTTCTCATATATAATAGGCTTAAGGAGCTTGGCATGCTTGGCATCTATAAATCTTATAAGCCGCCGAGAGACTACTCCAAGTTGAATGTGCAGCCCAGAGAAATCATATGGTCTAAGGCTTCAGGAGGCGACTAACCATGTCCAGAACATATATAAGCGAATTGATGGCGAGCTTAGAGTCTGGGAAATTTACCTTTACTGGAGAACTAGAACCCGAGAAGACAACAAACCTGGCGCGTTATATTGAGGCTGCTAAAAAAATCAAGGGATATGTGGTGGCGTGTAATGTAACCGATAACCCTCAGTCATTTGCATATATAAGTAGTTTAGCAGCATCCTACATCGTTCAGAGGGAGACGGGTCTAGAAACAATATACCAGGTGACGTGTAGAGATAGAAATCGGATAGCCATCTTCTCAGATCTTCTTGGAGCTGGCGCACTTGGAATAAAGAATGTTCTCGCATTAACTGGCGATTATACAACTCTAGGAGATACACCTCAAGCTAAACCTGTCTTCGACCTAGACTCAGTTCAGCTGGTTAGAATTATAAGGCGGATGGTTGACGAAGGCGTTGATGTAAACGGTAAGCCGATTGAGGCTCCACCGAAATTCTTTATTGGCGCAGGAGCCAACCCAAACGCCAATCCAATTGAACCGGAACTAATAAAGTTTGAGAAGAAGGTTCAATCCGGAGCAGACTTCTTCCAAACACAAGTAGTATTCGACATTGAGAAGGCTAAAAGTTTCCTAGAGGAGACGAGGAAATATAATGTGCCGGTGATGATAGGAATATTTCCACTGAAATCTTATGGTGTAGCCGAGTATTTTGATAAGAATGTTCCCGGCGTTAAGGTGCCCGGAGAGTTAATGGACGCCCTAGCTAAGGCAAGCGAGATCTCCGACAAGAAGCTGAGGAGATCGAGATATGATGAGATAAACCTTAACTTCTTCACGGAGTTCATTAGGGAATTGAGGAGAACAACCTCCGCGGCCGGATGCCACATAATGTCCGTCGGCTACGAAGAGATAATACCGCCGTTAGTTGAGGCAGTGAAATAGGCTAAGGGGAATCCTTTTCATTTCACCCACTTTTTATTCATTAAATAGATGTGGATTGCTTTAGCAGCTTTTTTCCCAGATCCCATGGCGCTTATAACTGTTGCTTCGCCAGTAACTATGTCTCCCCCCGCATATACTCCTTCAAAGCTCGTCCTCATGTTTTCATCGACGATTATTGTTCCATCTTTCGCTACCTTAAGTCCTGGCGTAGTCTGCTGTATAAGTGGGTTTGGTCTTCGGCCAATAGCGACTATCACGGTGTCAAAGTCCATTGTGAAGTTTGAGTCCTCTACTGGAATCGGCCTACGCCTCCCGCTTTCATCGGGTTCAGAAAGCCGCATTTTTATACACTCCATCTTTCTCACCCATCCCCTCTCGTCGCCATAATAGGCGACCGGCAGAGTTAGAAAATCGAATATTACACCCTCCTCCTCTGCATTCTCCACTTCCTCTCTTCTAGCCGGCATCTCGGCCCTCGTTCTCCTATAGATTACATGCACTTCCCTAGCGCCGAGCCTTAAAGCACATCTAGAGGCATCCATAGCTACATTTCCAGCTCCAATAACAGCGACTTTATCCCCAACCTTAATTGGAGTATCCCACTTCGGAAACAGGAAAGACTTCATTAGGTTAACACGTATGAGAAACTCATTTGCGCTGTATATTCCACATAGGTTTTCTCCCGGTATACCCATGAATGTCGGTGGGCCTGCGCCGGTACCAATAAAAACTGCATCAAAGCCCTCATCGTTCATCAACTCTTCAATTGTATAGAGTCTTCCAATCAAAGAATCTGTCTTAATCGTAACGCCAAGCCTCTTTATGTAGTCGATTTCCGCCTGAACTATGCTTTTTGGAAGCCTGAACTCCGGGATCCCATAGGTTAAGACCCCACCAGGCTCATGAAGGGCCTCAAAGACTACTACTTCATGGCCAAGTTTCACGAGTTCGCCCGCCGCAGTTAGCCCAGCTGGGCCGGATCCGACAACTGCCACACGCATTCCGGTGGACGACATTCTCTCCGGAAGCTCAACGCCATGCTTCCGCTCCCAGTCAGCTAGAAACCTCTCCAACCTGCCAATTTGAACTGGGTCGCCTCTCTTACCCAACGTACAGTTCTTTTGGCATTGATCCTCCTGTGGACAGACCCTGCCGCAGACAGCTGGCAGACTATTCTTCTCCTTAATCTTCATTATAGCTTCTCTAAATCTCCCCTCCCTGAGAAGTTTTATGAATCCTGGAATATCTATTTCAACTGGGCAACCGGTGACGCATTGAGGATTAGCGCATTGTAGGCATCTTTCTGCCTCCATTATAGCCTGCTCTTCACTATAGCCGAGGGCAACTTCATTGAAGTTACGTATTCTCTCGTACGGCGGCTGCTTGGGCATAGGAACAGCTTTAAAACGATCCCATCTATCTCTATTGCTCATATCTTACACCGCCCGCTTACTTGCCTCCCAGAGGTTAAGGGCCATTTTTTCCTCTGAGGAGAAAGCCATCTGCCTTCTTATTAATTCTGCGAAGTCCACTTCATGCGCATCAAAATCAGGTCCATCTACGCATACAAACATAGTTTTGCCGCCAACAGACACTCTGCAGGCACCACACATCCCCATGCCATCAACCATCAGCGGGTTTAAGCTTGCAATAGTTTTAATTTTATGAGGTCTGGTGACTTCGGCGACAGCCCGCATCATCACAGCTGGCCCGACTGTGTAAATCATGTCAAAGCTGTGTCCCTCACTAAGTAGACTTCTGAGGACATCGCTCACAAAGCCCTTGTATCCTTTCGTCCCATCATCCGTAGATACGTAGAGGGCGTCCGAGCACTTCTCCATTTCATCCTCAAAGATTAATAAAGCATCCGTCCTCGCACCTATTATAGATGTTACTTTGTTTCCGACTTCCTTGAGGGCTTTGGCAACTGGATAGGCTGCTGCCACCCCAACTCCCCCACCCACAACACATACAGATCCATAATATTTTACTTCCGTTGGGTTTCCGAGGGGGCCAACTACATCCAATATGCTGTCGCCAACATTTAACTCGCCAAGCTTCCTAGTTGACACACCGACTTCTAAGAAGACTAAGGTTATCGTCCCACCCTCAGCATTCCAATCTGCAAGTGTAAGTGGGAAACGTTCACCTACATGGTTAACTCTCAGAATAACAAATTGGCCGGGTTTGGCTTTTCTGGCTATCTCGGGAGCAGAGACCTTTATGAGTTTAACTCTCGACGCCAGCTCCCTTTTCTCGACAATTCTATACATTTATACCACTCCGACGCCTAAGTAAACTTTACCGATATTGCCATATTTTTAGCAAATGTTTCTTTAAAAAATTTAAAGATTATGCTAAATATTGAGAAGATGATTTTTATCATTGAGGCGCCTCCATGGAGCTAATAGATACCCACGCCCATTTAGAGAGCATTGAGGATTTAAAGGATGCTATTAGAAGAGCTGTTGAGGTAGGCGTCGTTGCAATAATCGCTGTAGGCTCAGATTATGAGTCGAATCTTTGGGTTCTGCGTGAAAGCCATAAATATGAAAGAGGGTTAAAGATTTATCCAGCTTTGGGGCTTCACCCCTGGGGCCTAGACTCCTCAAAGATTGAGGAGACGATTAACCTCATTGAGAAAAACATTAATGATATTATTGCGCTGGGCGAGGTTGGGTTAGATTACTGGTATAAAGATGCTAGGAAAAGTGATGGCGTCAGAGAGATTCAAAGAGAAGCTTTTCGAAGGATACTGAACTTGGCGAGGAGAAGTAACAAGGTGGTGTCTATTCACAGCAGAGGCGCGTGGATGAACTGTGTTGACATGGTCATAGAAGCAGGCGTTAAAAAGGCTGTTTTTCATTGGTTTAGTGGGCCGCTTGAGGCTCTCAGAAAGCTGCTTGATCATGGATACTACGTTTCCGCGACACCGGCGGCAGCCTATAGTAAGGAGCATAGAAGGGCTCTAATGAAGACGCCACTAGAAAATATAGTCTTAGAAACCGATTCACCAGTAGTTTATGTAGGCGAAAAGTCTGAGCCATCTCATATAACCAAGGCTTTAAATGCCGTAGCGGAGCTGAAGGGCGAGAGAATAGATGTTGTCGCTGAAAAGACCACAGAGAATGCCAGAAGAATCTTTGGGATCCACTAGACTTTTAGGGCAAAGTTTAAGATTATCTCTGGATTTATAACTTCCGGGTGAAAAAGACAGGAATATATCTCCTTAGATTCATGTTTAACCATGCAATCTAATCTTCCAGCCTTAGCCAAAACTTTTAAAGGCCTTCTCACTTCGGCAGCTTTATTCGTTAAAAAGAAGGCGTAGAAACTGCCATTAACCAGTTTATTGTGTTCTATGGTCCTCACCTTGAAGACCCCAATCCTTCTCCCATCCATAATTTTACCGCCAAAGACCCTTACAATTGCCTGAAAACTTGACCCCACGCCTAAAACTGGTTTATCAAATTTGTTTAACCAAGAAAACCACTCATCTTCTAGAAAGGCGTGGTCCTTCAGCGGCGACCCGGAGATAACAGTTTTCTCAAAAATTTTAAGGTCCTCCTGGGAAATGCTCCGATAATGCTTTATAGAATATTCTATCCCTCCATGTCTAAGAATTCGTTCAATGGGTTTGATGAATTCCATATTGCTCAGCGGATCAGAGCATAAACTTATTATCAGAACCTTCATTTATCAATCAGCCTCAAGCCTCTTATCATAAATATTCCGGAGTTACCCCTATATTGAATCTCATAGTCAGTAACTTCTATTCTTTTCCTGAAAATTGGTCCGTCTAGAACAGTGGTTTCTATTTCGCCGCCCTCTCCGGCGGCATTGAAGCCATGCTTCTCCCCTAAGTCTAAGAGTTCCCTCGCAAGACTCGGCGACATTGTTTTTCCAAGAAAACTTTCATCAAGCGGGTAAGCAAAGACCCCTGAGATAATTACCTTAAAACCTTCCCTTAAAACTTCACTAAGCAGCTCCTCTGGATCCATAAGCCATAGTGGATTGAAGCACCAAAGATTCATCTTGTCACATAAACGTTGTATTCTGCTAGCCTGATACATTGATCTAATAATGCCGGCGACAACCCCCTCAATTCTAAACCTCTTAACGGCTAGCTTTAAAGCTCTATTTAGATCGGCTAATCCCCCCTTCTCATCGTCGCTTGTCTCAATCTGAATTAGCGGTAGACCCATGGCTTCGGCTTGAAATTTCGTCACCCAAACATTTGGAAAGTGGAATATGCGGCTCTCAATACTTTTCGGAACCAAACTTATTAAGCAGACGACATTATGGTATCTCTGAGCCTTATATGTAGCCAGGCATGAATCCTTTCCACCTGAAAAGAGGGAGGCTATATTCATTTCTTCCCCAGAGGATTCCTCTCTAATTTACCCTATAAATTTAATGACGTTTGATCCACGAGGTACACCGATGGATTTGGCGACTGCGGAGCATTTAGCTCTGAGCATATATGTTATTGGCTTATCTATGACTCTCTCCACCTCCGTTAAGCTCTCATAGTATCCTTGCCCCTTAGCGATTATTAAGTCAGCCTCCTTCAAGAGTTTCTTGAAATCCTCTGAACATTCTTCTAGGTTTAAACCTATAGAGTCGCTGCCAACTTCAATAACCTCCGCAACCTCACTTAATCCAACCTCTAACGCATCTCTCATTGTAGCATCGTTCAAAATTGGCCCAGACTTCACAGCCGCAAAAATTTTAACAGGATACTTCTTCACAATAACTTTAATGAAGAGTTTATCGAAGACAACCTCGCCAGCGTTGTCCAGAAAGTATAGGGCCGTCCTCGATTTTGAGAGGGCGTCCATAAGCTTTTGGGAGTCATCTATGGTCAGTCCGCTTTTCAAGCAGATTAACAATGACCTTTTAAGATCCTCTGTGGAAACATGGTATCCCTCAACCTCAAAGTCTATTGAGTTTCCGCATATTGCTCCAAGAGCCGCAAACCTGAAGGCTTCCACCTCATTCATTCTATTGACTTCACCCTCCAGTGGAGGCAATAGCTCCATGGCTAGCCTATTTGACTCATCTTTTAAATGCGCAAAGGGATCAGTATTCCCAGAAAATCTCTGTACAAGTTTGAAGACATATGTGTGCAATGCTGTTGGAGTCATATTCATTAAATTATTTCTTTCCTCATTTAACCACTTTATAGTTTCAACTAATACTTTCCTTTGAACCACTTCATCGCTGGTTGCTTTTGTGGCGATATCATAAGCTGCTCTAAGAGTGCATGGTATGCATAGCAGATGTGCCTTCATTTATATTTACCGCCTTAAACCTAAGCCCTATATTACTCCAAAAAAGACGCTTTTATAAGCGTAGCGTCTAAGAGGGCGGATACTGTCAAGTTATCTTTTTAGGGGAGCTTTGAGAAGCCGCTTTTGGGAGGTGATTTCCATTAGGTGGCTCCTCAAAGCCCTCCATAATAGTGGGTTGTTTAGGCGTAATAGGTTTTCGCTGG
>Ga0185307_1001655_pt1 | contig 12065 bp, 12 predicted proteins | sample LHCtaG_FD_128010 | JGI IMG/M metagenome (GOLD analysis project Ga0185307, IMG submission 128010) | Hot spring microbial communities from Little Hot Creek, USA to study Microbial Dark Matter (Phase II) - LHC4sed_matched (SPADES... | ecosystem: Environmental > Aquatic > Thermal springs > Hot... | reverse complement strand
CAACCTTACCGTAAGACGAGAGCTCCTCTTTAGAGAAGCCTTCCGAAACATCTACCCTAAACCTATATGGTACTAAAGCCTTCAATTCGTCAACCGTACCCTGTGCAGCGACACGCCCACGATCTAACACGACGACGTAGTCTGAGAGCGCCTCAGCCTCGTTCAGAGAGTGTGTTGTAAGCACTGCAGAACCATATCTCTTACAGTAATCTCTTATAACAGACCAAATCCTCCTCTGATTAACTACATCTAAGCCGAGTGTAGGCTCATCTAAGAAGACTAGCTCAGCATACGCTGAAAGAGCCATAGCTAAAAGGATCCTCTGCCTCAAACCACCAGACAACTTATCTGCTGATATATTAGCATACTCTACTAATTCAAGGTCTTCAAGCACCCTCTTAGCTCTAGCCTTCGCCTCAACCCTACTGAGACCACGCGCCAAAAGAGTGTAGTAGATGTGATCCCAAGGTGTTAGGGGTGGGAAAGGTCTGCTCTCTTGCGGCAAGACGCTTATGCGCTCACGAACCTTCTTAGCTTCGCTGACCACATCAAAGCCTAAGACCGTTACGCTCCCTCTTGTAGGTAGGAGCTGTGTCGTAGCGATTCTCAGAAGTGTGGTCTTACCTGCGCCGTTTCTGCCAAGCAGAGTTAATATGCCAGACGAAGGCATCTTGAACGATACATTATCTAACGCCTTTTTTTCACTACCCTTATAGATTTTAGTAAGGTTCGTGCACTCGAAGACCCCCATCAACTTCTCACACCATTAAACATCTTGGCGGCTGAGCGTGTCATATTCCAGGCTGTAAAGGATAGCGTCCTCTTCTCCTCTATAATACCCTTTAAGCAACCCCTCCGCTTTAAACCCAAGCTTCTCATATAAGCGTCTAGCAGCTGAATTCTTAACAGAGACTTGGAGAACTATCCTCCGCGCACCATCCTCCTTTAGCATCCGAAGGGCTTGTGACATCAAGTATGTCCCGACTCCTCTGCGTCTAAACCGCTTAACAACACCGATTGAAAGTATAGTGCCAACGTAGCCTTTCTTTTCAAAGGCTACATACCCAATGGGGTTACCAAACGTTTCAGCGAGAAGAATAGTGCAGCCCCTGTTTTTAAGCATCGCCTCAAAGACCGCTCTATCATACGGGTATTCAAAGCACTCTTCTTCAATCCTCAGCAAATCCTCAACATCAGCCAAAGAAGCTCCTCTAACAATGATGTTAGCATCTAATAGCAACCAACCCACCCGCCTCGACCAGCAAACAGTGTTAACAAAAGGTACTTATTTATAGTTGGGTTTGCTCGGTTTGGAACGAGTTTACCTCAAGATTTAAGCCGGCGTAGATTCTTAATCTTTCAATATCTTTATCATTCTCGTCCATTTCCCTAAAGATGCCCTCTCGGTGAAGCCCATTTTCCTATAGAATTCTTTCGCCGAAAAATTCTTCACACCGACCCATAGCCCCATAATTCTTCTATTCCTCTCTTCAGCGTAATCTACAGCCTTTTCCACAAGCGTTCTTCCGATACCTCTCCCCCTATAATCCGGATGGACAAAGAGCTCGTGTATCTCGCCTACATCTTCACCCTCTATGACGCTAAACCAATTTGTATCACAAGCCATAAAGGCTATAGGTTCGTCAGATTCAACTATTATAAAGCCTTCAGGATCCCTTTTCAACAACCATCTAAAATACAACTCTATATCCTTCTTTTGGGTATAGGCGTATTCTTCAAGTCCTCTATAAGACAGGCTATATAACTTGACAAAGGATCCGATGTCGCTAGGCATCACTTTTCTGATGTTCACAATAACCTTTTTACAGCAGCTGTTTTAAAAATTCTTGATTGATGGATCGAATGGATCCCGTGCATATTCTGGAAAGATTAAGTAATATTGAGTCATCATCTAAAAGAGAAGATAAACTTGCTTCATTCCTTATAAATCACTTAAAAAATTTAGGGTATAACTCTTTTACAGAATACTCAAACGTCCTCCTCTCACCTGAGAAAGAGTTTATCATCGCAACCCACATGGACACCTTTAAGGTTCTATCCCCATTTTCATTTGATGGTGAATACGCTTATGGAACAGGTGTCTGTGATGCTAAGGCTAGTATAGCGGCGATTCTCCTAGCGTTGGAGAGAATCGATTCGAAAGAGCTGAATTTCGGGATAGCTTTCTTTTGCGACGAAGAAGATAGTGGTAGTGGTTCAGAGAATTTCTGCAGAGTATACAAGCCTAAGATGGCTATCATCATGGAGCCGACTAATATGAGGATAGCAAACGTACAGTACGGTGGTCTAGAACTGAAGGTTAAGGCCAAAGGAGTTTCCGCACACGGCGCTGTGCCGAAGATGGGTGATAACGCCATTGAGAAGTGCATTACAGCCGCGCATAGCTTACTGACCAACATTAAGGATGCTATTATCTCAGTTCAATATATCAAAGGAGGCGACCCTGAGGATTACGTCGTACCAGATGAGTGTGAAATGCGGGTCGAACTATTCTTTAACCCGGACGCAAAAGCAGAGTTGGTGCTGGCTAGAGTTAAAGAGTTATTTCCTCAAAACGAATTTGAGGTCACAGTTAAAGAGGCTTATGACGGCTTCGTTAGTAGTAGAGCTTCTGCACTTTTGGAGAAGGCGATGAAGAAACTCGGCTGTCAAATCGAATTCTCCGATATGCCATCTTGGACCGATGCCGTTAACCTTTACAAGTATGCTGATTGCGACTCTGTTATCTTTGGACCCGGCGAACTACATCTCTGCCACACAAAGTATGAGCGTGTAAGAATTAAAGATGTAGAGTTAGCAGCTAACATTCTGATAACCCTAAATACCTTACTTTTGTACTGAATTGAATTATTTTTATGAACCGCTTTGTCCGAAGATTTCTTCGGCTGCTTCTTCATACACTTTTAAAGCGTCTTTGCTGAAGAGCACCAGAACAACCTCATCAAACACAGGCTTCTCTTCTAGAAACTCCTTAATCGCCTTTAACGCGACTCTGCTCGCTTCAGCAATGGGGTAGCCGTACGCGCCCGTACTGATGGAGGGAAAGGCTATGCTCTTTATGCCTTTTGAAGATGCGAGCTCTAAGCAGCTTCGATAAGCTTGTGCAAGTAGGTTGGCTTCACCCTCCCCTCCGCCTCGCCAGATCGGGCCTACGGTGTGTATCACATATTTCGCCTTAAGTCTACCTGCATTAGTTATAACCGCTTTACCTGTTGGTAATCCATCTGGATATTGGGTTGCTCTGATCCTCTTACATTCCTCTAAGATGCTTGGTCCGCCTTTTCGATGTATGGCTCCGTCAACACCCCCTCCCCCCATGAGGGTTGGGTTGGCTGGGTTAACTATCGCCTCAGTCTCTTGTTCCGTTATATCTCCTTGGATTATCTTTACAACTGTTCCTTTGATTTTGAATTCCATATCGATCCCTTTTTAGAGTCGCTGCCCTAAAATATATTTGTCTTAACCGGTTGTGATCTGTATTATCCCAAGCACTATGAGGGCTGCGCTCAAATAAACTCTTAAGCCCACACGCTCATGTAAGAAGACTCTGCCTATGATCGTGGAGAAGAGAGGTGAGGTTGAGGAGAGCGGAACAGCTTTAGCTACCCCTATACTATCCATCCCCACTAGTAATAGAAGATTCCCAATGCTCAGACCGAGAATACCGGCTGAAGCGAGTATGAGAAGGGTGCGCCTATCTAACTTAGCGGGGTTGTAGCCTCTAGCGTAAGCAAACCCTACGAGTATTAAGGCTAAGAAGGGCAGCCTAACAGCATTCAGAGCCGCGACACTATAATAGTTTAAAGCGTAGCCTAACAGAAGGATGCCAGTACCCCAGATAGGAGCGCATAGAAGGGTTAGGAAGAAACTCTTCGTCGTAAAGCTACCTTCCCCCTCTCCGCTTGGGCTTATGAGCCAGAGCCCGAAGACGATAAGTAAGGCACCAATTATTACTGAAAGTGTTATCTTTTCACCTAGAAATAGGAAGGCACCTAGGGTTAAGAAGAGAGGGTAAGTGTTTGCAACAGGCATAACCCTCGCTGCACCTACCTTCTTCAGAGAGTAGATGTAGAGGGTGTCTCCAAGCACGATACCCAGCAACCCCGCTGTGAAAGCGGCGATGAAGGCCCCTAAATTTGGGGTTAGAAGCCCATTTACTTCACTAGTAACGAAGACAAGTAGTAGTGATCCTACTGTTGCAGCCGCTACTCTAATGGCGTTAGCTAGAAGTGGCTGGGTTTTAGAAGACCCTATCTTTAATAATGCTGCGGTAGTCGTCCAGCAGAGGGCTGCACCTAGTGAAGCCACTACGCCGATGAACACAGACATTTTTGTTAGGCTGCAAATAATGGGGTATTTTAGAGTATTGAACGGCTTAATTTACGGTATGATTTCGCAGCTGTTGAACTTGGTGTATGCTAGATCCTCTAAGCCTATTACACCATCTGCCAGTGCCTTCTCGACTAAAGGTTTAACACACTTTAAACCATCTATTAGCAATTTTACTGTGCTGCAGACGAATTTAAAGCCCTCTTCACCCCACAGCTTCGTTATGTTAGCGTAGAGACATCTTCCGCCGCAAATTGAGAGTATATCACAGGTGTTACAAGGCGGATTTAACTTAACAGTGGTCGGTAAAGCGGATGGCTCCGTATCTCTAATATTACCTAAGTAGTATGCTTTAAAACCTACCATGCTTGGGCATGGTACTATTGTGCCGTCGGTCTGAATAGTGTAGTGAGCCCAGCCTGAGCCGCATCTTAAACCAGCTTCACCACCTTGGAGTAGGGTCTCCATAACGCCTAGGAAGGGGTAGATGCGAAGGACGCGTCCAGTAGTGATCTGATCAGCCCAGAGATGTATGAGCCTTAGAAGACCGGGACCATAGCTCTCCTCTACCCATCTACTGAAGGCTTCTGGGTTGTAGTCGCTTCGCCAGAACTGTGCATCTAGCTGCCAATGGACAGAATCGAATAGGTTGCCGCACTCTAAGAGTAAGTGCTTTACGCTGGATTCTATGTCAGTCTGTTGGCTGACGGTCATCCGCGCTATGACCTCGCCTTTAAAACCCCTTTCTCTTATGATCTTCACATTCTCTATAACTCTCCTGTAGACACCTTTCCCCCTATAGAAGTCTGTGAGCATCTCGTCACCATCTATCGAGACCAATATGGTGTGCAGCCGCCTCAGATATCTCGGCTCTATTCTATCTATTAGAAGACCGTTAGTCTGAACCATAAACCTCTCAGCTTCAACATTATCCATTATCTCGAACATCTTATCCAATCTAAGTAGAGGTTCGCCACCATAAAAGATTAAGTTCCCCACCTTAGCCTTAGAGCAGAAGGATTTCAAGAGATCTATGCTGTAGGATATTTCGTCGGGAATAGAATAATCAACTTCAAAGTCGAAGCTGCTCCCAATATCTTGGCAACACTTACCGTAGCAATACCAGCATTTTAGGTTGCAAAATGAGGTCAAGATGACAAACAGATGCATCTAGAACCTCCTAAGTAGGAGCTTAAAATAAACCCTTCTTTAAAAGATTTTTATATCAGATAAACAGCTGCCAATATCTGGGGTCAGTATGGTTAACATTTTAGCTGAACCATACTTCTGGATAGCACCGATAGGAGGAATAGCAGCAATAATTACAGCACTAGCCCTAATATGGAAAATACTCTCGATCAAAGTGGATGATCCAAAGGCTGCTGAAGTAGCTTCAGCAATACGGGTAGGAGCTTACGCCTTCATGAAGAGGCAATATTCAACGATAATTATCATAGCTCTCATTATAGCAGCGATCCTATTAGTAGCGGGCTACATCGCACCCAAAGAAGCTGAAGCAATAGCCGTTCACTTCGGACCAGGAGCAGCTCTAGCGTTCCTCATAGGAGCCTTCGCATCACTATTGGCAGGTTTCATAGCTATGGATATGGCCACACGTTCTAATGTTAGAACTGTCATTATGGCGAAGAAGGGGATAGAACCTGCTCTGAAGACGGCTTTCTACGGCGGTGCAATAATGGGGCTTCTTGTAACAGGCTTAAGTCTTCTCGGCGTCACGGCTCTCTTTATACTATATGGGGCGAATGAAACCACACCGACTAAGATCATAGGGATGGGGTTTGGTGCGAGTCTCGTAGCGCTCTTCGCACAGTTAGGTGGTGGGATATATACGAAAGCAGCTGATATGGGTGCCGATCTAGTAGGTAAGGTTGAAGTTGGCATACCAGAAGATGATCCGAGAAATGCTGCTGTAATAGCGGATAATGTAGGTGATAACGTAGGTGACTCAGCAGGCCGTGGAGCAGATTTATTTGAATCTGCGACAGCGGAAAACATAGGTGGCATGATTATAGGAGGCGTAATAGCATACTGGACCCAGAACTGGGCCTTCCTAGTCTTCCCGATTATAGCTAGAGCACTTGGTATATTCGCTACCTTAATAGGCATGCCATTTGTTAGGTTAGGCAGAGGAGAAGAGCATAAGCCGATGAGAGCCCTACACAAAGGGCTCATCGTCACCACGATAATGTGTGCAATACTCTTCTATGTCGCCATACAGCTTCTCTTTGGCTCGGAGCCAGGCGCCATATACCTCTACTTCTCTATGCTTGCTGGGCTAGCGGCAAGCATCTTAGTTCAAGTTATAACAGACTACTACACAGGCAGAGAGAGGGGGCCTGTTAGGCGGATAGCTGATGCTTCCCAAACAGGAACAGCGACTAACCTGGTAACAGGCTTCTCAGTGGCGCTCGAAACAACCGCTTTACCCATAGCCTCGCTTGGAGCCTGTCTACTTATAGCCTATTACTTTGGTACGCTCTTTGGTGCGGCGAACCCAATGTTAGGTGCGAACGCTTCACTCATAGGCGGCGTGTACGGCACGACTTTGGCTACGATGGGTATGCTTGCTGTGATGGGTATGGTTCTAGCTTTAGACGGCTACGGACCGATAGCAGACAACGCTGGAGGTATAGCAGAGATGTCTGGGCAGAAGGGAATAGATGAAAGCATGGAGGCTCTTGACGCTGTTGGTAACACAACAAAAGCTCTAACAAAGGGCTTCGCTATGGGAAGCGCTCTGTTAGCCGCGCAGCTCCTCTTCCAAGCCTACATCGAGGCAGCAAATGAGTATCTAAGAAGCTTAAACCTACCTGAGATCAAACTTGATCTCAGCAACCCTGTCGTGCTTGTTTCAACACTTATTGGGGCGATGCTCCCCTTCATCTTCTCAGCATTCGCTATCAGAGCTGTAGGTTTGGCTGCTAAAGAAATGGTTAACGAAGTAAGGAGGCAGTTCAGAGAAATACCCGGTCTGATGGAGGGTAAGGCAAAACCAGAGTACGACAGGGCTGTAGATATCAGCACAAGAGCGGCGCTAAGGGAGATGGTTCCACCAGGTCTACTAGTTGTGGTAGTTCCGATAGTTGTAGGTGTCCTTCTAGGCTGGAGTGCTGTGGGTGCTCTGGTCATAGGTGCGACCTTAGCCGGTATACCCCTAGCCATATTAATGAATACGGGAGGCGCAGCTTGGGACAACGCTAAAAAGTTCATCGAAGCTGGGAACCTAGGGGGTAAAGGCTCACCCGCACACGCAGCAGCAGTCGTAGGGGACACAGTAGGCGACCCGATGAAGGATACAGCAGGCCCATCTCTCCACGTGCTGATTAAACTGCTTAATACGCTCTCGATCCTCTTCATACCGCTCTTCATAGGGATACTTGGGCTCTAATCTTCTAGGGTAGAAACTCAGAAAACCAATTTCTACAATTTTTATGCTTCTAGCCAGCGCCACTTATCTTGAGTAGTAGGAGAGGTTCTTCGCTTAAATCTAGCATCGCACGTAGAGTTGTGGTAGATCTGATCAAGATCGGTTCGCAGACGAGGTTAAGTGACGCACATTCAACCATGGCGTTAAAAGCCGCGTGACCCACCTCATTATGCACGTACATAATACCCCTTTCACCATACTTCACGGTAGTTCTGGAGTAGATTGCGCATATAAGAAGGTAGAGGGAGGATTCCCCTTGCTCAAGACCCAACAGCTTTGCAACATCAGCAAAATAGCCCCCTCTCTTGATTAAGGTTAACGTTTCCCCTACCGGATCATAATGGTAGACGCCTTCGCTTAACCCGTCAACACCCTCAGCATCAACGACCACGTATACCTCAAGTGGATATAGACCGCCTGCTGAGGGTGCTGATCTTAGGGGATAGATCCACCCCGAATCTCTCTTTGTTACGCCTTGGGCAGCCCATAGGACTCTACCTAACTCACCTACGCTGAGCTTTTTACGCTTTGGTGTGCGGATAAAATTAACTTTCTCAAGAGCTTCGGTGAGGCTTAGATTGCCCGATGGTAAGTTAGAGAGGGGTATGCTCAAACACGGACACCCACCGGTATTATGTAGAGGGGTGTCTTTGCTGTGTTGAAGATCTCCTTTACTCTATCGTCATAGAAGGCGCCTATTACTACGCATCCAAGCCCTAGTCCTACGGCAGCCAGATACACTTTTTCGCCTAAGATACCAGCACAGAGATGGGGTAGCTCAACTACACCTTCTCGCAGTACACCACCCTTAAGATCCGAGAAGAGGACGATGTTAAAACAGGCTTCCTCAACCCACACCTGATTTACAGCAGCTGAAGCGAGCTCCTTCAGGAAACTCCCTTCTTTAAGCATCTTGAGAGCGTGCTCATCTCTAAGATAAAGGTAGATGCCTCCTTTAACACCTTCAACCCTACCCTCACCAACAGCAACACACACATCGATTTCGTTAAGCGCTGCTTGGAGAGCACCATATCCGTTTTCCACTTTGCTGAATGAGTGAAAGAGTAGTTGGCTGAACCTAAGCAGATCAATCGGATGCTTATACTCCCGAATAGACCGTCTCCTCTGAATAGCCTCTTCTACAGACATAGAGATTTTAGGAGGCTTGGGTAGCTCTATAACCTCACCATCCAACAACTCTTTCCTCTGAGGGGTAAGTATGAGTAGTGCGGAGAGTACTGCTATAATAGAGGAGGCTAACAGCATTATACTCTTAATGAAGCGCCTCCTCCCAACCATCCACCTAGAAGACGGTCTCTTCATTAAATAAACTTTCGGCAGAAAGTGGTTTGCGTTTACCATAAAGTTTATCAAACTATCAAACAGTCTACCTCAGAGTATTTTAATGAGCGTAGTCAGCTTTAAGGTCAGTAAAGAGATAAAAAAAGAAGATGGAGAAGTTCAAAGATAAGGTCAAATGGGCTGAGGAGCTCAGAAAGTTTGTAGAAGAAAGGACACGTATGCTGGAAGCCTCTGAAAACATCGAAAAGGTAGTAAAAGATCTTGAGAAGATTCCTATAGAAGTTCCTAGAGGGTTTTCAGTGGCATTGGTGAGAGAAGATCGTGATAGTGGTTGATGCATCCGCTCTTACAGCATTTATACTTAAGGAGCCTGGATGGAGGAGTTTAGCAGAGTATGTAAGATATGGGTTATCGGTGGATCACGCTGTAAAAGAGGTTGCAAGCGTCCTCTGGAAACTGCATCGAGTTAAAAAGGTTATAGATGTTGAGGATGCCTTACGGCTCTTTAACTTGCTCTCCTCTCTACTCGGCATAAATCTCATACTCGAGTCTGAGCAACGATATTTGAGTAAGGCGTTTAGAATTGCGTTAGATTGTGGTGTCACTCTCTATGATGCGTTATATATCGCTTTAGCGGCGGAGAAGAAGCTACCCCTCTTAACACTAGACGATAGACAGAGGGAAGCAGCAGTGGCATACGGTGTAGAAACAATCGGAGTATAGCGTTGGTTTAATTTTAATTAAAAGAGCACTTTAAAAACCAGGAGCAGTATATGTGGTGTAGAGATGGAGTATAGCCTAATCGCTCAAGCATACGAGAAGATGGAGGAGACGACAAAGAGGCTCGACCTAACAGCCTACTTAGTCGAGTTATTCAAGGCCACACCTATTGAGATCCTAGATAAAGTCATCTACTTGACACAAGGCAAGCTTTACCCCGACTACATGGGTGTGGAGATAGGGGTGGCGGACAAACTCGCGTTAAGAGCTATCGCTAACATAACCGGCTTATCACTAGAGAAGGTTGAGGAGTACTATAAGCAGAAAGGCGACATAGGTGCCGTAGCCCAAGACCTATTGGCAAACAAGAAGCAGCAGACACTCTTCTCCGAGCCCCTAACAGTAGAAAGGGTGTACGCGACTCTAGAGAAGATAGCCAAAGCAAGCGGCCCAGGGAGCCTTGATCTAAAATTGGGTTATCTTCAGAGCCTACTTAACGATGCCACACCCATTGAGGCGAAGTACCTTCTAAGGACGGTTACGGGTAAGCTTAGGCTTGGCATCGCAGACTACACGGTATTGGATGCGTTAGCGGTAGCGTTCACAGGGGATAAGGCAAATCGAGTATATCTTGAGAGGGCATACAACCTCTCTAGCGACTTAGGTAGCGTCGCTAAAGCGGTCGCTCAAGAAGGGTTAGAGGGCGTGCTGAGGTTCAAGATTCAGATCGGTAAGCCTGTCAGACCGATGTTGGCTGAGAGGCTTGAGTCGGCTGAGGCGATTATTGAGAAGATGGGTGGGGAGTGCGCTGTTGAGTATAAGTTAGATGGGGAGAGGCTTCAGATACATAAAAGAGATTCTGAGGTCAGCCTCTTCTCTCGGAGGCTTGAAAATATAACAGCACACTACCCAGATGCCATAGATCTTGTTGTGAAGCACCTCAAAGCTAGGGAGGCGATCTTAGATGGCGAAGCTGTCGCTATAAACGAAGATACAGGCGAATACCTACCCTTCCAAGAAATTATGCATAGGAGGAGGAAGTATGGTATAGAGGAGGCGATGAAAGAGTACCCGATTTCATTAAACTTATTCGATATACTCTACCTCGAAGGAGAGGACCTCACACAAAAACCCTACCTTGAGAGGAGGAAGATCCTCGAAGAGGTCACTGAGAAGACTGAGAGAATAACCATAGTGCCAGCGATAATAACGGCGGATCCTCAGAAGATCGAAGAGTTTATGCAGCAAGCCATACTTGAAGGATGTGAGGGGATCGTAGCCAAAGATCTGAAGAGCAGCTACAGAGCTGGGGCAAGAGAGTTCGCTTGGATAAAGCTGAAGAGGGAGTACAAGAGTGAGCTGACGGACACAATAGACCTAGTAATAGTTGGAGCCTTCTACGGGAGGGGAAGGAGGGCTGGCAGATACGGAGCCTTTCTCCTAGCAGCCTATGATAAAGATGAAGACGTCTTTAAGACGGTATGCAAGGTGGGTACTGGGTTTACAGACGAAGACTTGGCTAGGTTCCCTGAAATCCTCCAACCATACAAGATACCGAATAGGCACGCTAGGGTTGAGTCAAAGATAGAAGCTGATGCTTGGTTTATACCAAAGGTGGTTATAGAGGTCATAGCTTCAGAGGTCACCTTAAGCCCAGTCCACACCTGCGCCATGAACGTCATCAAGAAGGGTGCTGGGTTAGCGCTCAGATTCCCAAAGTTTACTGGTAGGTTGAGGGACGATAAGGATGCTGAAGACGCTACGACCGTTCAAGAGATAGTGGAGCTGTATAGGTCTCAGCTGAAGAAGATAGTTGAAGAATAAACTCAATTTATGCAACAGAATCTTCCGTCACATCTAAATATAAGCTCGGAGCAGTAAAAGATGGATGTAACTTGTTGCTGCCCTCAGAAGTAGAAGCGAAGACGATCATACCCGCACTACGCTCTCTAATAGCCAAGAGGCTGGTCAACACTTATCATCTACCCCAACAAAAGGTGGCTGAGCTGCTTGGCATAACACAGGCTGCCGTAAGTAACTACATTAGAGAGGTAAGAGGGGTAAGCGCCTCACTTGAGGGCTCAGAAGAGGTGCAGAAGCTTGTTGATGAAATAGTCAAAGCGATACTACAAGGAGTAGACCAAGTAACCCTAATGAAGAAGTTCAACGCTGCTGTTGCAACCATAAAAGCTAAACGCCTCATGTGCGGCTTACACCAAAAACTTGAACCAGACTGGGATGTCGA
>Ga0185307_1001653_pt1 | contig 12066 bp, 7 predicted proteins | sample LHCtaG_FD_128010 | JGI IMG/M metagenome (GOLD analysis project Ga0185307, IMG submission 128010) | Hot spring microbial communities from Little Hot Creek, USA to study Microbial Dark Matter (Phase II) - LHC4sed_matched (SPADES... | ecosystem: Environmental > Aquatic > Thermal springs > Hot... | reverse complement strand
CCCCTCGGCGGCAGCTGCGGTCTCGCGTGAGGCCTGCTCGACTCGATGTTCGGCTCGTCGGTGAAGACGCCCGGCACGACTCTGCCGAAGTAGCTTTTGAACGCCAGGTAGGGTTCGTAGGCCGCCTTCAGGAACTCCGCCACAACCTGCTCGTCGAGGAGGTCCACGTAGCAGAAGCCCTCGTACCACGTCTCGCCCGGCTGGGCCACGTACTCGACGAACGTCAAGTAGAGCGGGGCTTTGCCCACCTCGCCCGGCTCGGCGCGCTCGTAGCCAACTGGCACACCTCTGGCGTCGAGCTTCACGCGGAACGCGGCGACCACCCCCTCGCCCGCGAAAGCCCTCTCCGAGGCGACTGCGACGAGCGCCTTAGCCCTAGCGCGCGGCCCGAGCGCCGGCACGATGCCGCCGGCGAAGCCCGAGGGCCAGCGCAGCTCGTCGTAGATCCACACGTAAGCACCCTTCTCTTCAGCCGCCTTTACCGCTGCCTCGAAAGCTTCGAACCACTTAGCGCTGAGGAAGGGGGTCACGAGCCCCTCCCGCGCGTGGAAGAAGGCACCACCGAAGCCCGCATCGACCATCGCGCGAACCTGCCTCCCCGCTTCGGCGGGGTCAAGCTCGTCGTTAATCGACCAGAAGGGCGCGCCCCTGTACTCGTTAGGGGGGTCGGAAAACACCCTGCGGTCGGGCACGCGGCCCGAGCCCTCAGCTAATAAAAATGCTTTGCCCCGCTCGCAAAGCCCTTGGGGGAAGGTTTTAGCCCCCTCGCGCGCTCGGGGAACGGGCTGATGAGTGGTGACGCGGCTGAGCGGTGACGAGAATTCCACAGGCTGACCTTCCGCCACGCCGGCAGCTGTACGCGCCTTCGCGCCCCCTCCAACATTGGAATCTCTTCGGGGGCGCGACCCGGTTTCAGCAGCGCGTCGAACCCCCTTTCAGGCGCTCACGCGCTCGACGCGGACTTCGCTCAGCAGCTTCCTCCTCGCTGGAAGCGTGAAGCCCTTTTCCACCTTTACTGTTGCTTGCAACCCCTCGTCCTCAGCGTGCCTGGCGACGATCACCCTGTACTCGCCAGCTTCGACGGCAAGCCGCATCTCCCGGTCGTAGTACGCGAGGAGGTCGACGGGCACCCTGAACGTTACGCGCGCCGCCTCGCCCGGCTTGAGCTTCACCTTGGCGAAGCCCTTGAGCTCCCTTACCGGCCTTTCCACGCTCGCGTGAGATCTCGAGGTGTAGAGCTGGACGACCTCAGCGCCTTCGACCTCCCCCACGTTCTCCACTGTGACCGAGACCTCGAGCCGGCTCTCGGGGCTGAGGTTCTTCGGCTCCACGCGCAGGTCCCTGTACCTGAAGCTCGTGTAGCTTAAGCCGAAGCCGAAGGGGAAGAGCGGCTTCGCGTCCGATCCCACGTACGGGTTGAATGAAGATGGTTTCCTCCAGTAGTAAGCGGGGATGTGGCCGGCGGATTTCGGCACGGAGATCGGCAGCCTGCCGCTAGGGCTCCGTAAACCGAAAAGCAGCTCCGCCAGCGCAGTCCCACCCTCCTCGCCCGGGTACCAAGCTTCAAGCAGCGCTGCAACCCTCTCGAGGACGTCGCGCGGGAGCGCCAACGGTCTGCCTGAAACTACTACGGCGACGACCGGCTTCCCTGCGGCTACCAGCTCGCGCAGCAGATCCTCCTGGACGCCTGGCAGCCCCAGCTCGCTCCTGTCCAAACCCTCGCCTGAGCACTGCTCGCGGCCGATCAGCCAGAAGCCGCCCGACCTCTCCCCCACCACCGCGACTACAACGTCGGCCCTCCGCGCGACCTCGATAGCCTCGGCGAATCCTCTCTTATCCGTCGAGAGTACGCCGCAGCCTTTAGCGTAGAGCACCTCAGTTCCCGGTGGCGCGAGCCTCTTGACGCCCTCGAGCACCGTCACAACCTCGACGCTCGGCTTCTCTAAGCCCAGGTGAGCGGCGTAGTGGTAGTCGCCCAGCATGCACATAGGGTCGTCGGCGCACGGTCCCACGACTGCCAGCTTGCGGACACCCTTCAGCGGCAGAGCACCCTCGTTCTTCAGAAGCACGGTAGACTCTGCAGCGGCCTCGCGGGCTAGCTCGCGGGCGGCGGGGTTGTCCAGCACTTCCGGCACAACCCCTTCGTCCACATACGGGTTGTCGAAGAGGCCCAGCGCCTGCTTTACGCTGATCACTCTGGTCGCGGCTTCCTCCACATTCTTTTCGGAGACTATACCTTCCTTGACGGCGTCGATTAAGCGCTTGTAACAGTCGGCGTTGGGGAGCTCGATGTCCACGCCTGCCTCGAGCGCCTCGATGGCGGCTTCGAGGTCGGTGGCCGCGACCTTGTGGTAGGTCTGGAGCTGCCGGATAGCGAAGTAGTCGGAGACGACGATGCCCTTGAAGCCCCACTCGCCCCTCAGGATGTCCGTGAGAAGCCGCCTGTTCGCGTGGCAGGGCACGCCGTCAATCTCGTGGTAGGCAGGCATAACCGCCATAGCGCCCGCCTCCTTAACCGCCGCCTCGAACGTGAACAGGTGAGTCTCGCGCAGCTCCCGCTCGCCAGCCTTCAGCGGAGCCGTGTTCCTGCCGCCCTCCGGCGAACCGTGGCCTGCGAAGTGCTTGCAAGTCGCAGCGACACCGTCAAGCAAGCTGCCCTGCAGCCCTTTAACGTAAGCTACGCCCATCGCCGCGGCCAGGTACGGGTCCTCGCCGTAGGTCTCTTCGCACCTACCCCAGCGCGGATCGAGACATAGGTCGAGAACAGGTGCCAGGCATTGGCGGGTCCCGACGAGAAGCGCCTGCCTTCTGATTTCGCTTGCCACCTTGTAGACCAGCTCGGGGTTCCAAGTGCTGGCGAGCGCTATCGCCTGCGGGAAGCAGGTAGCGGTCGAAGCCATCAACCCGGCCAGCGACTCTTCGTGGACGATCGCTGGGATGCCCAGCCTGGTTTCCTCGACCAGGAAGCGCTGGATCGCGTTTACGAGACGGGCCGCTTCCCTCGGCTTGAGGCCTAGGCGGCTGCCGGAAACCCTTGTCACCTGACCGATCCCGTAGGCGAGCAGATCCCTAGCCTTCTGCCTTGAGAGCTCCCCGCCCTCAAGGAGAGCCTCAACGGGGACGGAAAGCAACTGAGCGACTTTTTCCTCGAGCGTCATAGACGCGATTAAGCTTTCAACGTTCCTCTCCGGTTTCCGCTGCACAAGCTAGCTCAGGCGAAATGGTAAAAATCGGTTGCGGGTGCGCTTCTAACGCTGCGAGCGTAGAGAAGGTTTCAAGAAGACCGCGCGCGCCTCCTCACAAGCGTGTATACGACTGCGACTACGGCTACAGCGGCTGCAGCGAGGACTGCGTAGGGGGCGTAAAGGGCTGTCGGGCTCACTCTCGCAGCTCGAGCTTCCTCGATGCCTAGCTCCCCGATAACAGCGGCTTTGACATCGTCTAGTGTGGAGCCCTTAGCCAGAGCCTGCGAAATGTCTACAGCCTTTCGCACAGCCTGTTGGGGATCGCCGCTGTAGGGGAGGAAGTACACGAGAAACCTTAAGCGTTGATTCGCTGGCAGCTGGAACTGCTGGGAGAGCCAGTTTCTGAGCGCGTAAGTCCCCCCAGCCCACTCCCTCTCGTCGTCCACGCTAATCATAATTCCTTGGGGCCACATATCCGATACGACGGCGATCACCAAGCCGGTCTCGTTGGTGGCGGGTATAAGCCAGCCGACCGCGCTGTCGGTACTGAAAAGCCCCGCTTGACCGGACACGTGCTGCTCCCTAAGCTTCAGCGGGACGAGCGAACCGTCGGCTTTGATCGCGTAGATGGTTTTGCCTGCGAAGCGTTCAATCGGTATCTGCAGCGTCCAAGCCATACCAGCGAACGAAGAATCGGAAACCACCGTCAAGTTCGCTTCGAGCAGCGTCGCGTTCGCCCCCACCCAGTACTTCACCTTAGACCTGAACTCGGCGAACGCGCATCTCGCGTAGCACTCGACCTCGTACTCGACCTCGGAGCCCGTGGGACCGCTCACAAGGCTCCAGCTGTCCTGCCAACTGCAGCTGTCGACCCACTGCCAGCCAGGCCCCCAGCTCATAAGGCTCCCGGTACCCAAATTGAAGCCCTCACCGCTAATCCTAACCGCCCCCCTGTTGCTGATAGCGAAAAGAAAAGGCCCGACCTGGTAGTTCGGCTGAGCCGAAGCTATTGAGAGCGCTATTAGAACGGGAAGCGTTACCAGCAGCTTCCTCACAGCGGTCAGTGGTTGGGCTCTCCTATTAAGTTTTAGCTGCAGTTGGCTTCGCCCTCCCCTTCTTCCACTCCACGTAGCGGAGGAGGTCGTCGCGCAGCGCGGTTATGAAGTCCTTAGCGCAAGCTTTGTGGTCGATAGTCCACTCACCCGTGGGTGAGGTGGCCACTACCCTTACGGTCTCGCCCGGGCCGCTCGGTATGTAGATCTTGGCGAGGTACATAGCCGCTCTCTCTGACCTGAAGCTCACGAGCGCCTCGATCAGCTCAATCCTGCCATCCCTCCTTCTCACGTCGACGCGCATGTATATCGGTCCCCAACCGACGGGTGGCGGCCTGTTGACGAGCGTCTTCACGTACTCGGCGAACTCCTCGCTATCCCCTGTGATGCGCAGCGGCACGCTCGCTTCGGCCATATCCTCGTACACCCGCACTTCCGCCTGCTTCCTCAGCATCAAGCGGCTCGGAACAACTCTGAGCGCAGCTTCTCTCGCCGGGATCAGGCTGCCCAAGAACGAAGGCACGATGGCAACAATCACCGTGGCCAGCATTGGGCTGAAGGTCGACGGCTTGACCGAGACCGCGCTGGCCGGCAGAAGGGCTTGCAGGAACTGACCCAGCACGTAGCCAGCCACGCCGCCTAGGATGCCGTAGCTCAACCCCTCAACCAGCACGATGGCCGAAACGTAAGCAGGGCTCGCTCCCAGCGCGCTGGCTGTCGAGTACTCTCTACCCCTTTCGTGCATCGAGCCGAGCAGCGAGACCGCAACGACCATAGATGAGAGCACGAGGACCAAGGTGAACTCGGGGATCCCGGATGCCTGGACAAACTCACCCACTATAACGAGGCATCCGCTGCTCCCTCCACCCGCTTCGCATACCCGGTAGGACTCGTAGACATAGGTTGTCACCTGCGCCCCGCCGGAAGTCGTCATGTTCCCGCTCCACGTGTAGCTCATGCGCACGAGCGAGTCCCTCCAACCTTTGGGTGGGTTGCCTTCCAGCAGCAGCTTGTACACTTGTGCGCCCCGCGGAGCGAGCTCGACGGGCGCGATTACAATCCCTTGAACCATAGGGCCTGCGGAGGGAAGCTCTGCGAGCGGCGTGCCGTCGACAAGCTTTACAGTAGATGTGTCGTTGAAGATTCCAGCTACAGCGACCTGCTTCCCAGCTACGCTTATCGTGGAGCCGACACCAGCGCCGAGCCGCTCGGCCAGGCTAACTGATAGGAGCGCACCGTCCAGCTTAGTCGCGTTTGTAGCAACAATAAGCGCAACCGCCCTCGAGCCCCCGTGCTCGACGACAGCCCTGCCCGCGAGCACAGCGTAGACCCTTTGGACCCAGTCGGCCTTGGAGAGCCACTCCACCTCGCCTTGAGACAGCGGCACGTAGCTCTCCGTGACTATGTACTCGTTGGCTTGGTCCATGCCCCTGAAGATGTACATGGTGGTAGTGAGGTGGCGGCTGACACTGAGACCGCTGAAACTGCTTGGGAACGTCTCCTCCCTCACTACTGTGCTGGAGCCGAGGGCGAGGAAGGCGCCTGAAACCGCTGTGACAACGGCTATAGTAGCTATAGTGAGGATAGCCCTGAGCCGCCTCCTCCTCATGCTCTTCACAGAGTACCAGAAGAAGTCGCTGAGCGCCGTGCCCTTCGCCCCGAGCGCGAAAGCTCCCACGAGCACCAGCCCGAGAGCAGCTGTAACGAGCGAGAGCGTGAGCGAAGATGGGGAAGCCTTCTGGAGCGTAGCCGGGTCCAGGAAAGTGAAGGCCATCCTAGCGTAGGGTATGAGCGCCAGCTCTGCAAGCGCTAGACCGGCGAAAACGGCGGTCGCCACGAGCCCCCTCCTCTTCTCGGCGATGTTCCCGACGATCAGCGAGAGAAAGAGCGTGAAGGTCAGGAGAAAGAGGAAGGAGGGTACGCTGTCCGCTTTAGCCTGGTTCAACGCGTCGAGCGCCGAAGCGGCTTTCGCTAAACCCCTCTCGAGAAGGGCTCTCCCCACTTCCATGTCGCCTCTCTCGAAAGCATTCTCGCTCTCGCGCAGGGTAACGAGCGCGAACTCCGCGTCCTCAAGGTAGCTGCTCACGTCGTAGCCGATCCTGCCCGCCAGGGACCTCTCGCTCGCTAAGTAGCTCTCCAGCGCAACTCTAACCCCCCTAACTAAAAAGTAGGCTAAGCTCGCGTTAGCGTCGCCGCAGGCGACAGGACAGGTTACGACGAGCCCCCGCCAGTAGCCGGGTCGCTGAGCGGCACCGTACGACACGATGCGGGCTAGCAGCTTACCTAAGGCCGTGTCCTCGGCGACGCTTACACCGAGCTGGAGCTGCGCTCCCTGGGGCACAACAACGTAGAGTGTCCCGTTGATCTCTCGGGCCGTGAACCGCCACCTAGAGGGTACGAAAACGTCTATTCCCTCAATGGCACTGCTCGTGTTGATAGCCACTACGCAGACCTTCCTTGCCTCGATCTCCAAGCTGAGCTTGTCGCCCACCCTTCCTGGCTGAACCCTAAAACGGGCCTCGACTCCTTGATCCGTTAGGACCAGAGAGACCTGCAACTCTGGTCGCCAGAAGCTCTGCCAGATATCGCCGCTCCACAAGGCTTCGCCTGCCCCGCGAACCCTTACAGCAGCGTAGCCGCCTGTGAAGCGGGCAGCTACGACGGTGGGGGCTTCCGAGCTCAAGGGTATCGTGCAGACCCCTCCGGCGAGGTCGCACCGCTCCCTCCAGGTACTATTGCCCGCTGATAGTGTGAGGAATAAGGTAGCGTTTGCGGCACCGGGATCGCCCGAAACCCTAATCGTTAGCTCTTGTTGAGGAGCGGCAAAAGTGGTAAGCGCTAGCAAGGTGAAGGCAAGCGGGATCCAAATCAACCTTCCTGGCATATAGCCTCACGTGCGTATACGCGATTTTAAAGCTTACTTTTATACTTAAAATACTTTGTTCACACCCCCTACCGCGAAAAATTGTAAATTATGCGCCTTATGCCCTGCGGTGCGCTGGTTGTTCGCGTGGAGGTCTTGCCTATTTGCAGCCGAAGCTACCTATCCTCCTCGAACACTCTGAAACCGAGCAGCTTCGCTGCTGTTACTAGCTCTCTCCTGAAGTCTCCGACAACGCTGACTCTGTGCCACCCGAAGTTCGCCTCTTTGTTCCAATTGTCCAGCATCTTCTCGACGTTGGTCACGGTTGCGACCTTCGTCCTGCAAGCCTTCTCTTCTTCGACATTCGCAGCGATCACACCGCTGTGGATCGCTGCAGCCTCTTCGGCCACGTTCAGTTTGAAAGTCGTCACAGGTTCTCCCACAGGCCAGTAAGCCTGGAGAGAAGCACCAGCTCGATCCTCTGCGTGCGTCCTGATTTTGTACGGCACCTCGGGGCCCTGGGGACCGTAGACTCTGGTTGCTGCTAGGCAGTGGGCGTAAACTATCCAGCGCGAGCCGAGATCGATGACAGGGTCCGAGATGAAGCCAGGCCTCCCCGTCGCGTACTGGATCAGCATCTGCGTCAAGGCAGAGTCAATGTCCGCCTCGCACGCCGCTACGAAACCCTGATTCAGGAGCTCGACGAAGCCGAGGCACGGGTACGCGGGGAGCTTACCGCCGTAGAAAAGGCCGAGGCAGTCGATCGTGATCCCCTGAGCTCCGTGCTTCTCCAGCAGCCTCTTCATAGCGAGGTACATTCGAGCCGACTTCAGGATCTCGCTGGGGCTCGGCTCTACGACAGCCAACGCTCTCGAGATCCACCGCTGCGCTACCGGTTCGGCTTCGCTTTCGCTCACGCGCTCGTACTCGGCCATCAACTCCTCCGGCTTAACATGCACGAGCGTTGTGCCGACGCGCTCGCCCACAAGCTTGCTCAACCTCTCGAACGCTCCCTCACCCATTTCCCTCACTACGAGAAGCTTTGAGCGGGCGAGCATGTCCACAGCGGCTAGCGCCCGGAGGGCCCTGATCACATCGGAGAAGTTGGAGGAGGCGACGCCGGCGACCTTAAGACCCTTCTTGGCGGCGGCTGCGAGGGTTAAGAGGAACTCGCCGCTGCCACCGTATAGGTCGTCGATTAGCAGGGTCGGCTTACCGGTCTCCGCCGCACGCATGGACACGCCGTTCCAGATCCCCACGATCACGACCGCGTAAGAGCCCACGCCCGGCAACTCCTTAAACTCCGCCGAACTTTTAGCGACTAGCTCAACCCACTCAACATCTGGGATGCTCTCCTTGATGGCGCGGGAGAGGTAGGCGACGCGCGCACCGTAGTCGAAGCCCTTGTAAGGCCACGTGGCTACCTCTCTCGGCATGACAGAGAAGACGAGCCCTACCTTAGCTTTCATCGAAAAAAGAGGCTAATCGACGTATAAATGGTTTGCCGGCGAGGTCGCTGGCTTAACGCTCGAATCGTTTAGCCCTTCCGGTCGGCCTCACCCTCAGCAGAGAGCTTCTGCACCAGCTCCTGCGCGTAGGCGAAGTTCACCTTGCCTTCTCTCACCATGATCTCTACCACTTTGTCGACTAGCTCACCTTGTGCACCAGCCATCATCGCCAAGTTCCTCGCGTGGAGCTTCATGTGGCCGCGCTGGATACCCTCCGTCGCTAGCGCGCGGAGTGCGGCAAAGTTCTGAGCCAAGCCGACCGCACCCATCACCTCAGCTAGCTCAGTTGCACTCTTCACACCCAGGATCTTGAGAGCAACCCGCGCCACCGGGTGCACTTTCGTGGCACCGCCGATCGTGCCGACCGCCATCGGCATCTCGAGGAAGCCGACCAAGTTGCCGTCCGCGTCCTTTTCCCACACGCTTAAAGGCCTGTACCTGCCGTCGCGGGCGGCGTACGCGTGGGCGCCAGCCTCGATCGCCCTGTGATCTTGCGCGGTAGCGAGCGCTACCGCGATAACGCCGTTCATGATCCCCTTGTTGTGGGTAGCCGCGCGGTAGGGGTCCGCTGCTGCGAAAGCCCAAGCGTCCACGATCGCGTCAACTACCTCTTCGCCCCCAATGTCCTCCTTGTAGACTTTGACCCACGAGCGTACGAGCCTCCTGTCAGCTAAGTTGGAAATTATCCTAAGGAGAACCCTACCGCCGGTAATTCGCTCCACGAGAGGCGTAACCATCTCTGCCATCGTGTTCACCGTGTTAGCACCCATCGCGTCCCGCACGTCGACGATGAGGTGGACCACTAGCATCGGGCCTTTAGGCCCCTCGACGACTCTAGCTTCGACGTCGCGAGCACCCCCGCCGACTTTGATGAGCGTTGCGTCCACCTCGTTGGCCGCCTGAATGATTTCGTCCTTGTGCTCGAGGATGAGAGCTCTAGCGTAATATGGCGCTTTGAGACCGATTACCTGGAGCTGCCCGATCATCAGCGGGCCTGTGGTCCTGGACTTGATGCCGCCATCCCTCCTCATGAGCCTAGCCGCGTTGCTCGCTGCTGCAACGACGCTTGCCTCCTCGATAACCATCGGCACTAGGTACTCTTTCCCGTTAATGAGGAAGTTCGTAGCCACCGCCAGCGGGTAGCTCATCGCTCCGATAACGTTCTCAATCATCCTGTCAGCAATCTCCGGGTCAAGGTTGCCGAAGTTTCCGATCAGCTTAACCTCCTCCTCTGTCAAGCTTGCGAACTCGGCAACAATCCTCCTCCTCTCTTCGATAGGTTTCTTGTAGAACTCGGGGATGCGTGAGGTTTTCCCGCTCGCCATGCGAAAGCGGGCCAGTGCATAATTTAAAAGGATAGCGCGCCCGGATTCTAAACGTGGAGATCCTCGAGCCTAGCTAGGAGCACGCTCTCCACACTAGCGACCGTGAACCCCTTCAGCTCCAACTCGAACGGTAGCTCCTCAAAAGAGGGTTGATACTCGAGGTGCCCAGCTAGCACGCCCTGCTCCTCCGTGTGGAGGCGAACAGCCACGCGGTCACCTTCGAGCACAAGGTAAGTGAAAGGCGCCGCTTCAACTGCGCGCAGAACACCCCTGGAGCTCAGAACCCTGTAACTACGCGCTAAAGGCCCAACTACCGCTTTCAAGCCACCTTCCCTACGCGCTTCAAGCTCGACTGCGCCGTCCTCCGCCAGCCACCTGTCTACCACCGCGGAGAGCTCGACTCTCCCCTCAAGGTCGAGCCGGACGCCAAACGAGTAGAGAACGCTGTTGCCGAAACGCCTAGTGTATGGCTCGACCCTCCATACAGCCGACTGCTCGCCCATCTCATCGGGCCAACGCGGCCAGCAACCCGTAACTGCGATACCTTCCTTCAGCCTTAACCCGAGAACGCCTTCGAACGGCTCATCCGAAGTCAGGTAGACGACCGCGCTCCTACAACTTGAGCTAGCAGCGTCCGCTTCCACGTGTATTTTCAGGTGGACCACAGTTTGACGGCGCGCGCGCCTTTTTAAGGCCGAGCCCTCCCACGCTGGTGTGAGCAGCTGTGAAGCTGTCGAAGCTAGAGAAAGGTTCCTCAAAGCGTTCATTGAAGCGCTCAACAGTCTGAAGGTGCTGACCGTTGGGCTCTCCAAGGTAGCCGCGGAGGATGCTGCGTCAAAAGCGCTCAGCGAGCTCGGCCTGAAAGCTTCCGACGATGCAGCGGCTTCGCTCATGAAGCTGCTCTCCGCCTTCGGCATCGATGCCGAAGTGTCGGCCGGTACGGACGAGCTGCACGTTAAAGTGACCGCGTGCTCCTTCTCGCTGACGGCGTGCGACCGCTTCTGCCCCTTGCCTCACGTTGCTGCTGTCTACCTTTCGTCCAAGAAAACGCGCTGGAGCCCTAGGAGGGAGGGGCAACACTTCGTCAAGAAGAAAGACAGCGGCTGCGTGTTCACCCTCGCAAGAGTACCGCAGGAGCTAGCTGAAGCTATAGACGAACAGAGTTAAGCGAGCCACTCTACGTGTAAAATCCTGGAAAGGGATGAGTGAGGCACGGAATACTGTGAGACTTTCGTAAGAGGTAAAAATAGCAAATCCAAAAATAATAATGGAAAATGCTGATTAAGGACTAACCCAATTGCATCGCGTGACTATGTAGCTTCCATCGTACGACTCAACTTTCGCCATGTATCCTGGTTGCCAGGATCCAGTTCTTATCGTTAAAGTTCCTACGGGCGTGCTCATTTTACCCACGCCTAAGCCAACAGTAACAGTGCCTCCAGTGCCTAACGAGAATGTAACCGACACTGTTAATATATTGAATGATATCGTAACAGCGAAATCCATTTGAACGTTTTGACCGAGTAACTTGTAGTCGCTCCATCCAGGTAGTCGCCCGTTCCAGCTCGCGGCGTCGTACATTGCACCACGCGGGTCGGAGGAGGTATCTACAGCGTAAGCTTTCTCGATCTGGAGCGAGGTGGAGATGGGTGGGTAATATCTTACCAAGTAGTACTTGAGATATAATTTGAACGTGTAAACGTTCCTACCCCCGACCCAATTGGCATTTCCTGTGCCCTGCTCTAGCGCCACGATCGTGCTACCAGCACTATACCAATCGCCGCCGTACCTGCACTCGTTCACCAACCAAACTCTCTCTTTACTTTCAACCGTGACGCGAGTTCCTATGGGGTAGTACCACTTGGCGTCGATGCTGTCCCACGTACCTACTTGCAAGACGCTAGTCCAAGCCCACGATTCCACCGACTCGGTGGGGAGCCGGCACTCACTTGTCGTTACTGCGCTTTCCCTCGCTGTGTTTTGCGTGATTTTCCTGGCTTTCACCCTGAGCTTCACTGCGTCGAGGGGGTGCTTCATTGTTGAGATGTCGATGGGTTGCATTAGCGTGCCGAGCAGGCTGTCTTCTCTCGATGCGATGATCCAGAGGTTGACTGGCGCGTAGATTCTCGTCCC
>Ga0185307_1001652_pt1 | contig 12069 bp, 16 predicted proteins | sample LHCtaG_FD_128010 | JGI IMG/M metagenome (GOLD analysis project Ga0185307, IMG submission 128010) | Hot spring microbial communities from Little Hot Creek, USA to study Microbial Dark Matter (Phase II) - LHC4sed_matched (SPADES... | ecosystem: Environmental > Aquatic > Thermal springs > Hot... | reverse complement strand
ACCGGGAGGAAGATTGGCAGACCAGATTGAGAAAGATTTTGGCTCCTTCGAGACCTTTAAGAAGGTTTTCAGCGACGCGGCCAAGAACGTCGAGGCTTCTGGATGGGCAGTCTTGACGTATGATCCCGAGGGAGAGGCATTGATCGTCTATCAGGTAGAAAAGCACAACTTCCTTCACCCTCCAAATCTGCCAGTCCTACTAATCATAGACGTGTGGGAGCACGCCTACTATCTTCAATACAAGAATGACAGGGCTGCATACGTCGATAATTGGTGGAATGTGGTTAACTGGGACGACATCGACAAGAGATTCTCTAAAATACTCTGAGATCAAATAAGGTCTAATTTTTTACAGTTATTATAATTTTTGATGGCTACAGGATTTATCGTGAATCTTGGGATACCTCTATGAAGTAGGTATAAGTCGGAGCGATCTGCGGTATTACTTAGATAGTTTTTTGATATTTCAATTACTCGATTGAATGGTAAAGCCTTATTTCTGGGAGCTGGATGTTTTGCACGGTGCTAATAGATGGATGGTATGACTCGTAGCTTAGTTGTCTCTTTAGTCGGATTAACCGTCAGTCTAGCCCCCACAATCGTAAGTATTGTGTTATCAGCAGCGGGACTGGCAGGAACAACGGCGGCGTTTCTATTAGACCGATGGATCCATAACTTTGTGTCGCTGAACCTCATATTTGCTCTCATGGGTATACCCATAACTCTTGCTGGGTTGAAAAGCTTTAGAAGGGAGAGTAGGAAGAGGGCGAGGCTGTTCAGCTGGCGCGAGAGTGTAGAGGAGGCCAAGCTATCAGTACTCTAGCACTTAGAAAGCTCCACGGCCTTCTTAGCAGCTTCATCCATAGATTCATAATAATCTAGTCCATTCTCTAAGAGGATTCTTCTCCCTTCCTCCTCTCTATTTCCGGCGAGTCTAACCACTACTTTCTTATGCGTATGGAATTCTTTTATCGCTCTAATGATCCCGCTAGCGACTTCGTCGCATCTTGTTAGTCCACCAAGAACGTTTATGAATAGTACCTTTACTTTTTCGTTTCGCAGCAATAACGTGACGGCTTTGAAGACTACTTCTGCACCGGCGCCGCCCCCTATGTCTAGAAAGTTAGCAGGCCTGCCGCCGAAGTGTCTGACTAGATCCATCGTCGCCATAGTTAGTCCTGCGCCGTTGCTGATTATTCCTATATCCCCATCAAGCTCGACATAGTTAATGCCTAGGCTTCTCGCCTCTTCCTCCAGCGTTCCCTCATCTCTTCTAAAGTTTAACCGATACTTTCTAACCGCATTATCGTCTACTGTTATTTTTGCGTCGAGCGCTATGAGTTTTGAGTCAGGGGTCAACGCTAGAGGATTAATCTCAACTAGCTCGCAGCCGAGCTCTACGTATATCTCATATAGCTTCTTTAGTATGTCGCCACATTCTTTAGCTGATTCGTTCTTCAATCCCAAAAAATTGATTGCCCTCCTGACGTGGTGGTCCTGTAGCCCTATTATTGGGTCAATCGGTATTTTGCGCAGAATCTCGGGCTGCGCAGTCATCGATTCTTCAATGTCTATACCGCCATGCCTGGAGGCGAGGAGTAAATGACGCTCAGAGCTCCGGTCGATAATGAAGGCAACGTAGAATTCGTTTATTGATTTAACGAATCTTGCAACCATTAATTTACATACTTTCTCACCCTTGATATGGCTGCCTAACATGTTTTCGGCTACTTTTTCGACTTCTACCAATGACTCGACAATCTTTATACCTCCTGCTTTACCCCTTCCGCCGACTTGGACCTGTGCCTTTAGCACTACTGGGAGCCCCAGCTCGTTGGCTGCCTCTACTGCCTCTGCGGGGCTACTGGCCGTTCTGAAATCTGGGTATGGAATGTTTTTCTTCCTAAAGACCTCGGCCGCCTCGTACTCGAATAACTTCATTCATAAAGAACAGGTCTTCATCCTCAAAAATATTTTTGTTTGTTGAAGGTTATATTGCTAAACGCCGAGGAAAAGCTCTGAGTCCGGTATTCCTGCAGCGTGGAATATCTCTCCTGGCACCGCTTCTTTACCGGGTGGAACGCCGGGCTTTAGGCTTCTGTATCTCTCGTAGAAGGCTGTCCTGACCCTCTCGACGTAGTCGAACAGCTCCTTCGCGCTGCCGTATCTCGACTTTATGGTTCTGTACTTTATGCCGTCCTTAGTGATCTCCGCGATGAAGCACGTGATGGTGCCGCCTGCCTTGTCATAGGATTTTCTCCTGGTCTTTGCGGAAGAGCTGGCCACTGCCTCGACGAGTACAGACATGTGTTTTTTCTCACGGTCCTTCTCAAAGAGTAGGTCGATCGCGAAGCCGCATCTGCCGAATCTTGCATATATCTGTCTCTCCATCGGATAGTGTCTTAGCGTTGCTAATCCCTTTAGCGTAGGCTCGCTCAGAAGCTTTAATACCTCTTCCAGCACCCTGTTGGACTTTTGCATATTCAGTTTCCATAAAGGGAAATTATGTATTAAGCTTTCTCCTTCCTAATATTATTGACTGCTCTTGAGAGGGACGGAGAAACTGGATGAGATGGATCAGAAAATACTGGTTGAGCTAATAAAAAACGCTAGAGCCTCGTACAGAGAGCTGGCCAAAAAGCTCGGCCTTTCAGTCGCCACGGTTGCGTACAGAGTGGCCAAGTTGCAGAAAAGCGGCCTGATCAAGGGGTTTACAACCGTCCTTAACTACGAGGAGATGGGCTACGAGATAACAGCAATAATTAAACTAGTAATCAAAGAAGGTAGGCTCCTAGAGGTGCAGAGAGAAATAGCATCGGAGAAAAACGTGATTGCGGTTTACGACGTAACAGGCGAGGTCGACTCGATAATCATATGCAGGTTTAGGGATAGGCAGGAGATGAGCGCCTTCATTAAGAGAATACTCAAGATGCCATACGTCGAGAGAAGCTCGACGCACGTCGTACTCGAGGTCGTGAAGGAGGACCCAAACTCGCTGTTCACTTAGCGCTACAATGTGGGTGAAATGGATAGGAAGATTTATTACTAAGGGAGGTTGTTTTCTCAACCGATGGTCGAGGTAAACTTGCTTCATTGAGGCTCGCTCTATAAAAGTCTTTATACTGAGTTCTGCAGAGGTGTTGTTAAAAAATGAGTAGGCTAAGGTTTGCAATTCCAAAGGGATCGCTAGAGAGCGATACGCTAGACTTGCTGAGGCGTGCCTTCTATGATGTCAAGGGGGCGGAGCGGACGTATAGGCCGTTGATAAGCGACAGAGAGATCGAGCTTAAGATTCTGCGGCCCCAAGAAATTCCGATATACGTCGCTGAGGGATACTACGATGTAGGCATCACGGGGCTCGACTGGGTTGAAGAGACAGCCGCAAAAGTAGAGGTCCTAAAGGATCTTGAGTATGGTAGAGTGAGACTCGTCATGGCTGCTCCCATAACCTATGGATACAAGAGCCTAAGCGACTTATTAGAGAGAAGACTGAGCAATAACCTACCAATACGAATCTCGACTGAGTATCTCAACATAACTTCTCAGAGAATCATGGCTAACGAGGTGTACCAGAGATATTTTGGAGAAAAGACGCCCACGATAGTGACGCCGTGGATCAGGAAGGGCGAGAACCCAAGCGTCTGCATATTCCTGTCTTTCGGAGCAACTGAGGCTAAGCCGCCCGAGGAGGCTGACGCAATAGTCGATAATACAGAGACGGGCAGGACGCTTGAGCAGAATAACCTCGCGGTAATAGAGGAATTCATGACTAGTACGGCAGTGCTGATAGCCAACAGAGACGCTATGCGCGACCACTGGAAAAAAGAGAAGATACTTGACATCCTTTCAATGTTCACGGGAGTCTTAGAGTCGAGGAAGAGACTACACATATTTCTAAACGTGAAGGAGGAAAACTTGGAGGAGTTGCTGTCCATTCTGCCAGCCCTTAAGGCACCGACGATCAACAAACTATCAATAGAGGGTTGGTATGCAATCAATACAGTTATCAAGAAGGAGGAGCTCTTCAGGATTCTGCCCAAGCTTCGCAGGGTCGCTCAGGGACTAGTCGCGCACGAGCCTCAGCTCCTACTATCGCTGGAAGAAATCCTCCAAGGTGGAAAGAATGGTAACCCTGATTAGAGTAACTCAAGATAACATAGACGAAACAGTTTCCAAAATAAGGAAAAGAGTAGAGATAAGCAACGAAGTCTACGGGGCTGTCCGTCAAATAATCGAGGACGTCAGGGCTAACGGTGAGGAGGCACTCGTAAGGCTAGCAAAAACTATAGATAACGTCGAGATAGAGCCTGATAAAATTCTCGTCGGGCGGGACGAGATGAGTAAGGCTATGAGCAGGGTTGAGCCAGCACTCATAGCAGCACTTAAGAGACTCAGGAAAAACATAGCCAAGGTCGAGCAACATAGACTCAGAGCGATCAGTGGAAGCGTCAAGTTTAGTGATGGATACATCGTAAAGTATGGTTGGAGGCCGCTTAGTGCGGTCGGATGCTATGCGCCTGGCGGAAGAGCCACCTACCTCAGCACGATACTGATGACTGGTGTTCCAGGAAAGGTTGCCAGGGTACCTAGAATGGTACTGGCGACCCCACCAAAGAAAAGCGAGGAGGACAAGGACAGAGTCATGGCTGCGGCTTACGTGGCGGGATTCGACGAATTGTTATGGTCAGGCGGCGCACAGGCAATAGCCGCCTTGGCCTACGGAACATCGCGCCTAAAGCCAGTTAAGAAAATCATTGGTCCTGGAAATAACTACGTAGTGGCCGCGAAGCAACTCGTCCAAAGAGTGGTCGATATTGATTTTCCAGCCGGGCCAACAGAGTTAGTCGCAGTACTAGACGAGACGAGCAATCTTGATGCTGTTGCCTGCGACATGGCTGCGCAGGCTGAGCATGGTCCGGACAGCATCACCATCGCCATTACCCAGTCTGAAGAGATAGCAGAGGAAATGTTAAGAGTCCTAGAGCAAGTGCAGAGTAATTTAAGCGATGACAGCGCATCGAGAAGATCACTCCAATCAAACTGCCATGTCGTCCTCGCGGATAGCCTAGGAACGCTCTGCAAATTTGTAAACACGGTTGCGCCTGAGCACCTGGTAATCTCTGTAAAAAATTATGGCAAGATAATGAAACAGATAATTAACGCTGGCGTCATCACGGTTGGTAGAGATGTTCCAAGCGTATTCGTCGATTATTATGCAGGCCAGAGTCATGTTCTACCGACGGGCGGCTACGCAGCGATCTTCAGCGGACTAACAGTGCTGGACTATGTTAGACTGCTAAGTATGGTCTCGGGAAGTAAAAAATCAGTCAAGACGGCGATGAGAAACATTGAGCCCCTGATAAGGGCGGAAGGGCTTCCCCTACACTTAGAGGCATTCAAGGCTGCTTTAGGTGGCGCTAATTGAGACGTGAGTACGTAAGGCTTGCGGCGGAGGAGGAAATAATCATCGCGAGAGACGCCATAGAAGACCTCAGAAGTGTCGAGGCAGTAATATTTGATTGTGATGGCGTGCTAATTGACACTAAGAGGTCCTATGACATGGCCATCTTAATGACCGTTGATCAGATCTTCTCAAAGATGCTTCACGTAGAGTTTCTGGGGCAGCCAGTAGGCACGGAGGAAATTAGGCTGCTCAGGAGCACGGGCGGATTCAATAATGACGCTAATACAGCCTACATACTCACGCTCTGGCTTTTCGTAAATCTGCCCGACGATGTTTTGATGAGGCTTAAGGATCTATTTAACAAAAATGTAGAGGAGAGTCATAAACTGCGCCCCGATGCCTTATTCCAACACTTATCGAGAAATATGTTATTGAACCAAGGATACAGACCATCAATGGTCAAGGAGGTGGCCCATCCTATTCGTGAGGTAGTGGCGGAGGCTCGTCGCGGTTCTTCAGTCCTTGTTACCTCTGAAATGATCGATAAAATACTCGCAGAAATAGCTGCGAGGAAGGGATTTTTGAACGAATACAACCACTTTAAGCAAGTTTTAGGCAAGCCCGGAGAATATGGCAGCGGCCTATTAGAGACAATATTCTCTGACCTCTATTACGGCGAGGAGATTGTGTCAAGAATATATGGGCATGGACCATACTTCAGGCTTGGGAAGGGTCTATATACGAATGAGTCGATCTTCATTAAGGAAGAGACGCTTAGGCGACTCGCCTCGAAGCTGGGACGCGAGCATCTCGGCATAGTGAGTGGACGGGACAGGACGGTGCCCGAAATCGTCTTGGGAAGGCTGGTCAAATATTTTAACATGGATGCCTCGGTCTTTATTGCTGATGAGGAAAAGCTAGGTGCTCCCCCCTCTATTGAGAAGCCAAGCCCATACAGCTTGATCAAGTCCATCTCTTCCATGGGCAATGTCTTTAAGGCAGTTTATGTCGGAAACTCCGCGGAGGACATCATGATGGCTAGAAACGCAGCTAACTTCGGTGTCAAGACGCTGTTCATCGGCGTGACTGGGCTCTCTCCCAACCCGCCCCTCGATAGAGAGATGTTTATCTCTATGGGTGCTGATGCGATCGTTGAGACACCCGACTCCCTGATTGATGTACTAATCGGCGGAGGCAGAACTTGAGGACGGCCAAGATAACTAGGAAGACCAGCGAGACTGAAATCGAGGTTTACGTAAACCTCGATGGGGATGGCTCCTATGAGGGCAGCACTGGAATCAAATTCCTAGACCATCTGTTGTCGCTGATCGCTCATCACAGTCTATCACAGATCTCAGTAAGGGCCTCATGGGACCTCAAGCATCACGGCGTCGAAGACGTGGCGATCGCGCTGGGACAAGCTATAGGCAAAGCACTTGGGGCCAGAGAGTCGATTAGGCGTTTTGGCTTTGCAATAGTCCCGATGGATGAGGCATTAGCGGAGGCCTCCGTTGACCTAGTATCTAGGAGCTACCCGGCCGTTCAGCTGCAGCTCTATGGAAAAGAGATCGAAGACGTCAAGGCCGAGGATATAATCCACTTCTTCATCAGCCTAGCCTCCTCGATACCCGCAGTGATTCACATACACGTCAGGTACGGACATAACGATCATCACAAGGTTGAGGCAGCTACCAAGGCTCTAGCAGTGGCATTGAGAGAGGCATGGCGAGTCGACCCCGATAGAAAGGGATCATCAAGCTCGAAGGGCCTAATGTAGCATGAAGATAGGAATTCTCAACTACGGGATAGGAAACCTCTACAGCATTACTAACGCATTCCGGAGGCTAGGAGTGAATGTGGAGATAATTGACCAGCCCTCAAAGGCCCAGATCGATGGGCTCGTATTGCCAGGCGTCGGCAACTTCGAGTCTGCAGCCACGAATATGCGGCGCATGAAGGACAAGATCATCGAACTGATCGAATCGTCGATGCCGGTCCTAGGGATATGTCTGGGCATGCAGCTATTCTTTGAGAGGAGTGAGGAAGGCGGAGGCGAGGGGCTTGGGATATTCAGGGGCGATGTTGTGAAGATGAGGATACGTGGGAAGCTCCCACACATGGGTTGGAACACTCTGATCAAGATGAAGGAATCACCAATACTTGAAGACGTGAATACTGGCGACTGGGTATACTACGTCCACTCTTACTATCCATCGCCGAGGGACGCAGAGATAGTCTTGGCCGAGACAGAGTATCACATACGCTTCCCATCAGTGATAGGCGGCTCATCAAGATTTGGAACACAGTTCCACCCAGAAAAATCAAGCACTACCGGTCAGAAAATCCTAAAAAATTTTCTGAAGATATGTAAAAAATAAAAGATGCGTATATACATCGACGAGTCCGTGTTTTCAAAAGCAAACTAAGTTCATCGTTAAATTATACCTCTGCATATCTAGTCCGGATTTGGAGGTCTGGGGTTCAATAGACCTGCTCGGAGGAAAAGTTGTCAGGCTCGTCAAGGGAGACCCGACGAGCACGATTGTCTATTCAAACAATCCATTACACGTGGCTAGAAAGCTATCGTCCCTCGGCCTAGACGGCCTGCACATTGTTGATATTGACGCAGCGCTCGGCAGGGGTAGAAACAGCGAGATAATCAAGTCGATCATCGAGAATACGAATATGAAGACCCAAGTGGGTGGAGGGATCAGAACGTTCGAGACGGCCGCCTCACTGCTAGACATGGGCGTGAGCAGGGTAGTTATTGGAACTGCCCTCTTCACAAATCATAAGTTAGTAACCGACATTATGAGTAGTTATGGCTCTGAGCGCGTCGTGGCCGCGCTGGACTATGGGAGGGGCGGCATAGTGTATAAGGGCTGGAGCCTAGTAGCTCACATGAATTTATTCGAGGGATACAGCCTGATCAAGGAGTTATCCATAAAGCATGTATTAGTGACGGCCGTCGAGCGTGACGGAACCATGATGGGGCCAGACTTGGAATTATTATCGAAGCTGAATCCCGAGGATAGAGCGATAACATATGCTAGTGGTGGAATATCCACGCCTCAGGAAGTCTCCGAGCTTGCGAGGCTGAACTTTAAAGGCATAATTCTCGGAAGAGCCCTATACGAAGGCCTGGTTCCTCCGAGTGATTTAATAACTGCGGCGAGGCAAAGGGACCTTGCCACTGGCTAAGCGGATAATTCCCTGCCTAGACGTGGAGATGGGCAGGGTTGTCAAAGGAGTTTCGTTTAGGGACCTAAAGAGTGCCGGCGATCCAGTAGAGCTTGCATCGCGATACGTCGCTGAGGGTGCAGACGAGCTTGTCTTTCTAGACATCTCCGCGTCGCTAGAAGGCAGAGAAACAATGGTCGAGGTTGCTAGAAGGGTTGCGTCGGTAATTGATATCCCATTCACGGTGGGAGGAGGGATCAGGAACCTCGAAGACGCCTATAGACTACTCGTAAATGGGGCTGATAAGGTATCGCTTAACACAGCAGCCATTCAGAACCCAGAAATAATCAGGGAGATCTCTAAAAGGTTTGGCGATCAGTGCGTAGTGTTGGCAATCGATGCAAAAAGAGAATACGTAGGCGGTGAGTTGATCTATAGGGTCTACAGCCACAGCGCTACTAGGCCCACTCCGCTCACGGCTGAGGAATGGGCGGCGAGGGGCGAAAGTCTAGGGGCGGGCGAGATACTCCTGACCTCGATAGACATGGATGGGAGAAGAGAAGGATACGACATAGAGCTCCTTAGGAGGATAACGAGCACGGTAAACTTGCCCGTCATCGCGAGTGGAGGAGCAGGACAGCTAGAACATTTCTATAAAGCAATCGTTGAGGGCGGGGCAGACGCTGTATTGGCTGCCTCGGTATTTCACTACGGCATATATTCTATAAGGCAGGTTAAGGAATACTTATCGAGCAGGGGAGTACCAGTAAGGATATGACTAGTAGCGATGAAGTGTCCGTCGAGGAGCTTGACTTCGCTCGTCTTAACGGATTAATCACCGTCGTGGTGCAGGATGCCAGCACTAAGGACGTGTTGATGGTTGCATTCGCTAGTAAAGAAGCAATATTGAGAACGTTGAAGGAAGGAGTAGCGTATTTCTGGAGCAGGTCAAGAAAGAAACTCTGGATGAAGGGTGAGACCACTGGAAACATTCAGGAGGTTGAAAGAGTATTAGTAGACTGCGACGCAGACGCAGTAATCTACCTCGTCAGGCCCAGAGGCCCTGCATGTCACACAGGAAGACAATCCTGCTTCTATAGATCACTCAAAATGTAGGACTAAAAAGAATCGATAAATGAGTTTAAGTAAATATAGACCCTGAACAATTATTAGATGAAGAAACTTGGGAAGACCGGTTGATTTTAAATCTGCGCCCATCGACCCTGATTTTAAGAGCAAGTTGCCGAAGACTGGAGAGCACAATGGACATGCTGTCTGGGGTGAGGGTGTACAGAGGCTAGACGCCGAAGGTAAGCCCTATCCGACGAAGCTCGGAATACACGGCACAAACGTGGCTGTGGATTGGGACGCATGCATAGCTGATGGCGCATGCATGGATGTATGCCCAGTGGGCCTCTACGAGTGGGCGTTAAACCCCGGAAACTCAGGCTCGGGCAAGGACAGAGTGATAGACCCCAAGACCGACAAGGAACTCTGGGAGAAGTACAGGACCGATAAAAGCGACCCAGTCAGAGAGTCTGACTGCATATTTTGCATGGCCTGCGAGTCTGCCTGTCCAGTACAAGCGATAAAAATCACTCCGCCCTAAAACTTAGCAAAGCAATTATTTTTATCATGTTAATGAACGCGTCGGATGCGATAGTAGTACCTATAAACTAAATATGAATCGATGCGTGATAAAACACATGGAAATTAGCCGTGCTCAGATATTGATAGATCAGATTTATGGCGAGAGGGACAGGGAGAGAGGAGTAGAGAGGACTGCTCTGTGGCTCATATCAGAAGTCGGCGAGATAGCCGACGCACTGGCCAAAAATAACATAGAATCATTGAGGGAAGAGGTCTCAGACGTCTTGGCTTGGCTCTTAAGTCTCTGCAATGTCGCTGGGATAGACCTAGAACATGAATTCCTGAGAAAGTACGGTAAGGGCTGTCCGAGGTGTAATAGTGTTCCTTGCTGTTGTCCCTAGTTATTCTTTGGTCCTGCGCTTAACTATCCTTATACGGCATAGCAAGTAGTCTCCGTCTCGTATCTCGAATATTTTTCTGATTTCTTCAGGAATTGTTATTCTCCCACCAGCAGTTACTTCTGCGAAGAACGGAATGTCTTCCTCCTTTATTGTTACCTCTCCCATGTCTTTACTTCATCGAAATTATTATGTGAGCTTCGTTTTAAATCATTCTTAGGTCGTGATTTCGACTCCAGGTCCTACGCCTGACTGTACTGTCAAGAACCCCTCGTCATTCAGCACCTTCTCCACCTCGTCTGCCCACTCTGGCAGAGTATTGACGTAGACGGTTGGGCCGGTCTGCATCGAGTAATATGCCGGTATACCCCTGCCCCTGAGTCTCTTGACGGTCTCTATGATTTTTATGGTCTCGCCAGTCATCAGGATCATCCTGCAATTTCCGGTCATCGTGACTGCATGCAGCTCGAGGGAGTCCAGCTCGACGAGCTCTCCAAACCTCTTAAAATCATTGTCCCGTATGGCTCTGATCAGCTCTTCGCATCTCCTCTGGGCCGACTCGATACGCGCCTTAAAAAATGCTGAGGTCTCGGCCTCTCTATGCGCCTCCTCAGTGGAGGTCTTCATGGATAGTGGCACGATTATGAATCTGATGTCAAACTCCTTCCTCGTGGCAATCTTTACCGCGTAGCTATCTTCGTCGCTGCTTCCCGCGTACCATCTTGCATATTCTCCCACCACTGATCTGCAAGCGGAGCCTGCCAGTAACCTCGCAAGCCTAGAGATTAGTCTTAGGTCCCATCCAAATTTCTCTCGGAGGCCAGCCGCCTCGTATGCGGCTGCTGCTAGGGCGGCGCCCGCAGCCGCTGAGAAGCCTAGACCCTTGGCGTTCTTTACTGGAGAGTGATTTACAGAGTTTATCAGGCAGCGCTCTTCTATGCCGGAGAGGCTTCTGATCCTCTCTATCACTGAGATGACTCTTTCAAGCGGCCTGCCGCCGACCTCTTCACCGTTTATCAGGAGTTTATCGGTCTCGTAGTCGCTGAACTCCACTGTCGTTACGGTGTAGATGCAGTCTGTATTGACCGATATGCTGTCGTGGTAGGGTATTCTCAACTCCCAGTCCCTAAGCCCGTGATACTTCACGAGCGCCTGCATTGTGTATGCCTTTGCCGTCGCTCTACTCACAAAACTATCAAGCCAAAGGCCTAATTTATCGATATACCTCCAAATGAAAAATGCATATTTCCATCGGTGTCCTAGTTGATGCGTGGTTAGGTTGGACTCGGCTAAGCGGTACTTCTCGCCAAAGATGAATGACCGCGAGAGAGCAATATTCGAGACGGGGATCGCGCTCTCAGCAATACTGCACCTACTTCACGGGATGCCAATTCCTAGGAGTAGGAGCGCGGTGAGGAGGCTTGAGAGGGCGATGGAGGAAGTCATCGAGACGCAGCCATTCAGGAGACGCGTCAGGGTCAAGATCTACCCGCAGGT
>Ga0185307_1001650_pt1 | contig 12088 bp, 8 predicted proteins | sample LHCtaG_FD_128010 | JGI IMG/M metagenome (GOLD analysis project Ga0185307, IMG submission 128010) | Hot spring microbial communities from Little Hot Creek, USA to study Microbial Dark Matter (Phase II) - LHC4sed_matched (SPADES... | ecosystem: Environmental > Aquatic > Thermal springs > Hot... | reverse complement strand
GGTGTCGATTATTCTCCAAATGCATTAAAGATGCTCAAAAAAATTGAAGAGATTGGACTTCAAAATTCATTTATATGCATGGCAAAGACACAAAGTTCTTTAAGTGATAACCCAAAACTAATAGGAAGACCAAAAGGGTTTAGAATTAAAATTGATGAGGTAAGGATTAAATCTGGTGCAAACTTTATTGTTCCCTTATGTGGTGAAATAATGGAAATGCCAGGGCTTCCAAAAGAACCAGCTGCTTTAAAAGTTGATCTAACAGATGATGGAATAATTAAAGGTTTATTTTAATGCATGAATATTCTCTAACTTTAAATTTAATTGAAACTCTGGATGAGGAAAGAATTAAAAATAATGCAAAAAAATTAAAAAAAATTTCTTTAAAAATAGGTAAATTTTCAGGAGTTGAACCAATTTTAATTTTTCATTGTTTTGAAATTTTAAAAAAAGAAAAAGAAGAATTTAAAGAGGCAGAACTTCAAATAGAGATTGAAAATCCTCAAGTAAAATGTAAAAATTGTGGAAATGTATTTGAGCCAGAAGATTTTCCCTTTATATGCCCAAATTGTGGGAACATTTATAATGAAATGATTAAAGGTTTTGACATAATTATAGAGAAAATTGAAATGGAAATTTAAATGGGAGAAATAAAATTTGAAAATTTAAGCATTCCAATTTTAAAGGCAAATGAATTAATTGCAAATAAATTAAGGGAAAAATGGGATAAGGAAAAAACATTTGTAATAAATTTCATTTCTTCACCAGGTGCAGGGAAAACGAGTTTAATTGAAAAAATCTTAAATTATTTTAAGGAATTTAAATTAATTGTTCTTGTTGGAGATATTGAAACTGAAAGGGATGCAGAAAGGATTAGAAAAAAGGGATTTGAAAGTATTCAGATAATAACAGGTGGAGCATGCCATCTTGAAGCAGTTATGATTGAACAGGTTATTTCAAAATTAAAAAATAGATACGATTTTATATTTATAGAAAATGTTGGGAATTTAGTTTGTCCATCAGTTTATAATCTTGGAGAAAATTTAAGATTTACATTACTTTCAGTTCCTGAAGGTGATGATAAACCAAAAAAATATCCAAGAGCATTTTTAACATCAAATGCCTTTATAATAACAAAAATAGACCTTTTAACTTATTTACCTTTTGACCTCGAAAATGTTAAAAAAGAAGCAAAAGAAATAAATCCATCATTAAAAATATTTGAGACATCTGCATTAAAAGAAATTGGAATAGAAGAAGTTTGTAATTTCATAAAGGAAGAAAGAGAAAATTGGATTAAAAGAATTTGAAAATTTCAAGATTAAAGATAGAAATTGAAGGATTTGTTCAAGGGGTTGGTTTTAGACCATTTGCATATAGAATTGCAAAGTCATTAAATTTAAAGGGATTTATAAAAAATACAAAGAGTGGAGTTTTAATTGAGGTTGAAGGTGAAGAAAAAAATTTAAAAAAATTTTTAAATAAATTAAAAAATGAAAAACCCCCGCTTGCTTCCTATTATTTTTTTAACTTCTATTTTCTTGATAAAATTGGCTACAAGGATTTCAAAATTTTAAAATCGGATGAGGAAGGAGAAGTAAAAACCTTAGTATTGCCTGACATTGCTATATGTAAAGATTGCATAAGAGAAATATTTGATAAAAATGATAGAAGACACCTTTATCCATTTACAAATTGCACAAATTGTGGACCAAGATTTTCAATAATAGAAAATCTACCATATGATAGAAAAAATACAACGATGAAAGTATTTAAAATGTGTGAAAAATGCAAGAAGGAATATGAAGATCCTTTAAATAGAAGATTTCATGCAGAACCAATTGCTTGTCCAGTATGTGGTCCTGATGTTTATTTATACGATGAAAATAAAAATTTGCTTTTTAAAGGTTATGAAGCAATTAAAAAGTCAGCAGAATTTATAAAAAAGGGATTTATAATAGCATTAAAGGGAATTGGTGGATATCAGCTTTTATGTGATGCCTTAAATGATGAAGCAGTAAAAAGATTAAGAGAGAGAAAAAAAAGGGAGGAAAAGCCATTTGCCTTAATGTTCCCCTCTTTAAAAGTTTTAAAGGAATATGTTTATGTTGATAAAATATCTGAAATAATTTTAACTTCCCCATCTTCTCCAATTTTACTTTTAAGAAAAAAAGAAAATAAAAAAGTTTCTGAATATGTTGCACCATTAAATCCTTATCTTGGATGTATGCTACCCTATTCCCCACTTCATCATATTTTAATGAAAGAATTAAATATTCCAGTTATTTGCACATCAGGAAATATAAGTGATGAACCAATTACATTTATTGATGAAGAGGCATTTATAAAACTTAAAGGGATTGCAGATTATTTTTTAACCCATACAAGGGAAATAAAAAGATATGTGGATGATTCAGTAGTGAGGGTAATATTAAATAAAGAATATTTAATAAGGAGAGCAAGAGGTTATGCACCAACACCAATTATTTTTAAAGAAAATCTCCCAAAAATCCTTGCAGTTGGAGGTCATTTAAAAAATACAATTGCAATTTCAAAAGGTAAGAAAATATTTATTTCACAACATATTGGGGATTTAGAAAAAGAGGAAAGTTATAAGGCTTTTTTAAACATAATTGAGGATTTTAAAAAAATTTTTGAATTCCAGCCGGAATTTATAGCCCATGATGCACATCCTGAATATTTATCAACAAAGTATGCTAAGGAAACTGGAAAAAAATTAATACCTGTTTATCATCATCATGCTCATATTGTTTCTTGTATGGCTGATAATGAAATAGAAGATAGGGTTCTTGGAATTTCATGGGATGGAACAGGTTTTGGAAAAGATGGAAAGATATGGGGTGGAGAATTTTTAATATGTGATTATAAAAATTTTGAAAGAATAGGAAAATTCAGGGAATTTAAACTTTTAGGGGGTGATAAGGCAATAAAGGAACCGAGAAGAAGCGCAATTGGAGTATTATATGAAATATTTGGAGAAAAAACTTTTGAACTTGAAATTGAACCTATAAAATCTTTAAGTGAAAGGGAAAAAGAAATTTTTAAAAAAATGTTTGAAAAAAACATAAATACTTTTTGGACAAGCTCTTCAGGAAGAATTTTTGATGCGGTTTCATCAATAATTGGAATAAAGCAAAAAATAAGTTATGAGGGACAAGCAGCAATGATGCTTGAATGGATAAGTGATGAAAAAATTGATGAATTTTATAATTTTGAAATTAAAGAAAAAGATGGAATTTTAATATTTGATTGGGAAGAAATGTTTAAGGAAATAATAAGAGATTTAAAAAGGGGAATTAAAAAAGAAATAATAGCATCAAAATTTCATAATACCCTCGTTAATCTAATATGGGAAATTGCAAATAAAATTAAAATAAAAAATATTTTCTTATCAGGAGGGGTCTTCCAAAATAAAATTTTAATAGAAAAAACTTATAAAAAATTATCAAAAAAATTTAAAGTTTATATACATCAAAGAATACCTGCAAATGATAACGGAATTTCACTGGGACAAATAATTATTGCGGCAAGAAATATTTAAAAATACCACTTCCTACTAAAACCCATAATATTTCTATTGGTGCTCTTCCAAAAATTAAGGAAATAAAAAAATCCCTATTTTTTACCTTTAAAAAACCTGCAAAAAAACAAAGCAAATCTTTTGGAATTCCAGGGATTGGTGCTATGAATAAAATTATAAGCCATAAAGTGCTTTTGTTTAAAATTTTTTCTTTATATTTCTCAATTTTTTCAAACTTTTTTACATTTATTTTCTTACTAAAAAATTTACCTATAAAAAAGCCAGTTAAAGAACCTATAAAATTACCTGTAATTGCCATTATGCTTCCAATATAAACTCCATATAAAAAACCCATTAAAAAAGGAAAAAAATGTCCTGGAACTGGAGCAACTATAACCTGAAAAGAATGTAGAAGAACTAAAACAATTGGTGCAAAACTTTTTGTCTTTTTAACTATCTCTAAAACATGTTCTTTATTGTAAGGATAAAGAAGATATAAAAGATAAATTAATAAAAGTAAAAATAAAAAAATAAGAACTATTTCAAATTTTTTCACTTTTAAAATTATAAAGGATTATAAAAATTTTTAATAAATCATTTGCATTTTAATTTCTTATACTTTAAAATTAAAAAAATTAAAGGAGGTATTTTATGAATTTTATTTTAGGGATTTTTTTATTAAGTAGAATAATTATGCCTAATCCCTTTAAAGAAATACACGACCTACAGAAATTTCATTTTAACCTTAAATACTTTAATCAAAACATTACAAGCCCAAATACTTGGACATGGAATTTTGTAGGGCCTGAAGGTGGCGAAATTTCAAATGTTATAACTTATCCAGGGGAAATAAATTTTCTTCTTGCACTTTCAGCAAGAGATGTTTGGCGAACAACTGATGGTGGCGAAAACTGGCAAATATGTTTTGAAAATTGTTTCCCATTAGGTGGCGTGATGTCAAAACCTACTACAGGAATTTTAGTGGATGGAGGAGGTACTGTTTGGAGAACAACTGATGGAGGAAATACATGGTCAAATGTATTTACAACAGATAATTTTCAAACTGCAAGTTTTGAAATTACTGACACTGTTATTTATCTTGTTGATGGTTCTCCACCAAGATTATGGCGTAGCACAGATGCAGGATTAACTTGGCAGGTTATACAGATATTTAACAATCTTTATAGAATTTCCCAGATTGCGCACCTTGTAAACTCACCGGATATATTTTGGTTTGTAGGTCACACTTCTCCTGATGATACCCTTGCCTATATCTATTATTCACCAAGCGGTTCATTTGTTGATACAATTATTGCAAGTGATGGTGAAATAAATGATTTTCAGCCAAACCCCTATAATCCAAATCATACACTCATTTCCACATTTAATGGAATTTATGAGGCAACCTCTCCAACAGGTCCATGGACATTATTAACTCAGCCACCTTTCTTCGGTCTTTTTCTTCCGATTGATATTGAATTTACTGGAAATGATACTGTTGTCATATCAAGTATTTTAAATCCTGGAATTTTCAGAGGTTATAAAATGTTTGGAAATTGGGTCTTTTCACAGGTTGAATCAAGGGAAATTGGCACCTTTATGAACCGTGCAGGAACAAATACCTTATATTGTGGAAGTTTTGGAAAAGGAGTATTTAAGTCAACAAATAATGGAATATCATGGCAGATTAAAAAAAACGGACTTTATGCTCATAATATTTTAGGGCCCGGGAGTGCGACCATTGTTGACTCTACCATATATTTCGTTAATATGGGTGGAACAATTTATAAATCTACAAATGGGGGAACAACCTGGGATACTTTACCAAAAAATTTCCTTATACTTGGTTCAGCAATTGAAGTAGCACCAAGTAATCCCAACTTCTTAATAGTTTCAGCATTAGATATTCAGATAATAGGAGGAAATCCAAGTTTTGGTACTATCTTTCGCTCAACTGATGGAGGAGTGAATTGGGAAAAGGTTGATTCTACATACCAGGTAAACGACTTTTTAATTACCAGAAATCCTGATATAATTCTTGGTGTTGTGGATAATGTTGTTATTCGTTCCACAAGTGGTGGAATGAATTTTGATACAATCCATTGTGCGTCTAATTCTTTATCAAATCTTGAAGGACTTGACACCATCTTTGCTGCAACAACAGAGCTTGGACCTACCTATGTTAGTTATAACCAGGGAGCAGACTGGGATACTCTTATACCACAAGGAACCTCGCAATTAAGTTATGACGGAATTCGAAAATTTTTATATCTCAATGGGTATCCAATATATAAATATAACTTAAATAATGGGCTTCTTGATAGTTTGCAATATTATGGAATCAGCACAACAGTTTCACCGAATGGAAAACTATATTTTTTACATTTTGTTCCTCCTGATACCATATTCATTGCCCGTTCCTTTGATGGGGGAAATGTAATTGAACAAGAGATATTTCCAATTCCATACCTTTATGGTGGAGTAAAAGCAGGTAATGGAGCAGTTTTTTATTATGATGGGGCTCGTGGTCTTTGGGTAAGCAAAGATATAACGCAATCCATCTTTGAAAAAATACATCTTACAAGAGAAAAATTTTTTGCACCTTCTTTTATAAAAAAAGGAAAAACAGGGAATATTGTGTTTAAAAATAAAGAGAAGACGATAATAACTATAAGTGTTCATGATATTATGGGCAGAATTGCTAAAACAATCTATCAAGGCGAAATTATCCCTGGTATTCATAAATTTTATTTTTCAACAAAAGGACTTACTCCCGGTTCTTATTTCTTAATCTTAAACAAACATTCAAAAGAACAAATAAGAAAAAAGATGATTGTTTATTAAGATTATTTGTCAGAGGAAAATTTTAAAGCAATTTTTATTTTTAAAGGAATTTGGTTTAAAAAGATAATATAAATTATAATTAAAAAGTGAAATACAAAATATGTCCAAGATGCGGATTTAAAAATCTTTTAAGTGCAAAGTATTGTTCAGGATGTGGAACAAAATTAGAAGAAATTGAAATAGAAGGTGGAGAAATTAAAAAATGTTGTGTTGCTTTCATTGAAATATTAAATTATAAAAATTTAATAAATGAATTTTTATTCGAAGAAGATTTTAAAGAATTTCTATTAATTTTGTCCAAAGAAATTGAAAATTCAGTAGAAAAATATGATGGAAAAGTTGGAAAATTTGTATGGCCAGAAATTATGATATGGTTTGGTGCTCCAAAAATTTTAGAAAATCCTTATGAAAGAATAGTTTTAGCAATATTTGAAATAAAAGATAAGATAAAGGAAATATCTAATGTAAAGAAAATAAAAATTTCTATAAGAGGTGGAATACATTATGGAGAAGCATTCTTATGTATGTTAGGAGAAAAGGATTATAAAGAATATACATTAATAGGTGATACTGTAAATACTGCTCAAAGAGTTAAAGAAATTAGTGAAGAAGATGAAATAGTTGTTACAGAAGTTATGGCAAAAAAAATTTCACCAATTTTTGAAATAGAGGAAAAAGGCAAATTTTTATTAAAAGGTAAAACTGAGGAAATGAAATTGTATAAGGTAATAAAACCGAAAATAGAAAGAGGGAAAGTAAGAGGAATTGAAGGACTTTCTTCAGAAATGATAGGAAGAGAAAAGGAAATGGAATATATGTTATTTTATTTTAAAGAATTTTTAAAAGAAAAAAGGATGAAGGGAATTATAATTAATGGAGAAGCTGGAATTGGAAAATCTCGCTTTCTTTCAGAATTTATCAAAAAAATTGAGAAAACAAATATTAAAATTTATGAAGGAAGGTTTCTTCCTTTTGGACAAAGTCCTTACTTTCCTTTCTTAGTTTTATTTAAAAAAATTTCAAATATAAAGGAAAATGATAAAAAAGAAATTATAAAAAATAAAGTTGATGAATTCGTTAAAAATTTTTCTTTAAAGGATGAATTAAAAGAAATTCCTATTAATGAAATCCTTTATGAATTTATAGGTATCGAAAGTGTTAAAGAAAAAATAGAGTTAGGAATTTTCCAGAGTATGTTATTCTTAATTTTTAAAAAGATTTTTGAAAAACTTTCAGAAAAAGAAATTATATTTTATCTTGAAGATTTCCACTGGGCAGACCCCTCTTCACTTTCCCTTTTCCATTATTTAATAGAATTTTTAAAAGATAAACCAATATTTTTAATAATTGTTTCAAGACCCTTATATGAAAAAGAGGAAATTTTTAAATTTTTGGAACATTTAAAAGAGGAAAATATATTTAAGGAAATAATTTTAAAAAAACTGAGCGAAAAAGAAACAAGTGATTTGATAGAGAATCTTTTGAGTATAGCAGTTTTAAAACCTTATTTAAAGGAGATCATATATAAAAAATCAGAAGGTAACCCCCTTTTCATTGAGGAAATCATAAAAGTTTTAATTGAAAAAGGTATTCTTGAAAGAATAGGAGAAAAATTTGTGCAGGTAAAAGACATAGAAGAAATAGAAATTCCTGATACTCTTGAAGAAATAGTGCTTTCAAGAGTTGATAATTTATCTTTGATGGAAAAATTAGTTTTGCAAAAGGCAAGTGTAATAGGAAGAATTTTCTGGGACATAGTGCTTCAAGAAATTGTTGAAAATCCTGTATTCTATTATCTTCAAAATCTTGAAAAACTTGATTTTATAAGACATAGAGGGGAAGCAGGAATATTTCCGGGAATTGAATACATTTTTAAGCATTATTTGATAAGAGAAGCAATTTATAAAAATATAACAAAAGAAATTAAGAAAAAAGTTCATTTGAAAATTGGAGAAACCTTTGAAAAAATTATTATTCCAGAATATTTAAAAAACTATTATAAAACACTTGCATACCATTTTGAAAATGGAGAGAATTGGGAAAAAAGTGCCTTTTATTATTATGAAAATGGAAAAAATTTAATTGAAAAATCCCTTTTTTATGAAGCATTTGAGGATTTTAAAAAAGCAAAAGAAATTTGTGATAAACATAATGTATTAATGGACAAAAAATTTGAGATCAATTTAAACCTTGCAAATATTTTATCTATATTAGGAAATAAAGAAGAAGCAATGAAAATATTTAATGAAAATTTTAATTTAATAAAAAATAAAGATGATGAATATAGGCTTTACTATTCTCTATCCAAACATTATGAAAGCATAAGTGATTATGAAAATGCCTTTTATTTTTCCAATAAAGCATTAAGTGCGGCTGAAAATAATATTCAAAAATTGGATGTTATAATGCTTAATTCATGGTTATATTATCTAACGGGTAATTTAAATTTAGCAATAAAAAATTTAAAAAATGTAATTGAAATTTTAAATAAAATTGAAATTGATTCAAAAGAGAAAGAAGAATTTTTAATAAATATTTATAATCGTTATGCTGTATATAAGATGGATGAAGGAGACCTTCTTGAAGGAATAAAATTTTTTGAAAAGGCAATTGAGATTTCTGAAAAATATGAAAAAATAGAAAAAGTTGGTGCACTTTATAACAATTTGGGGGATAATTTAAGATGCGCAGGAATAATTGAAGAAGCAGAAAAAAAATTATTGAAGGCGAAAGAATGGGCAGAAAAAACAGGTGATATGCTATTACTTGCAATTGTTCATAATAATTTAGGAGAACTTTATAATGACATAGGATTAAATGAAAAAGCAGAAGAAAAATTTAAATTTTATTTAGAACTTAATAAAAAAATTAAAAATAGATTAGGAGATGGGTATGGTAACTTAGGTATGGGTAGAATATATTTAGATGAAGGGAATTTAAAAGAGGCACAAGAAAAGTTTATAGAGGCATTAAATATATTTAAAGAGGTAAAAAGTGATAGAATGTTAAACTTTGGAAAATGTGACCTTGCCATTTTAAAAATAAAGGAAAGAAAATTTGAGGAGGCAGAAAATTTGATAGAAGAGATTTTAAATTATGGAATTTCTGCTCCCTTAAAAGAGCTTGTATATAGAAGTTATGTTTTAAAAATTTTACTTATATGGGAAAAATATAAGGAAAAAGAGCCTGAAAAAATTTATGAAATTTTTGAAATTGAAAAAGATACAAAAAAATTTCAAAAGAATGTATTCAACTTTGTTTATACTTTAAAATTAAAAGAAATACTTTTATTTGCTTCAAAAAAACTTGGGAAAGAAGTTGAAAATTATTATGAAGATTTTAAAAATTTTTTAAAAGGTATTCTTTTAAGCATGAATGAAGAAAAAAGAAAAAGTTTTATAAATAAATATAAACTTTATGAGTATTTAAATGAATGAGAAAAAAAATTTAATTTTATTTTTTGGTGATATTAAGGGTTTTACAACCTTTTGTGAAGGTAAAAAAACAGAGGAAATTTTTCTAATATTAAAAGAAATTTATAAAATATGTGAAGAAGAGATAAAGAAAAATAAGGGAAAAATAGTTTCTTACATAGGGGATGCAATTTTTGCAATTTTTGGATATCCAGATACTTCCTTAGAGGACCTGAAAAGACCATTTTTTACAGCACTTAAAATAAATGAAATGCTTAAAAAAAGTTTTCCACTATCAATGAAATTTTCAATACATTTTGATGAAGTAGAAGTATCAATTGATGAATTTGGAGAATTTTCAGTTTTTGGTGAAGGAGCAGATTTTGTTAAAGAGATAAATAAATTTTCATCTCCTGAAAATATTGTAGTTTCTGAAAAGATTTTTAAAATATTAAAAAATGAATATACCTTCAAAGGTCCTGAAGAAATAAATATTTATGGTAAAAAGAATTACATTTATAAAATAAACATAAAAGAATTAAAGGATAAAAATGATTATTTTACAAGTTTAATTGATGCAGAAGAAAAAAGGAAAAAATTTTATGAAGCTTATGAGACGTCTTTAAATATAGAAGAAACCTTTGATGCTGGAATAGGACTTGCTTATTTATTAATAAAAGAAGGTAAATTTTATAGTGCCTTTAAAATAATTGAAAATTTACAAAAGGAAGTGATGGATAAAAGTTTTGAAAAACTTAGATTATTAAATTGTTTGGCATGGTTACATTATATAACTGGGAAATTAGAAGAGAGTAAAATTCAAATAGAAAATTCTTTCAGAATATATAAGGAAATTGAAAAAGAAGATAAAAATTTAGATATTCTTATCAATATATTAAATATTTTAGGGCTTATATCTTATAGGGAAGGGGATTATTTAAAAGCAAAAGATTTTTATATAGAAGGAATAAAGAAGGGTAAAAAATTAGGAAAGATAAATTCTATAACTCCATTTTTATCAAATATTGGAAATGTATATTTTCAAATGGGAGAATTCTTAAAATCTGAAAGTTGCCATAGATATTCCTATAAATTAAAAAAAGAAAACAAAAGATATAAAGATTTACCAACCACTTGTATTTCTTATTCAAATTTATTAATTGAAATGGGAAATTTAAATAAGGCAAAAGAATTATTGGAAGAAGCAAAAAGAATAATTGATGATTATTCTCTTGAATTTATGGAAATATATTATTATTATACTCTTGGAAATCTATTATTTTTACAAGAAAATGGCGGAATTGAAGAATATCAAAAAGCACTTTCCATTTGTTCTAAAATTGACAACAGTTTCCCTGTCCCCATGATATTATCAAGTATTGCTATATATAATTCCTATAACTTAAAAGATAAGGAAAAAACTTTTAAAATTATTGAAAAGGGAATATCACTTTCTAAAGAGCACAAAAATTTTGAATATTATATACTTTTAAATTTAACCCTTTTATATGCTTTAATCAAATTTGGAGAAAAATATGAAGATAAATCTTTTGAAATTTTTAAAATTATAAAGGAAAGAAAACATTTTAGATTTTTACCCGAGATTAGTAAAATGCTTACAATAAAAGAAGATTTAATAAAAAACAGTATATTCAAATATAAAAAGAATTTAATTATTAAGATTTGAATTCTTAAAATGCTTCCATATACTATGAATTATATCTTCCAAGAAGAATAAAATAATCTTCAAAGGATAAGGTAGAAATGGAAATATAAAGGACAAAAAGGTAAAATAAGATAAAGGAGGACCTATTTCCTCCATAGAAACTTTTTTCTTTAAATCACTATAAATCAAATCAAGATATGGACATTTCATTTTATTAGTATAAACTAAAATAAATAAAAATTAAAAATAATTGATTTTTTCTCTATTGGAATTTTATAATTATAAATTTCAAAAGGAGGATGATTTGGAGAAAAAAGAATTATCAGAAAAACTTGATACCCATATAGGAAGTGAAACACAATTAAAAGGTGATATAAATTCTTCTTCTGGATTAAGAATTGATGGTGAATTTGAAGGCAATATAAAAACAAAAGGGTTTTTAATTGTAGGGAAAAGTGGAAAGGTAAAAGTAAATGAAGCAAATGTAAAAGATGCAAATATTGCAGGAAATTTTGAAGGAAAATTATTTGCTGAAAATAAAATTCATCTTGAAAAGGGAGCAAATTTTAAAGGTGAAATCACCTGCAAACTCCTTGTAATAGAAGAAGGAGTAATATTCAATGG
>Ga0185307_1001649_pt1 | contig 12088 bp, 15 predicted proteins | sample LHCtaG_FD_128010 | JGI IMG/M metagenome (GOLD analysis project Ga0185307, IMG submission 128010) | Hot spring microbial communities from Little Hot Creek, USA to study Microbial Dark Matter (Phase II) - LHC4sed_matched (SPADES... | ecosystem: Environmental > Aquatic > Thermal springs > Hot... | reverse complement strand
CTTTTTACAAGAAATGGTTAAATAACTCTATAAACATGTTGTTCAATAGGCTTGTCAGAGAGCAAAAGCGAAGAAGAGGAGAGGAGAAGAGAAGCGATAAGGCTGGCGGAAAAGTGGAAAAGGATTGAGGCTCCACTAGCTGTAACAGCGGTTTTCCTTAGCATTATTGCGGGTTTGATACTTTACGTGTTTCACCTGCCATTAACAGTAATAATCATCATAATAATGGCTATGATTTTTGTTACAACAATACCAGTTGCTTTCTATTATGGAAATAAGATCAGTAAGCTGACTGGCTATGATAAATTAAGGTTTATTAAACGGATAGAATTACATCCTGAAGAGAAAAATGTGCTGAAGAGAAAAATCTTGAAACTATCTCTTTTTATCATGGGTTGTGTCTTATTCATCTTATCGCCTTTATCGATAGGTATTGGAAGTTTCTTTCTCTCTCTTGCAGGTCTCGTGTTGATTCTAATTTCTATCCCCGAAATGGGCGAGGTGGCTCGATTGGCTAATGAGATGAATGTAAGGATGCTATCTAGGGATGATCGGAGACTGGCTCGCGAATGCTTCAATATTATCTCTCTTGAAAAAGTGTGTACTTTTTCTTGGGAGAGAAAGATTAAGAGGAAAATTATTATGGAAAAAGTGTCTGCGTCTAGTGTTGGTACAAAAGCATCTCTCATCCTCAACTCTGATAATGGGAAAAGGTATTCTACTCTCCAAGAGGCTGTAAACGATCCTGAGACTAAGGATGGCCATACTCTTATCGTTGAACCAGGGATCCATATAGGTGGAGTGATTGTCAACAAGTCTTTAACGATAAAGTCTTCCTCAAGTAGGCCTGAGGAAACGGTCGTAACGACAGAATGGGCTGACGAGGATGTTTTCACAGTCTTCGCTGACAATGTCAAGATAAGCGGCTTCACGATAAGAGGAGGCTTTAACGGAATCCTTCTAGATGGCGTTAAAAACTGTGTTGTTTCCAAGAACATAATCTTCGGTAACCGCCATGCTGGAATACAGCTCTCAGACTCAGTCAACAATATTATCTCAGAAAATCTCATCCATGGTAATACGGGGGATTTCGGCCAAGGCATTCGTCTTTACGAATCCAGCGGTAATATCATCATGATGAATAACATTATTAAAAACAGGTATGGAATTCTCATTGGAAGCTCTGATAATAATACGCTTTATCTAAACAATTTTAATAACGTTAAGAAGAATGTCAGCTCTCATAATTCAAAGAATAATTGGAATTCCCCGGTAGAAATAGAGTATGTGCGTGAAGGGAGGCTTCTCAGAAAACCGCTTGGCAATTATTGGAGCGATCATAGTGGGAAGGATGTTGACGGCGACGGCGTCGGAGACACTCCGCACAGTATTAGAGGAGACGGTAATGATGAAGACCGTTATCCATTGCTAGAACCCTTCGAAAAATATGTGAGCAAAGAGGCAGAACTACTACGCCAATTAAATACGAACAATGTTGCTACAAATATTTAGGAAATACTCGGCCTTAAAAAACTTTAAAGAACAACACGAATTCTAAAATGAAGGGATTCGTATTGGTGTCTCAAGTTTATTCAGTAATTAATCCTAGGGATAGAGATTAATACTTCTGCAACGCTCCTGATTCAGGAGGTCCGCGTAGGAATAATGGGTGTCAGGGAGCCGATAGTGGTTGTTCTAGGCCATGTCGACAGTGGCAAGACTTCTCTCTTAGACAAGATTAGGGGGACCTTTGTGGCGATGAGGGAGGCCGGGGGTATAACGCAGCATGTTGGGGCTAGCCTAATCCCCTCCCAGGTGATAGCGGACGTCGCTAAGACTCTCAACATAAGGCTTGAGGAGAAGCTTAAGGTCCCGGGGATACTTTTCATAGACACCCCGGGCCATGAGGCCTTCGTGAACCTGAGGAGGAGAGGCGGCTCAATAGCTGACTTTGCAATACTCGTCATAGATATTCTGAGGAGTGTTGAACCTCAGACTGTGGAGTCTCTGGAAATACTCCGGGCTAGGAAGACTCCTTTCGTGATCGCAGCTAACAAGCTTGACCTCATACCCGGCTGGAGGCCCCAGAAGACTCTGAGCTTCACGCAATCATTTGCTAAACAGGATGAGAGGGTTAAGCGCGTCCTAGACGAGCATCTGTACAAGATAATCGGAGACCTCTCCATGCTCGGATTCAGGTCTGACAGGTTTGACAGGATAACTGATTTCAGGAGGAATGTTGCTATAGTTCCTGTTAGCGCAGTGACTGGTGAGGGGGTTTCGGAGATCATAGCGGTGCTAATAGGCCTTATCCAACAATTCCTCATAACTGCTCTCGAATACAGCGAGGGGCCTGGGAGAGGCGTTGTTCTGGAGGTTGTTGAGGAAACGGGTTTGGGCACTACTGTTAACGCAGTGATATTCGACGGAGTGTTGAGGAAGGAGGACACTATAGTGTTGATGGGTTTGAACAAGCCTATTGTTACAAAGATCAGGGCTCTACTGATGCCGAAGCCTCTCGACGAGATGAGGGATCCGAGGGACAAGTTCAATCATGTCGACGAGGTGAAGCCTTCGGCTGGAGTAAAGATAGTTGCACCCAATTTGGAGAGTGCGCTACCCGGCTCCCCCATACTCGTGGCAGGGGAGAATTTGGATGAGGCTATTCAGAAGGTGATGGCTGAAGTAGAGTCGATAAGGATTAGGAGCGGCGAGGACGGTGTCGTCGTTAAGGCCGACACCCTGGGCTCGCTTGAAGCAATAGTAAGCGAGCTCGAGAAGAAGGGTGTTCCGGTGAGGATCGGAGACTTGGGCCCAGTCTCGGAGCGCGACGTGGTAGAGGCCTCAGTCTCCTCGAAGGACCCGACGCTCAGGGCTCTTCTCGTATTCAACGTTAGAGTGATGCCGGAGGCCATGGAGGAGGCTAAGAAGAGGAACGTCCCAGTCTTCGAGAACAAGATAATCTACCAGCTTGTCGAAGAATTTTCAGAATGGCGCAGGAGGGAGAAGCAGAGGGAGATGCAGACTCAGCTTGAGCAGCTCATCCTCCCGGGGAAGATAAGGGTCCTGCCCAATTATATTTTCAGGAGGAGCAAGCCCGCGATAGTTGGGGTCAGGGTTGAGGCAGGGGGGATAAAACCCGGCTCCCCGCTGATCAACCTTAACGGCGAGAGGGTCGGCGTCATACAGCAAATACAGAAGGAGGGTAAGCCGTTGCCCAAGGCCGAGGCAGGGGAGGAAGTAGCCATCTCAATACCGGAGGCAGTCGTGGGGAGGAGCCTTAAGGAGGACGAGGTCCTGCTCGTCGACGTCCCTGCTAGGGACGCCTCCTTGGTTAACAGGGTTTTCAAAAGCCAGCTTGAACCCCATTATCTGGAGGCTCTTGAAGAGGTTTCAAGCATTAAGAGGAGGGAGAATCCTTTCTACGGCCTCTGACAACTTAATGTTTTAATACAGGGCTTACCGGCATACTTTGCATGCCGCCCGAGTTCAAACTGTGCATCTCAGACCCCAAGACCGGTAAGACGGAGTCTGTCAAGCTAGAGGGGAGTAACGCAGTCCCCCTGCTGGGCTTGAAGATAGGAAGCGTCGTAGACGGCTCCCTAGCCGGCAAGCCCGGGGTTAAGCTGATGATAACAGGGGGCTCAGACAGGTCTGGAATACCCATGGTCGCCTCAGTGCAGGGCGGCGTGAAGAAGTATATTCTAGTGAACAAGAAGACTCGCGTCGGGGAAACGAGGATGAAAATGCTGGTGAGGGGGAACCAGATATCTGAAGACACGTACCAGGTTAACATGAAGATGGTTACGGAGGGTGTTTGAAAATCGAGGATTACAAGCGCGTGCAGCCCTGTCTAAACCTTGGAACTTTGGGTCACGTGGACCATGGGAAGACTACTCTCGTGCAAGCTATAACTGGCGTGTGGACTGCTAAGCATAGTGACGAGCTGAAGAGGGGTATTACGATAAAACTGGGGTACGCAAACTTCAGCGTTTTCCAATGTCCCAAGTGTCCGCCGCCCTACAACTATATTACTGAGCCCAGATGCTCATGTGGCTCCGAGGCTGTTTTCCAGAGGAAGATAAGCTTCGTAGACTCGCCTGGCCACGAGATTTTGATGACCACCATGCTCAGCGGCGCCGCGGTGATGGATGCTGCGATACTGGTGATAGGCGCTGACGAGGTCTGCCCCCAGCCCCAGACTTATGAGCATCTTCTCGCAGCCGAGATAATGGGTATCAAGAGGCTCATCGTCGTCCAGAACAAGATTGACATTGTCTCCAGGGAGAGGGCTTTGAAAAACCTGGAGGAGATTAAACAGTTTCTTTCTGGAACGAGTTTTGCAGACGCCACTATAGTGCCGGTTTCCGCGCAGCACAGGGTTAACATAGATGTTCTCCTCTACGTTATTCAGAAGGAGGTTCCCACCCCCGTCTTCGACCTGAGTTCTCCGGCTAGGATGATAATCATAAGGTCTTTCGACGTCAACAGGCCTGGGACCAGGGCTAGGGATATCCGCGGCGGTGTCATAGGGGGGTCGGTGGTGAGGGGTGAGATAAAGGTGGGCGACGAACTTGAAATACTGCCCGGGCTGAGGGTTAAGAAGGATGATGCTGTTGAAACCATCCCATTGACTGCAGAGGTTGTTTCAGTAGGCTTCGACAATGTTTTCGTAGAGAAGGTTAGGAGCGGCGGGCTAGTGGGGATAGGTACGACGCTAGACCCCTCCCTGGCTAAGAACGATATGCTCGTGGGCAACTTGGCCGGTAAGCCGGGGACTCTACCGCCCGTCACAAAGAGCGTAACGCTCGAGTACAGCATGTTCGAAAGGGTAGTCGGGGTAAGGGGCATGGTGAGGAATGAGCCGCTTAGGGTCGGGGAGGTTTTGAACGTGAACGTGGGCTCAGCCCTGACGCAGGCTACTGTAAAGGATGTTCGGGAGAACAGGATTAGGCTGGACCTTAGGATACCGGTGTGCGCGGAGAAGGGTCAGAGGGTTGCGGTCAGCAGGCTTTTCGAAAGGCGTTGGAGACTAATCGGACACGGTGTGATCATCGATTGATGGTTCTCTTAGACTCGAGCGCTCTACTCGCCCCTTTTGAAACGGGCGTCGACTTCGTAAGGGGGATTTTCGAGCTCACGGGGGGTGTTGCTAAACTAATAATGCCTTTTGAAACGCTTTTGGAGCTCAAGAGGCTGAGCGCCGGTAAGCCTAAGACGGCTGGCATGGCTAGGCTGGCGCTGGAGGCTGCTAGGGGAATCAGAGTGCTTCCCCCAACGGGCATGGCCTGCGACGATGCTCTCGTCTTCCTCGCAAAAACTTATAAATCGGCTGTTGCGACAGCCGACAGCGTGCTGCGCAGGAGGCTTAGGGCCCTTGGAATACCTGTTTTTTACCCCGCGGGGGAGGGTAGGATTATGGAGGCGGGGTTCGGGGAGGTGATGAGAGTTATTTAAGATAATAGAGATCGAGGACATTGTGAGGATCCCGCCGTCTAGGCTCGGCGACCCCGTCAGGGAGGTTTTCAAAAGCGTTTTGAGAGACAGGTATGAGGGCATGGTTATGGAGGGAGTCGGGTACATTATTCTCCTCGTGGATTATGATTTCGACCCTGTCGGGCAGGTTTATCCCGGAGACGGCCATAGTTACCACAGGGTCAGGGCAAAGGTGCTCACCTACTGTCCTGAGGTAAACGAGGTTGTAGAGGGCAGGGTTGTGGAAGTAGAGGAGTTCGGAGTCTTCGTCAGGCTCGTGACCACGGACGCGCTCATGCACGTCTCCCAGATAACTGACGACTACATGGATTACAACAGCTCTCAGGGTATTCTCGTCGGCAGGCAGACCAAGCGCATTATTCAGAAGAACGACTGGGTGAGGGCTAGGATAGCAGCAGTCTCAATAGGCAGAGGGTCTATGACTGATAAGATAGGCTTGACTGCGAGGCAACCCTTCCTGGGGAAGCCGGAGTGGATCGAGGAGGACATTAGGAAGCTGACTGGCGAGAAGCCAAAGCAGGAGGCTAAGGCATAATGCCCCTGCGAGCATGCTTGAATTGCAGGATGATAAGCGATTCGCCCAAGTGTCCTAATTGCGGCGGGGAAGAGTTCACTCAGGGGTGGGCTGGCGAAGTAATGATACTCAACCCTGAAGCATCCTCGATAGCCAAGCTGATAGGCGCAAGGGTTCCCGGCAGGTATGCGGTGAGGCTTAAATAGTGTCTTTAAAAGCGACTGAGGAGACTAGGAGAATAGTCAAGAGGCCCCTAGGAACACTGCTCAAAAATGATTCTGAGATAAGGAGTTTTCTAGAGGGCTTTAAGGGGTTTTTGATAACTGTTGGAGACATAGTTTCGACGAGCCTTGTCGAAATGGGCTTCAAGCCTCAGCTCTGCATAGTGGACGGGAGGACTATGAGGAAGCCCATGCCTGTTGCAGAGTGCTTGAAAAAAGGGAGGAGGATATTCAGGCTTGAAAACCCCCCTGGAACGATCTCAGGAGAATCTTGGAGGGTGATAAGGGAGGCTGTTTCATCACCCGGTTCGACGGTTATTGTAGAGGGGGAGGAGGACCTGCTGACACTAGTCGCGGTAAAATCTGCTCCTGAAGGTTCTTTAGTGTTGTACGGCCAGCCGGGGGAGGGGGTTGTCGCGATAAGAGTGGGAGAATCCTCGCGGAAGATGGTTTCTGAAATAATCGGCACGATGACGAGTAATGTTTAAAGCCTGATGAAAACGCCCATGAGCCTGTGGTGGAGGTAAGGATAGTGAAGGAGTCGGATAACCCTCTCTTGAAGAGGAGGGAGATACTGTTCGAGGTGCCGCATCCGGGGAAGCCTACTCCCACGGTGGCTGAGGTTAGGCAGATGATTTCAGCGATGAAAGGGGCTCCTCTGGACGCTGTGTACGTGGTGAGCCTGAAAAGCATTACTGGGAGACAGTCCTCATCCGGGGAAGCCCACGTATACTATTCTCCGGAGAACGCTTCGATAGAGCCGCTCCACGTTAAGGTTGCCAATATGCCTCCTGAGGAGAAGAAGAAGATGAAGGAGGAGATTAGGAAGAAGAGGATGGAGGCGAAGGCTAAGGCTGTTGGTGGGAGGAAATGAAGGACGTGATAAAATACTATGAGGTTGACGCCGGCAAGAGCGTTGTCAAGCTTAAGAACAGGAAGTGCCCGAGGTGCGGCAAGGTGATGGCTTTCCACAAGGAGGTTAAGCCAAGGTGGCACTGCGGCTCCTGCAACTACACGGAGTTCGTAAGGTGAGCTCCCCGTGGGGGAGCCTCTAACCTGCATCGGGTTCGAATCAACAGCACACACTTTTGGAATAGGAGTCGTCAAGTACCCTCCTTTCCAAATAATCTGCGACGTCAGAAGAACATACAGGCCTGTCTCAGGAGGGATACATCCGAGCGAGGCTGCTAAGCACCACGTGGATAAGGCTCTGGAAGCGCTTGTGGAAACAGTCTCGAAGTTTGACGTTAAGCAGGTCGACGTAGTGGCGTTCGCAAGGGGCCCCGGGCTGGGCCCGTGCCTCAGGATCGGGGCGGCGCTGGCGAGAATGCTCTCTCTGAAGCTTGAGAAGCCTCTGGTCGGTGTGAACCATGCTGCGTCCCACATAAACATAGCTAGAGCGTTAACGAGGGCTGTAAACCCCGTGGTCCTCTATGTTTCAGGAGGCAATACTCAAGTGCTCCACGCCTCCGGGGGAAGGTACGTCATACTCGGGGAGACCGAGGATATTTCCGTGGGAAACCTCATCGACGTATTCGCTAGGAAAGCAGGCTTAGGCTTCCCGGGGGGGCCGAGGGTGATGGAGCTCGCCTCGAAGTCGAGCAGGCTGGTTAAGCTCCCATACAGCGTCAAGGGCATGAACGTCTCGTTCTCCGGGATGCTGACAATGCTTGAAAGCCTGGTGGGCAAGGAGCCTGTTGAAGACCTCTGCTTCTCTATCCAAGAGACAGCGTTCTCAATGCTGATAGAGGTTTCTGAAAGGGCGATGGCGATGCTTGGAGTTAACGAATTCATAATAGCCGGCGGCGTCGGGGCAAACTCTAGGCTGAGACAGATGGCTGGGGAAATGTGCAGGGAGAGAAACACTGTCTTCAAAGACTATCCTGTAGAGTATTACGCTGACAACGGTGTCATGATAGCTTGGGAGGGAATAATACAGTATATGCTGGGGGAAAAGCTTGCAGTGGAGGATTCCACGGTTAAACCGAGGTGGAGGATAACGGATGTCAAGCCCCCTCCCACAGGGATGTACGAGAATTAGAACCCTGTACCAGGGTGCTGAAGCAATCGTAGACCTCTGCGAATGGATGGGCATGAAGGTGGTTGTTAAAACCAGGATTCCAAAAGGGTATAGAGTTAAAGAGCTGGATGAGTCGATAAGAAAATCCAGGACAGTCAGGGAAGCATCGATCCTAAGCTCAGCCAAGAAGGCGGGGGTTGAAACACCATTCGTATACCACGTGAACCCGGTTGAAAACTGGATAATAATGAGCTACGTCGAGGGAGAGAGTCTTAGGAGCCTACAGTATTCTAGCGCTTTCCCAAGCCTAGTAAGAAAGCTTGGAAGCATTATTGGCATGCTTCACTCAGCGGGCATAGTGCACGGCGACCTTACTCCGGCGAACGTCATCGTATCCGGGGAGAGACTCGTGTTAATAGACTTCGGATTAGGAGAATATTCTAACGAGGTTGAGAAGAAGGCTGAAGACATATACACGTTAGTCTCAAGCCTGGCATCGCTTCCAAACTATGAAGCGCTCGTAAACCTTTTCTTAGAAGGCTACAGGTCTTCGGCAAGAGAATCTCCTAGAGTCGAGGAGAGGCTTAGAGAGATAAGTATGAGAGGCAGATACGTGGAGAGAGAGCTAAGGAGGCGGTTAGCTTCTCCTTAAACCTTATGGTTGAGACTGCAGACTTCACTCAACAATTTTCATATATTTTAAACAAATAGTTCTTAGGCTAGCAGCGTTTTCAGCCTCCTTCTCAAACTGCCGGAGAAGTATAAGGCTGATGAAGATTTGGTTAACAAAGCCATGGAGCTGGATAAGGCGTACAGGGAAATCCTCAGGTTTTTGAAAATAAGCAACCTCCAGCTACACCTTTACACAGTAAGGGAATATGAGAAAATGAGGGAAAACAGACCTTTATTCATAAAGGAGATAGAGGGAAAAGGAATACCCATCTTAATAAGATAGGCTCTAGATATCTTTCTCAAACAACCAGATTTTAATTCGATTTTTGAAGAATGTTCATCCAGTAGATTAGCGATCCAATACTCGGGCTTAGACCTTCATCCATATTGTAGAGAAATAGTGGCTTAATGGATATTAACATGATGTTTCTCATTATTTTGCTATTATGACTCTGTCGTGTACTGCTTTCAAGGCTTTTCCAGCATCTTCCATAAGGACGATGAAAGATATGCTTGTCTCAGAGGAGCCCTGGGCTATTGCGAGAACGTTTACTCCCGCTTCCGCTACCGCTGTGAAGATTTTGGCGGCAACTCCCTTCGTCCCCCTCATCCCCTCTCCTACTGCTGAGATTACTGCCACACCCCTCTGAGTCTTTATTCGCTTCACAACCCCCTCCCTACCGAACCCTTCCCTCAAGCCTTTTAGAGCCCGGTCTAAATCAGCGTCTCTAACTACGAGCGTTATTCCTATTTCTGAAGCATCTTGGCTTATCATGCAGACGCTAACACCCCTCTTAGCGACTTCTCCGAGTATTGCTGAAGCTACTCCTGGGGTTCCAGCCATGGCAGCGCCCTCCACGGTGAGAATACTCATGTCGGGTATCATCGCGACAGCCTTGACTATCTGCTTCTCCACAGCCTTCTCGAAGCCTATTGTCGTCGACTCCTTAAACGGGTCCTTAATACTAGTAACCAGTATTCTCACACCGAGCTCTTCAGCCAGCTCCACAGCCCGCGGGCTTACGAACCATTCCCCGAGCCTGGAAAGCTCCAATGCTTCGGTATACGACAGGATTGGGATTACCCTCGCGTTCTCGACGAGGCTTGGGTCGGCAGTATATACTCCACCGTTCGCCTTAGGCACGTAGACTTCTTTCAACCCCAGCTCTTTTGCAACAAGTATTGCTATAACGCTCCCCATACCCTTTTTCAGAGCTGCTTCATTGCCCTGCTTGTCGACGCAGGACCTGCCGGATATGACAAGTGCTCCTCCTAGGGCTTTTCTAAGTTCATCAGGCTTATTGAGGTCGACGCAGTGGCTCCACGGAAGCTCATAGTCTTCAACAAGCGTGAAGCCCGCTTGCCCCGCTGGGAGCCACTTAGAATCTGCTCCAAACGTCTTAAGATAGTTTGAAACAATCATCGCAACAGTGTTGCAAAATAGGTTTTGCATTATTGACACGCCCTTGGGCGTTGCTCCGCCAGCTTTTTTCTCAGCACGCAAGTATTCCGAGATCCTGTTCAGATTCTCAACAATCTCAGCGTCGACGGTCCTCCTCTTATCCTCAGGAAGCCCTTTTGAAGTATTGTTCAACTCTGACGCGAGTTTCTCAACAGCCTCTTCCTCGCTTACCCGCGAGGACGCGGCATCGGATATTATCCTCACCGCCTCCTCCCGGGGCTCAACGATTAAGACCAGTCCTCCGTCAGCTTCCCCGGCCAGCTTGCCGCATAGCTCCTTCAGGTCGAGCCCAGTGTTCTCAAGGCTTAGGCTAACTATTTTCAACGCATGCTCTCCTCCGCTATCTCGAATATGTCCCTGATTATTGCTGCAGCGGTTTCAAAGGGTCCGGCACCCTTCCCAGTTAAGCATACTGATCCAGCTCTCCTCATCCTAAACTCCACCGCGTTCAGCGTCCCGTAGACATCCAGCACATCCCCCCTCTTAAGCTTTGAAGGCCCTACTCGAAGCTTCCCCTCCTCAGTGAATTCTCCCACGAGCTTTATGGATTGTCCCCTTGAAGCGGCTTCAGCCAATTCCTTGGGAGTAATGTTCTCTATGCCCTTGAGCTCAACCTCGTCAACCGTGTGCCCGCCCTCTATAGTGTTCGCTATTATCGTAATCTTGTAGGCAGTATCCATTCCCGAAACATCCATCGTCGGATCGGCTTCTGCAATACCCATCTCCTGCGCGAGCCTGAGTGCTTCAGCGTAGCTCCTCCCCTCCTCCATTAGGGTAAGTATGTAGTTGGATGTCGCGTTCAAAACACCCCTGCAGCTCTCCACAACGTCTCCGATGGTGAGCGTCCTCAGCGTTTTCAAAACCGGGAGGCCTCCCCCGACTGTCGCACTGTACTTCACGATCCTCCCCCTGGATGATGCTGCTCTCATCAAACTATCGTAATCGTATGCGAAGGGAGCCTTATTCGCTGAGACGACGTGAGAACCGTGTTCAAGAGCCTTAAGGATGTGTTTCAAAGCAGGTCCAGAGCCTCCTCTCGCCGTCGGAGTGGCTTCAACAGTCACGTCTGGCTGCACAATGCTCATTGCTTCGACAGCACTCATCCCTGGAAAGCCCCCCTCCTCGGAACACGCTACACTACCCTTCTCAGCCTTCGTAGCGAGCATTCTGCTCGCCTTAACGCCTTCTTGAAGTATTGCAGCCCCTCCCCTATCCACAATGCCTACAACCCTGGGTTCGACGCTAAGCCTCCGAAACCTGCGTCTCTCCTCCTCCAGAAGCTGCAGGAAGGCTCTCCCGACGTTTCCGAATCCTATTAGAAGTATCCTCATAACAGCTTCCTCAGAGCCTCCACAGGGTTCTCACCGGGCTGGATGACGAGCTCGGCGAAGGGCTCTATCTTCACATCAGGATCCTTTAAACCATGCCCGGTTACGACGGCGACAACAATATCATCCTTCTTGAAGAAACCCTCCTTTGCGAGCTTTACTATTCCCGCTATCGATGCTGCTCCGGCGGGCTCTGCGAATATTCCCTCAGCCCTAGCCAGGTCAACCTGGGCCCTAAGTATCTCGCTGTCGCTAACCGTTAATGCATTGCCCCTGGAGTCCCTTATCGCTTTCAGAGCCTTCTTCCAAGAGAGCGGCCTCCCTATTCTTATGGCTGTGGCTACTGTCTCAGGCTTTTCAACAGGCTCTATCTCG
>Ga0185307_1001648_pt1 | contig 12090 bp, 21 predicted proteins | sample LHCtaG_FD_128010 | JGI IMG/M metagenome (GOLD analysis project Ga0185307, IMG submission 128010) | Hot spring microbial communities from Little Hot Creek, USA to study Microbial Dark Matter (Phase II) - LHC4sed_matched (SPADES... | ecosystem: Environmental > Aquatic > Thermal springs > Hot... | reverse complement strand
AAGGAAGTTAAATTGCTTTACCAGAAATTCAAGGTTTTAATAGATAGCAATGAAGTAGAAATGGAGAATCCGATAAAGGTAATAAGCGAAGGATTTAACTTGGTTATGCCAATAAAAATTTTTGCCCCAGTTAGCGAGGGAGAATATAAGTTAAAATTCGCAAAACTTTTGTTTTTGCCTTTAGCTTCGCCGTTTACTCAAGGAGAAATAATTTCTCTAATGAAGGAAAAAGGTATAGGAAGGCCAAGCACTTATGCAAAAATTGTTTCAACTTTGATAGAAAGGAAATATGTTTTTGAGAGAAAAAACAGGCTTGTAAACACGCTCTTAGGATTTAAAGTTTGCAAGTATTTATGCTCAAGATTTTCGAAGTACATTTCTGAAGAAACGACCAAAAGGTTGGAATCTCTTATGGATATGATAGAAGAGGGAAAGGCGGATTATGAAAAAGTTATTGAAGAACTCTATAAAGAAGTTTTGGAAATAAGAAAAAGGTTTGCTGTACCAAAGCAAAAAAGTCCATTTCAAAACTACTGAACTTTTTTAGATTTTCACCCGTAAGTTATACTCGAAATCACGTAATAAGTTGCAGCGGAAAATGCGAATACAACGTTGGCCCAAAACCTATTTTCCCACCCTTTTGCAAAGATGAAAATCAAAGAATAAATTACTACAAAGGGCGGTAGAGATTTTAAAACGAGGAAAAAGGCAATCTTTTATAATCTGCTTTACCAATATATCTTCATAAGATTTCAATTTAAATTCTTTTCGGAAAAGCGACGACTGTGTATAAAACTGTAATTATTAAATACTTTCGAATCGCTGACTTCTTCTATTCTTGATAGAAATAGAAATTAAATGCTTAAATTCTTTTGACTTCTATATCTTACTAATTCTTTTGTAAGCTTTTGTATAATTTTAACAGCTCGCTCCTCTTTTCCATCTAACACGTTATACGTTAGTTTCACCATCAGGAAGATGATGAAGGTAAACATCACATCTTTTTGTTCTAGCTCTTTTTAGCAATGCGCCAATCTAGTTTAGTTTAAAAAAGTAAAAAATTTATTAAGAGTTTATAAAAATAAAAAAGAGAGGAAAAGGTATGGTTAGAGAAGTTTGGGCCATGCTTTGGAAGTTCCGCGGTAATGGTGGTGGTCATGGGCATCCACATTATCGCAGAATTCCAAGGTGTGAGTCCAACAAAAATATCAAGAGTGGAAGACATTCGAAGAATTTTGGATAGAGTAATTACTAAATCTGGTTTACATGTTGTTTCTTCAAGTTTTCATCAGTTCGAGCCAGTTGGAGTTTCTGCTGTTTACCTTTTAAGGGAGTCACATTTAAGTGTTCACACATGGCCTGAGTATGGTTATATAGCTTTGGATATTTTCACTTGTGGAGAGGATAAGCAAGCTCTAAAAGCTTTTGAGTTGCTGTTAAAAGAATTTAAGCCTAAGAGCGTTAGAAAGCAAATTATTAGGAGGGATGTTTTTGAATAAGTTGGAAGCTTTAATACTTCGTGAGCTTGCAACTTCGAGGAAATCTTTCTGGGAGTTGTTAGATAAAATAAACTTTCCATTAAAAGATTTTGTTAAAACTCTCAAAAAGCTTAGCGAAGAAGGTTCAATAGCTTCAGATGAAAATGGTTTTTACTTAACTGAAAAAGGAAAGGCTAAAATCAGCATGAAGAGTTTAGAGTTTGAAGGAAGGACATGTCCCTCATGTGGTGGCAAGGGAATAGTTCTAAACGAGAAGTTTAACGAAGTTCTTGAAAAGTTTAAAGATATAGTTAAAGAACGACCAATTCCAACTTTAGACTTTTTCCAGGGCTACATGCTCGAGCAAGATGTAATTGCAAGAGTAACCTTCATGCACCATTATAACGACTTAGAAGGAAAAAGTATTGCTTTGATAGGCGATGACGACTTGCTGAGTGTTGCCTTAGCTTTAACTGGTCTACCTTCTCGTATAACAGTTTTAGACATCGATAAGCGACTAGGTAACTTCTTAAGAAGGATTAACAAAGATTACGGGTTCAACATAGAATTTACTGAGTATAATGTGGCCGACCCCTTACCTTCTGAACTAAAGGGGAAGTTTGACGTTTTCTCTTCAGAGCCACTTGAAACTCTTTCTGGTCTAAAGGCTTTTATAGTTCGGGGAATTTCTTGTTTAAAAGAAAATGGGGTTGGATATTTTGGTTTAACACGGTATGAAGCATCTTCTAAAAAGTGGCATGCTATTCAGAAATTACTTGTTAACATGAACTGTGTTATCACAGACATAATTCAGGGATTCTCTGTATACCCTATGCAGTATGAGACTATAAACTATGAAGAATTTGCTTCTAAGCTAGGATTAAAAATCTGTAAAAACCCTGGAATTAACTGGTACAAGTCTGCCTTAATCAGATTTGAAGTGCTTGGCTCAGCAAAGCCTTCTTCTGTAAACAAAAAGCTGAAAATTAAGTTTATAGATTCTGAAGAAGATTTGACTCACCCTCTCTCAGAAGTTTAGAAAATTAAACCTTAAAGAATTTATTTTTCGTACACTAGATTATATTTGAAATGAAGAACCCTGCCTACTTAGAACCTGTTAAAGTTGAGCTAGGAAAGATAATTAAACAAAGGGAGGTATACAAATTCTGCCTGAAAGGAGTTTCTAAGGAGTTTCGCTCCAAAGAAAGCTTTTATTCTTTTGTCGACATGCTAGACTTAACAAAATTTTATTGGTGGGCTGAATACAGGAAGGAGTGAAGCCTACCTGATTAGTAAGCGAATTAAATCAGACCTAGAAATTATTCCTACTAGCTTTCCATTTTCTACTACAGGCACTCTGTGGACATCATACTTGTCCATTATTTCTGCCACTTCAGGCAACGGCGTTTCTGGACTCACCCAAACAACATGCTTGTTCATCACATCTCTAACCTTAGCCTTGCCTACGTTTTTCAACTCCTTCTTTACGCTTATGTACCTTCTCAGCAAGTCTACCAAGCTTAAGCTGATACCAAACTCAGGATGAGCTGGTTCAACAGCTTGCATCTTTATAAACTTAATCAAGTCAGTTTCGCTGATTACTCCTACTATCTTACCTTCTTCTACTACAGGAGCGCCTGAGATGTTATTTGAAGAAAAAGTTTTTGCAACATGAAAAATAGAATCTTCAGGACTAAAGCATATTACATCTTTTTTCATCAAATCTTTTGCAACTTTCATACTATATTTTTGTTTTTTAAGCTTATGTGACTTTGCTACCTTCTGCCACATCTTTCTCTGGAGCAATGAGGACCACTTTTCCGCTAGGATCTTCTGCTGCTAGAATCATACACTGGCTTTCAATACCCATCATAGTTTTCTTTTCCAAGTTCAGAATAAAGACGTACTTCTTTCCAATTATGTCTTCTGGCTTGTAGTACTGCTTGATACCAGCTACCGACTGTCTTTGCTCAGTTCCAAAGTCTACTAGAAGCTTTAGCAAGCTTCTTGCCTTTGGTATTTCTTCAACAGAGATTATTTTACCCACGCGTAAGTCTAAGTTTTGGAATTCCTTGAAAGATATTTCTGGCATTCTAATTAATTGGCAAGAGAAATTAATAAACTTTTAGTTTTTTATTTTTCAAAGGAAATTTAATATAGCCGAGAAGTCTCAAGCTATGAGAAAAGGATGATTGAGCCGAGGTGGCGGAACCAGGTTAACGCGCACGGCTTGAGACCGTGTGGGACTTTGTCCCGTCTGGGTTCAAATCCCAGCCTCGGCGTCACGACACAACCACATCTCCCTTACCAATTAAAGGGTGAAGGGATAAAGTGGTTATGGTTGAAGCCTGCTTAAGAAAGATAAGAAATTCTAGCATTGATGAGGAAAGCAAGCAGAAGATCCTTGATTTTTTACCAGCCCTATAGATAGTAAGCATTTTTCTTACTTTATTCATCACTTTTCTCGTAAGATTTCTTACTAATAGCTTGGGCGATTCTTTCAGGCAGTTTGTCGAGTTTTTCGTCCATTGCTCTTGCGTACTGAGCAAACAAGCCGAATCTTTCTACAACTTTATCAAACTTCTCACCCAATCTCGACAATGCTAAAGAGATTGGTTTAAGTGCTTTATCAATACATTTAGGTATTTTTACAACTTCTTCTCTCCATTTAATCAACTCTTCTAACATCAGAAAGTGAAAGTATCTATCCATGCTAGGAATTGGAATTTTTCCATCGTATGGCTCTTCTTTAACACTTCTAACCTTTGCTTCTTTCGGAAGTTCCGAGTAAATTTTCTCGTAAAAAGACTTAACCTTATCTTCTTCGTCGCTAACAACCAATTCAACTTTATCCTTATCTATATTTCTGGCGTAGATTTTCTCTATTCCACTTTCCATCGCTTTTTCTAGCAAGAAGAGTCTATACCCTACACTTTGAGCCTTTTCGCCTTCGATTAAAATTCTCGTCGAAACCACTTCTTAGTCCCTCATTTTCGATTTAGACGTCGGGGTTCAGTAATAATACCTCCTCTTTAAATAAATGTGTTTGCAAGATAATGAATATTAAAATTTGTACAAATCCTTTAGACCCAAGAAGGATTTCTTTTCGTTAATCTACAAAAAGCACAAATTTCTTTGTTTGTAGGTTCTCCACAAAGCTTACAACTAGTTAAAGCATCTTCTTTGTAAAAATAATTGCTGATTTTTTCTATAGAGTTTATAATCTTTTCTCTAAACTGAGGAAATTCTTCGCCCAGCTTATAAATAACTTCATACAACCTTTTTGTCTTATCGGATATTTTCATTTTATCAGGAAAATAAGGACAAATACTTTCATCCAGAAAAGGAATGTTTAAAAATTTGCAGAAATCTTCGTTTTCTTTTGCTCTAACAAAGAATAAAGGTCTAATTTTTGTTAAAAGCTTTTTGTTTTCACTTTCAACTTTTGGCTTAAACTTTCCTATCCAAGAGAAGTTCAGGTCTAGCAAGTTTTTGAAGAAGAAAGCTGTAAAGTCGTCGGCATGATGACCGGTTGCAACTTTTGTAGCACCTAAGTCCCTAGGAATTTTATTAATCAAGTATCTCTTTATTACACCACAAACGCTGCAAATTGGTCTTCCACTCTCTTTAGAAATTTTCTCAATAGAAATTCCCTTTTCTTTTAGGTTATAAGTGAAAAGCTGGACGTTTGCAAGGCTAGCTTGCTTTTCTACAACTTCCTGAACTTTATCTGAAGTAAGGCCTCCTAAATTTATATGAAAAGCGTTCAGCTCAAAATCCATAACTTTTTTAAACTCTTTCAAAATAAATAAAGCAGAGGCGCTATCTTTACCACCACTTAAAGCAACAAAAACTTTATCGCCCTCCTCAACCAGCTTAAACTTTTCTATCGTTTTAAAAACTTTCTTCAAATAAGCTTCCATAATATCGTTAAAATTATTTAAGTTTTAAATCCTTTTTCTCCCATTTTATCTTCTATGATAGTAAAAATAAGCAAAACAGCTAAGAAAATTTTGCTTAACATAGATGTACAAAAGTATTGCAAGCTGACAAACGATATATACAGATTGCCAGATTCTAAGTTTATGATGACAACAGAAAAGGAACAGGAAGTCAGAAAGTTTATTAAGAAGTATTTTCCGGAAGTGTTAGAAAATTACAACGTATTTCTGGTTCTAAAAGATTATGAGCCTTGGAGAGGTCCGGTGTATTCCTTAGTGTTAAGGGAAAAAACAAAAAAGTTAACAACTAATAAATAAGTATGTGTAGCTTTTCAGACAAAGCTTTAGTGCTTCTTGCAAGATATGGAATAGGTTGTGCACCTCTAGAAAAAAGGGAAGAATTAGAAAAAATGATAAAGGAAGGAAAGTGTAACGAAGATCTTCTAAAGCTTCTCTTCCCTACAGCCTACACTGCTATCCTTAAAAGTTCTAAAGATTTAGTAACAGAAGAGGATGTAAGAAAATACTTCCTTCTTACTCATAACAAGTTTGTTCAGAAAGCAAGGAAAGGATTTTGCACCGCTTACCTCGCAAAAGTTGAAAAATGTTACGGGAATGAATGTGATGTTCGGCATAAAGAAGGAAGAGAAAGGGTAAGGTGTTTCGAAGAACTGAAGGAAGGAGATTTTGTGATAGTCCATTTAGGCTATGTGGCCGAAAAGTATGATAAAAATTTACGTACTTGGTAACCCACTGATTAAAGAAGATAAACTAGCTTTAGATGTAGCTGAAGAACTGAAGAAAAAGTTTAAAGAAGTAGAATTTGTAGAGTTTGACCCAATAGAAACAGTAGAAGGTAATGTTTGCTTCATGGATGTAGTTAAGGGAATAGACGATGTGCAGATAATAGAAGAAGAATTGTTCGAACTGCGTAGGCCGTATAGCTTGCACGATTTTGACCTTTCTCAAGCAATTCCCCTGCTAAAGAAGGCCGGAAAGCTAAAGAGTTTCAAGCTTATAGCAATTCCCTTTGGGATGAAGAAAGGAGAGGCAGTAGAAAAAGTTGAAAAATTGATTAGGAAACTTTCCACTTGATCTTGAGAAAGTGGCTAGCGCAGCTAAAGCAAGGATCGTAAGCTCTTATCAGCTTTTCTACTTCATGCTGTATTTCATGCTTTTTCTTTTTCTCTTCTACCATTCTTTCAACAAGAACCTTTATGTCTCTTTCCATCTGAATGTGGTTCTGAGCAGTAGGAATTACAAAATTAGCAAACTTGACTTTACCTTCTTCGTTCAGGTATATCATGTGGTAAAGAGTACCACGAGGAGCTTCTACAACACCAACACTTTCAGTAGCTTTAACCTTTATTTCTGGTAAAATTTCTTGTTTAAACTTGTAATTTTCAAAAACGCTTATACAAGAATCTACAGAATGCAAAATTTCTATTGCTTGAGCTAAATTGTTGTGATAAATGTTGTCTGATGGAAACATCTTCAATACATCAGGGATACTTTCTTTAGTTTCTTCGATAAGAGCTTCTTTATTCAGGTTTATTCTTGCCAGTGCTCCTACCATATACTCTTTCCCTTCAAACTGGAAAGCAGTAGCTTGCGAATAAGGAATAACAACTCTTGTTACAAAATCCATGAATTTTTCTTCAGGAATTACTATTCCGTCAGAGCTTCTTATCTCACCTTCTATAAAGTTGAAGTGAGGTGCACAAAGGGCAACATAATTTCTCTTTTTCGTAAAGTTAAAATCACACTTTTCAAGAATGCTTATTAGCTTCAGAATTTTTTCTCTTACACTCTTAAGCTTTCTCACTGCTTCTTCCACTTCTTCTTTGGTGGGTATTTTTGAAAAACCGCCTATTCTTAATTCAGTTGGGTGCACAGCTCTTCCACCAATTATCTTACAGACAAAGTTGCCCGCATCTTTAACATCGAAAGCATCTTTTACTATTTCAGGATCTTCGTCTGAAAGCTCCAACAAAGAATCTTTTCCAAAAATGTCTGGGAGTGTGAAAAAGTATAGATGCATGGCATGATCTCTTATCATCAAACCAAAGGATAAAAGCTTTTTCATCAGAATGGTTTGTTCGCTTACTTCAATTCCTAACCCTTTCTCTATAGCTTCGGTAGATGCTAAAGCATGAGCAATACTACAAGTTCCGCATATCCTTGAAACAAACTCAGGGACTGATAAGTACTGCTTTCCTCTAACACCTTGTGTGAAGAATCTTTTATTTTCTTCCACCTTTAGCTTTACATTTTCTACCTTCCCTTTTACCACTTCTACTTCCAAGCTAGCATGACCTTCTGTCTTACTTATTCTTTCAACGCTTATGTGAAAATTACCTATATGCATTTAGGCTCCCTCCTTCAAGTACTTCTCTACTAATTTTATAGCTTCTTCTTCTAGCATAGGACATCCAGGAATTTCTTCATCAACTTTTATTACATCCTTGACTGAAAGAGCTGTTTGTAGGTGACCAAACTTTGAGAGGATTGGCTTTATTTCTTCTACAGTTTCCTTGTCAAAAAAGTTTCTTATGTTTGATGGTGAACCTGAAATAGCACAGCTTCCTAATGCTACTACCTTTTTGCTCACTTTTCTAATTTTTTTCAAAAACTCCTTTTCCTTTCTAGAAGATACAACACCTTCTACAAAAGCTAAATCTATATCTTTTAGTTCTTCTTTCTTTTGAATAAGTCTGAATGCCTTAAAATCCAAAAAATCTTTCCATTCTTCATATTTTTTGTTTAAAAGCTCTAGAAAGTTTATGCTGCAGCCTTCGTCACAAGTCAGCGAGAAAAACGCAACTTTTAACCTTTTCATAATTTTTATTCTAATCTTTTGTTTTTAAATTGATAAGTCCAATAATTTTTAAGATAAGCATGGAAGAAAAGGTAAAGCTAAAAGCAGTCTCGGTGCCAGTTTTTGCAGATGAAGTAGTTGTTGGCAGAGTAATAAAAGCGATAAAGGAAGGGGAGGAAGTGAAAAAAGATGGCTACATAAGGATAGGCTTTATAGACATGACAAAGGGTCAAATCTTTTCTGAAATAGTCTTGAGCCCTTTAACTGCTAAGGCATTGATAAAAATATTGAACGAGAACTTAGCAGCTTTAGAAGAAGAGATGAAGAGTAAAGAATTGCCCGCAAAACCTTTAGAAACAAAGAAAACAGAAGAGCTAACTTACATAGGCTGATTGAATGAAGAAGAAAAGTGCTAAACTGTTGATTTGGCTAGCCCTAGCTTTTATTGTTGTCGAAGGAGTAGCTTCCATAATTTACCATGCTCCAAACGATCCTAACTTACTCTCAATAACAAATATGGGAAGGTATACAAGAGTTTTAGCTGCTTTGGTTGTGATGCTTCTTCTTAAGGGAATGGAATGAATGAGTGGGTATTAGCTTTTATCCCATTCTTACTCTACTTCCTTTACAAGATAGTAAGTGGCCAGGCTATTTACATTCCTTTACCTAAAGCTACTGTCAGAAAGATTTTGAAATTAGCAAAAGTAAAGAAGGGTGAGCTTGTTTATGATTTGGGTTCAGGTGATGGTGGGGTAGTTCTTTTGGCAGCAAAGGAGTTCGGTGCTAAAGCTGTTGGAATAGAGAAGAACAAGTTGCTTGTGAAGATTTCAAGATGGCGTGTTAAAAGAGCTGGTTTGGAAAATAGAATTAAGATTTTAGAGAAAGACTTTTTTGATTGCAATTTAAGTAAAGCAGACGTGATTATAGCTTATCTTACTCAAAAGCTTAACGACGAGTTAAAGCCAAAGCTCGAGAAAGAGCTTAGAAAAGGAGCAAGAGTAGTTTCTGCATCTCACGTGTTTAAAGGGTGGAAGCCTGTTAAGAAGGCAAAGACAGGACACTTCTATTCTTACTTGTACATAATGTAGAAGCTTTTGTTCAAGAAAAGAATTAAAAGTTTAGAGTTGAACTAAATTCTATGGGAGGATACTGGTTTAATCGAAGAGAAATAGAAAAAGAGTTAAAAATTTTGAGAGAGTACTTGAAGGAAAATGTAAGAAATATTGGTTGGAAGGAAGAAGGGGAACTTTTGGAACAAATACAAATGTTGAAGGAAGATTTAAAGTATGCAAAAAAGAGAAAGCAGCCAACTCAGAGAGTTTATTCCCCACATGTTCTAGAAATGAAAATTAAGTACGGTTGGAAGTAAGATGGTAAATTTTCCTTTTGACCCGATTGAAAGAGCAAAAGAAGTTGAAAGTATAGTCATGAAAAATCTTGAGAGAAAGTATTATCGGTTTAGGTATGCAAGGTATTATGGAGGAATTGCAACTGCAGATACTGTTGGCTGCTGTTTTCTTTGTTGCTATTGTTGGAACTACTTAAGGAATTTAAGCCCAGAAAAGTTTGGAGAGTTTTATTCTCCTGAGAAAGCTAGCGAGAGAATTTTGCAAATAGTAAGGAAAAAAAATCTGAATAAAGTTAGAGTAAGCGGGGCAGAACCTATTTTGGGAGAAAAATCTTTTGAGCATTTTTGTAAGCTAATTGAAAAAATTTACGATGAAGATCCTAGGATAGAATTTATCCTTGAGACAAATGGTTTGATTCTTGGTTTAAACGAAAAATTTTGTAAAAGGCTTGCAAGATATCCAATTTTAGTTAGAGTTTCGATTAAAGGTTGGGATGAAAAAAGTTTTGAAAAAATTTCTGGGGCTGAAGGAAAATGTTTCATCTATCCTCTAAGAGCAATAAAAAGCTTGCAAAATTATGGAGTAGAAGCATGGCCTGCTGTAATGTATGAAATTTTTCGCCAAGATGGGATAAAAGCTTTAAAAAAGAAGTTAGAGGAAGTTGGAATAGAAAGTGAGATAGAAACTGAGTATCTTGAGATTTATCCTTTTGTGATCAAGAATTTAAAGATGAGAAAAGTAAAGATTTAAATTTTAAAGGCGATTTTTTAGCTATGGGAATTGTAGTAAGATCAAAGGATAAAAATGTGATTAAGAAAATTTCTGAAGAAATTTTAGGAAAGTACGCTGAAGACATAGAAAGCTTGTACGTGAGCTTTGAGGGAACCTCTCCAGATTTAAACAAAGTCTTGTTATTGTTACCAGACCATCAAAGAAAAACTTTTGAAGCTATGACGAAGCTTAAGGAGGCATCTGCTGAGCAGGTTGCTTCAGAAACAAAAAGAGCAAGGGCCATAGAATCTGCTTATCTTAATCAGTTGGTTCAAATGGGTTATTTGGAAAAAAGGAAGAAAGGAAGAGTTGTGTACTTTTATCTTCCAGAAAAATATAAAGTTAATATATGAAATACGTGTTTCATGGACAAATCTTTAGGAAGTCCACTACCAACTAAAAAGCTTAAGCTTAAAATTAACTGAATAATATTTTGAGGGTCCGTAGTCTAGCGGTAGGACATGAAACCTAAAGCTGCCCTGACGCGGCAGTAACTCCGGTTCAAATCCGGACGGACCCATTTATTATTTTCGAAAAGTTAAATTTAATTATGGGGGAACTTGCTAATAGTTTTATTGTTGCTGTTATTGCCTCTATTTTGGGTATATTTTTGTTCGACCTTATTCAGTACACAGTATTTACCGATACAGTAAGGAATGCCACCGAAAATACTTACGAAATCAGAGGCTTACATTTAGAAATTAGAGATATAAAAGATGAGTATGTATCCATCTTTGTGAAAGAAGATGAGACGACGTGTAAATTAAAGGAGACGGAGAGTTGCTATAGCGGTTGCTCACAAATAACAGTGTTGGACATCAAAAAAGAAGAAGTAGATATACAAGTAAAGGAGGATATATTGTGCAAGATGAAAGTAGCTGTAGATCAATTTAGAAGATCGTTACTAGCAACAAAATTTTTTCTAAGTTATAAGCTTTATTAGTCCAAAAGGTGCTTTTCTACTATTCTTCTAATCTCTTCAAAAACTTCTTCTATGCTTCTGGTAGCATCGACTATTACCCATTCTTTTGCGAATAATTTTTCCTTTAGAAGTTTCTTGAAAGTTTCTCTCACCCTTTCCAGGTAGAGTTTATCTTCTTCATGTCTGTCTAATTTGCTTTTTTCTTTCAGCTTTCTTTTCAAAGAAGTCTCAGCAGGAATGTCCAGAAAGATGACTAAATCTGGGACAGGCAAATCAAGCAGCTTTGCTAGCTCCAAACCATTTTCTAAAGGATAACCTTTTGTACATTGGTAAGCTAAGGTTGACGTGAAATATCGGTCTGATATCACGACTTTGTTATCCTTTAGGGCAGAAAGAATTTTTTCCTTATCAAACAAGAAATCTATGGTGTACAATAAAAATTGTCCTGGTACGTCTAACTCAAATTTTTTGTTTAAAAATTCATAGATAAGTTTTCCTACTGGACTTTTTGGATTAGGATATGAAAAAAGTTCTACTTTCTTTCCTTTATCTACCAAGTATTTGAACAATAATTTGCTCTGAGTTTCTCCACCAGCTCCGTCTATACCTTCTATGACTATAAACTTCCCTGCCACACATTTAATTTCATTTTAAATAAAAATAACTTTTTGGTTGAGAGAGAAAAAAATCTAAATTTTTCTCCCAAACCTATAAATTATAAACTTGATCAACTTCTAACTTAATAAAATTCAAAAACCAAATCTTTTTCATGGAAAGCATCTTCCTGCTTCAGAAAATTCTTCTCGCTTTA
>Ga0185307_1001647_pt1 | contig 12093 bp, 12 predicted proteins | sample LHCtaG_FD_128010 | JGI IMG/M metagenome (GOLD analysis project Ga0185307, IMG submission 128010) | Hot spring microbial communities from Little Hot Creek, USA to study Microbial Dark Matter (Phase II) - LHC4sed_matched (SPADES... | ecosystem: Environmental > Aquatic > Thermal springs > Hot... | reverse complement strand
GTAGCCCGGGGGAGATTCGAACTCCCGTCAGGGGCTCCAGAGGCCCCCATGCTTGACCGCTACACCACCGGGCTTCTCAGCTGTTGACATTTAACTAACTCACAATAATAACTTTAACGTTTGTATTTCAGTACAAATATGCCTGTTGTGGCTTGGCATCCTGAACAAATGAAGAACAGGGCTTCAAACCCTATTTTTGTGGCTATAACTGTAGAGAGAAGGGCTGCGGCTGCCTCTGTGATGTCGTACATGGATTCGAATATTCCAAGTATGGTTCCTCTTTTCTTTCTTTCACTTAGGTCCGCCATTATAGCCAGTATCGCTGGTCGTTGTAGGGCATAGGAAACTCCGAAGAGGAGTTCGATAACGTATAGGCTTGTAATGTTTGGCACGTACACGTAGCCTAGAGAACAAAGCGCACCCATCATGACTCCGGTGAAGAATATGCGTTCCCTACCATAAATGTCGGTCAGCTTTCCCGCAATCACCTTGAAGAGGGCCGTGACACCGCAGAAAAGTGCATACAGGAAGCCTAAATCCATAATGGTGGCGGAAAACCTGTTAATGACGAATATAGGGTACACTGGACCAAGCAAGCCGACTCCTAAAGAGTATAAGGTACTTAACGCTAATGCAAGCATGAGTGCGCGGGATGACTTCAATATGCATCATTCCTCCGGCTGAAGCCACCGCGAAACTTTGAACAATTTTACCCATATCCATTTCCGAGTAAGCTTGCCTCCAGCCCGGTGAAGAATCCCGTTTAGGACGTAAAAATAAAACTTTTTGGTCAGATATTAGCTTGCGCCACGCTGCAGTTCAAGCCCTAGCAAAGCTTCTATTTTGTCACGAGAACGGGGCAAGGGGCGTTTCGGACGACACCTTCGCTCACGCTTCCCAAAATTATTTCCTTAATTCGGCTTAGTCCCCTGGCGCCCATAACAATTAGGTTAAATTCACCCTCCCTAGCTGCCTTAACTATCTCGTGGACGGTGTGGCCTTCCCTCAGCATGGTTTCAACCTCAACCCCTTCAGCCTTGGCTCTTTTAACACCCTCCGCCAGAATTCTTGCACCAGCCTCCTTCACGGCTTCAGCAACCTTGGAATATTCCGAGGGAGTCATTAATGGAATGCCCAGTGCAAAGGTTGCTGGTTCAGGAACAACTACAGGTCTTACACTTACTGAGTAGACATGGATCAAGGTGATTTTTCCCCCAAACTTTTTGGCTATCTCTACGGCGATGTCTAAAGCCCTCATGGAATGGTCAGATCCATCTAAGGGGACGAGAATCTTTTTGAACAATCTAAAGTCCTCCAGAATCTCCTAGCCATTACTACCTAAATATGTTTTGGAAGACTGGGGGAGTTAGTTGTTAAAAATGGGGGTTACAGAAGCCAAAAATCTGTAGACTTTATTTTTCCTTTAAGCATCGATAACAACTTCAAAGCGTTCAGCCCAAGGGTGTCCCTCAAGATCTATTAGACATGTTCCCTTGATAACCCAGCATCCATCCCGCTGTTCGACTGTTGATATGTCTATCTTTTCGATTTTCTTCCTTTTCTTCAGAAACTCCAAGGCTATTTTTTGGGCTTCCTCTCCCATCAACGCCTTCTTCAATTTTGTAGCCTCACATTTTCTGCTAATTTTTCACTCAGGCTGGCATTAAAAGTTGTGAACCTAAATCTTTAGCCAAGCTAAACATGCGTGTACGGCTTCGCAGAGGAACCTTTATAAATGGCTTCAGCCTCCTATGGGTGTGCAAGGCTGCTTTTAAGCAGTTTTTGCACAATAAACAGATAAGGAGTGAATAGTTGATATGTCTGGTAAAGAGATGCATAAGGCAGTCTGCTCTGACTGTGGCGCAGAATGTGAAGTTCCATTTGTCCCAGACCCAAACAGACCAGTTTACTGCCGAGAATGCTGGATGAAGAGAAGAAACCAAAGAAGGTACTAGGGCGACGTGAAATTTTGGTCTTCCTTTTCTATGCTTTTTAGAGAAGATACTTTTAATAGGAGCGATTCTTAAACCTAACAAGTGGCTGTTATGAACGATAATCATGTCTTGGTAGCTTACGCCACTCGGGGAGGGGCCTCCGCTGAAGCTGCCTTAAAAATCGCTGATGTTATATGAAGTCGCAGATTCGAGGTTGACGTTGTCAATTTGCGGGATAAGCCTTCCCCATACCTTTCCGTTACAGGCACGTTGTTGTTGGAGGAGTAAGAGCCCAGCAGGTTTACAGAGAGGTTGTGGACTTTCTAGAGTGCCACAATTTCGGAAGGGAAGAACGTGGCTCTTTTCATTTTAGCCTTAGAGGCTGGGAATACGAAAACCTACCCGAAGGCTGTGGCAAAATATGTCGAAGCCTTGCTAAAAATGTCCCCACGTGAAGCCCGTGGCAGAAGCTTTTGGCGGAAGAATAAGGTTTTTAGGGTTCACGATGGCTGACACCCTTGACCTTGGCAAGGTTAAGGCTTGGGCGGAAAGCCTCGGAGAAAAACTGCAGGCGAACCTTAGCGGTGGCTTTTGAACTCCCACATGCACCAAAGGTTTTTTGGATGAGGGTCTGGAGGACAGACTAGACAGTTAACCTCCACATTTGGGTTTAAGGTTTCAGTGAAGGCTTTCAAGTAGCCGAACCTCACTTTTTTGCATGGAAACTCGCCCAACCCCTTCCGCAACCTAGCCTCTTGAGTTCTACAGCGGTTTACGCTTAAAACAACCCTGTCCGCAGAAACTTCCATAGTCTTGAAAGGCTGATCTAGGGCCCAACTTGTTAACCGCAGGAGCCTACTAATTGTTTGGACGTCTGGGTTTTCGCCAGTTTCAAAAATTCTCTGCAGACTTTTTGCTTCTAAAACCGCCATACCCTCCCAGACGCTGGCGTCTATCTTGGTAGCCGTCTCCGTTCCAAAATTTTTCTCTATTTCAAGGAAGTAAAAGCCATCAACCCGCCACAAGTTCCTAATCTGAAGGAAAAAGTAGTCTAAAAGTTTCTCAAAGGGCATTCCAGCCAACATTTCCCTGTCCTCGGGGCTTCCGAGCGGGTACTCTCCCACGTCTTTCACCTTCCAGCTCTGCATAATTTAGGCGTGATAACCTTTTAAGCCTAATCGAGGTTAAAGCAAAACGTTGGTGTGAACTTGTTTGAACAGATGCTCAAAGCCATTTTGCTGGGTGTTGTTCAAGGCTTAACGGAGTGGCTTCCAGTGTCAAGCACCGGGCACCTAAAGATCTTTGAGCATCTTTTCAGTTTGGATGTTCCAATGCTTTTTGATTTTGCCCTGCATTTTGGCACGTTGGTGGTTGTCTTAACGTTTTTCAGGAGAGATGTTAAACTTGTTTTGAAGGCGCTTGCAAAAATGGACTTTGAAACCGAGCACGGGAAGCTTATACCACTAATAATCGTTGGAACAGTGCCCACAGCTGTTATTGGATGGTTTTTCTCGGAGTTCTTGGTAAATGTTCTTCAAAACCTTTTAATCATAGCCATCGCTTTCATGGCTTGCGGTGTTTTCCTATATCTGGCGAAAACTGGGGTGGGGGAGGTTGACACCATCGGCTTTAGGGAAGCTTTTCTGATAGGAGTTGCTCAAGGCTTTGCTGTCGTCCCGGGGTTTTCAAGAAGCGGGTTAACCATTTCCACGGCGCTTCTGCTTGGAATTAAACGCGAAAAAGCCTTTAAGTTCTCCTTTCTACTTTCGGTTCCAAATATACTTGGCGCCTTAGCTTTAGCTCTCCACAAGGAGTTCAGCGTCTTAGCCACTTTAAGCATGGGTCTCGTCGAAGTTGCCGTGGGAACTTTTGCAGCATCCGTTGTTGGATTTTTATCTCTAAAACTTTTATGGAAGGTTTTGGCTGAAGGGAAACTTCACCTTTTCGCTTTCTACTGTTGGACTTTAGGCTTTACTGTGCTTCTAGCCCTTTTCTTTGAAGTTTTCTAACCACTTAGGCCTACCTCGGAGAAAATCGGTCAAGAACTTTGCAAATTCCACGTTTTTGGAGTAGAACTCAGCTACTTCAGCGTCTCTGTAAATTTTGAAGCCTTTGCCTAAAACTTGGGCTATTTCCTTGGCTACACCGACTCTTCTACCACCGTCCTTAAGCTCCTCGCTTAAAAGCACAGCGGCATCTGTGTATTTTCTTCTAACTTCCACAACCCATCTTCCGTTCTCGATGTACGGACCGGAAACCGTTTCATGACTTTCGAAGTGCTTAACCAAAAATTTCTCACAGTCCTTAATTTTCTCTAAGGGTGGCCCAAGATGTTTTTTGACAGATGGGGTGGTGTGGCTTTCAAGTTCGAATATGAAGGCGTTTAGGTTCTCTTCATTGCTCCAGACAGCGTGCCGCAGTACGGTGAAATCGTTTGTTTCCAAAAGTTTAACCAGTGAACGCTGGGACTTATAGAGTTGCCCCCACAAAACGTCTGGAACAGCCTTCACTCCATCGAAGACAACAAAAATCAGTGCAGAGCCGCGGGTTTGCAGTTCACCTTTCAGCTTTTCAACGGTTAGCGGCACTGTTTCCGGAGGATAAAAGAATTTTAGGCTTGGTTTTTCGAGAAAGGCGCGGGACGCCGCCACAAAGGTGTATAGTTTTTGGGGTTTAACGGCTGAGGCAACGTTTCGTCCCATGTCCACGGGGTCAACCACCACCAGGGGCTCGTTGAAAAGAAGCGGCAGCTCATCCTCCCTCCCTTTGTAATAGTTCTCTGTATCTACGGTTATCCGCTGCTTATATTGGGCGAAGGCCTCCAAGACTTTCACAAAGGAGCCGTAGTGAATGATGAGTAATTCGCATAGGTACCCGCTGAACCCACCCACCTTTATCTCGGCGCCATAAACGTCAACCCCCTTCATGAATTTCTTCAGGAGACGAACTTCGCCGCGCATCTGGGGTGTTAAACGCTTTTTCACATAATCCGTGTGGTAGGGTGTGCGGTCCGTGGCGCTTAGCCATTCTCCCCGTTTAGTCTCGTAGCAAGGCACAATGTTTACCCGAACACCGTTAATGAAGGCTTCGAGGTACGGGTGCTCCGCAAACCTCTCCACTTGTTTTGCGCCTTCTGTTGCTTTTCTAGCCACTTTTAACGCGACCTCGCCGAGTGCTGAACGGGACACGTTTGGTGGCAAACGCATGAAAATGTCTATGTCTGGCTCTCCGCTGAGCCAAGTGTCCTTAGCCACGGATCCCTCTAAACGCACCGTAGCCTTGACGCCGAAAAAATCCGCTGCTTCCAGAACCCTCCTCACCAGTAGTTCCGCTAAACCCTCTATTTTCTCTCTTTCCTCCGGCTTAGGAGTAACCTTCTCTAAAACAGCCTTACAGACGCTTTCCAGAACATTTTTTTGTGGCATAAGTTTGAAGCAGCCTCACGTCAGCCTTCTGGACAATATTCCCTAAGCGTTGTGTATATGGGGCCTTTTGGCGTTAAGTCGCTTCTCTTAAGTCTCAAACACTTAGCCTCTACAGTTCCGAAGTCGAAGTTTGCGTTTTCCATTAAACATTTATAAAGCTGTGTCTTGTTGCGTCCAGACCTAACACGGGCAATTGTCAAGTGGGGGCTAAAACCTTTCGGGTCCGGGGCGAAGCCCAAACTTCGAAGGTGAGGTTCTAACTGTTCGAAAATACCTCGAAGCTGGAGGTAGCCCTCCCTAATCCCAGCCCAGACAACCCTCGGATTCCGCTGGTTCGGAAAAGCGCCCAAACCCTGAATCTTAACTGTAAAAGGCATAAATTGGACATTGCGCATCCCATCGTAAATCCGGTCAACCATAGCCGGCGTTATGTTGCCGAGAAAACGCAGTGTTATGTGAATGTTTTGTGGCTCAACAAACTTTAAATCTGCACCAGTTTCAGCCAAAATCTTCTGCATTTTCGTGATGTTCTGGAGAACATAGACGTCTTCAATGTCGAAAGCTATAAAACTTCTTATGGCTTCCGGCATTAACCATTCCTTCGCATATTTTTACCCCAACACTTTCATAAATGCTTTTAACCGCTCAATGAGCATTGCTATTAGAAACCTTTGAGAAGGGCCCTAGTTGAATAGTCAAAAACTGGTTGTAGGCTTAGCTGGAATGCCCGGCGCCGGGAAATCCATTGTAGTCAGTGTGGCTAGGGCCAGCGGCTACGGCGTCGTTGTTATGGGTGATGAGGTGAGGGAAGAGGCTAAAAAACGCGGTTTAGAGCCGACCCCCGAAAACCTCGGGCGCGTCATGTTGGAGTTGAGGCATTTAGAGGGCGAGGCAGTCATAGCCAAGCGCTGCATCCCAAAAATTGCCGGGATGGCGGAATCCAAAGTCATAGTGGACGGTGTGAGAAGCCTAGCCGAGGTTGAGGAGTTTAGGCGAAATTTCCCCAAATTCGCATTAGTGGCCGTCCATGCCGCGCCTGAAACGCGTTTTAAAAGGCTTTTCCACAGGAGGCGAAGCGACGACCCTAGGAGCTGGGAGGTCTTCCACGAAAGGGACATGCGGGAGCTAAGTGTGGGACTCGGAAACGCCATAGCTATGGCTGAATACATGATAGTTAACGAGGAGAACCTGAACATGGTCAAGAAGCAAGCTGCAGAAATCCTAAGGAGGATCGAGGCTAAATGGATGAAGTAGAGGTTTACGTTGAAGTGGAAATAAACCCAACAGAATCAGAGGAGAAGGTGAAGAGGGCCGTTGAAAACATTTTTGGCAGCGTCCCTGTGCAAATAAAGCCCCTAGCCAGGGGAAGCTTACTGACAGCTGAGGCTAAAGGCCTTGAAGCCTTGACTAAGCTTTACAATCTGCTGAGAAGGGAGCGCATTCGCGATGCTGCCCGCAGCGTTCTCCTTGAAGGTTTAAGCGGGAACACCATAACGTTTTACCTCAACAAGCAAGTGGCCTATGCCGGACACGTTTCCTTCTCCCGGGCTGTGGCGGAGTCACCCCTTGGCCCAATAAAGGTACAGATTAAATGCGACAATCCGAGGCAGTTGGTTGACTGGCTGGCGCCGAAGACGCCCAGTAGCGGGAGGATGATGGAAATATGAATTTGGAGAGGGTTTATTGCTACATCGACGAGAATGTATATGCTTTTGTCGAAGACCTTGTTAGACTTGTTAAGCAGCCGAGCGTTTCCGCCAAGGGCGAGGGCATAGAAGACTGCGCAAAACTTGTGGAAGAAATGATGCATGAGGCTGGGTTGTCCACAAAGATCTTAAGGAATGGAAAAGGAAACCCAGTTGTCTACGGCGAGTTCAAGTCTGGGAAAACCGCAAAAACCCTCCTTTTTTACAACCATTACGACGTGCAGCCTCCAGAACCTTTAGAGGAGTGGCGGTGCAACCCCTTCAGCGGCACGATTGCCGAGGGGAAGGTTTACGGGAGAGGCGTTGTGGACAATAAAGGGAACCTTGTCTCAAGACTTAAGGCCGTGCAAGCCTTCATAGAAACGGTCGGCAAAGTCCCTGCCAACATAAAGTTTGTTGTGGAAGGCGAGGAGGAAATTGGAAGCCCAAACCTTGAACCAATAGTTAAAAAGTACAGGCAGCTTTTCTCGGCGGACGCTGTCATATGGGAGTTCGGCGGCACAGATAGACGTGGGAGACCACACCTTTATCTGGGTTTAAAGGGAGTCTTATCTATCGAACTTAAGGTTAAAGGCGCTGTCAAAGACGTTCACTCTGCTAACGCGCCTCTAATCCCAAACCCGGCTTGGAGGCTTGTTCATGCTCTAAATGCACTTAAAGACGAGAACGAAAAAATTCTCATAGAGGGCTTCTACGATAGGGTTTCAGCCCCTTCAAATGATGAAATCGAATGTTTGAAGAGTATTCCGTTCGAAGAGGAGGAACTTAAAAAAGAGCTTGGCCTAAAAAAGTTTTTGAATGGTTTATCCGGCTTTGAAGCCTTAAAAGCGTTGCTTTTCCAGCCTACATGCACAATTAACGGTTTGCTTGCTGGCTACACCGGCAGAGGCTCCAAAACAGTCTTGCCCCATGAGGCCATGGCTAAGCTTGATTTCCGGCTTGTTCCAGACCAGAAGCCGGACGAAATCTTCGAAAAGCTGACGCGCCACCTGAAAGCCAAAGGCTTCGATGATGTTGAAATAGTCCGTTACGGCTCAACGGAGCCAGCTAAAACACCTTTAACCGACCCGTTTGTGGGCTTAGTTGCAAAAACGGCTGAAAAGGTGTACGGCGAAAAAGCCGTCATCTACCCGCTGAGCGCAGGCTCGGGCCCCATGCACTTATTCCGAAACATTTTGGGGCTTCCGGTGGTTTCGGTCGGTTGCGGCCACCCCGAATCCAACACCCACGCACCCAACGAAAACCTGATGATTGAAAGCTTCATAAGGGGAGTTAAGTTCATTGCCACCTTAATAAGTGACTTCTCCAACTGGTGATGGAGTTTGTTATCCAAAGCTACTATCACCGACCGTGGCGCCATTATCCTAGGCAAAAACGTAGCCTGCGACGCCTTTGACGAATCAAAACCTTTAAGAGTTGTAACCCATGCGCATGCAGACCACATGGTTGGCTTGCAGCAAAGTCTTCGCATATGTGAAAAGGTTCTCATGACAAAGGCCACTAAAGACTTGATCGATGTTATGAGGAGCCCCCTTTTCCTCATGGGCGGATACATAGAAACGCTTGATTACGGCAAACCCGTACATTATGGTGAGGAAAGCGTAACCCTTTTCCCGGCAGACCACGTTCTGGGTGCTGCCCAAGTGCTTGTTGAGGATGCTGAAGGCACAAGAATTGTCTACACAGGCGACTTTAGACTTGAAGAAACACCAGTGCTGGAGGCAGACATCCTCGTGATGGAAGCTACCTACGGCAGTCCCGCATGTAGACGTCCCTTCAACCGAGAAGTTAAAGAAATGCTTGTCTCCCTCGTAGAGGAGGGTTTGAGACACGGCTCAGTCTACGTTTTCGGTTATCACGGAAAACTTCAGGAGGTTATGCAAATCCTCCGCGAAGCCGGCTTGAAGGCACCGTTCATCGCCCCTGAAAAGGTCTTTCAAGTCTCAAAAATTTGCGAAAGACACGGCATGCGCATTGGACGCGTTTACAGGCTTGAGGAGAAAGAGTTTAGAAGCATGATTGAGCGTAACGAGCCATGTGTGGCTTTTTATCATATGGGCTCACGGGGCAAGGTTGGACGCGGGTGCTTCTGCATATACGTCAGCGGCTGGGAGTTTGACACACCCTGCCGAGAAATCGCCGAAAAAGAGTACATCATAGCCCTCAGCGACCACTCAGACTTCGACGGCTTAATGGAATATGTAAGGCGCTCCAGACCAAAGCTTGTCATAACGGACAATTTCCGCATCGGCTACGCCGAAACTTTAGCTAAGTATATTCAGCGACGTTTCAATATTCCAGCTTTGGCTCTTCCTAAACGTTGAGCGATTGTATTAAATATTACTACACAAGATTTACTTTATTCTACAAACTTATACTATCGATTTCGGATAAGATTCGGACTCGCTGACTTAAATGAGAATAAACCAGACCATCACCAACATTTTAGCGTAAACATCTACTTGGCGTAGCCAAAAGCTCGTAAACCACGCCAGAATTTTCCTGGCAATCCGTCACAATCCCATCGCTTACTCTGGCGGTTTTCTTCCTATCCAACTATGCGGAAGTGGCCGTTCACCCGTTCATCACGATTCCCCAAATGGGCTAAGAAGCCACCTTCGTAGGCATAGTAGCCTTCGACACCCAGTAGTGGGACTCGGCACATACCTATTCTTCAAACCACGATGGTGGTACATAGCCATAGGCGCAGGCACAACAATCGCCATAGCAGCCGTCTACAAGCCCACGGAGAGGCAGCTTTCATCGCATCCGCCACAGTCCTAGCCCTAAGCACCTACGTCCTCATAAAAATCTGGATAGAAACTCTAAAAGAAAAAAGGGGAAAACATAGAAAGAAAATATAGAGAAGAGCCTAAAATTCATAACGCTGCTTGTTTCAGCGTTACTCATCGGAACAGCAAGCGCAGCAGTTTACAGCTACATGTACATGTGTGCTACACCGGTCAGAGTGAAAAGTTTGACTGAGGGAAAAGCCACAGACACGGAGATTGAAAGCCTTGCGACGATTGTTAAGCGGGTCTTTGATGTCATGAAAGTTTGCAAATAGGTTGCAGCGAGGAGGAAATATTAGAATTACGAACAAAACGGAAGATAACTTTCTACGACGCAGCTTACGCTTACCATGCGATGCGAAAAACCTAGCATTAATAATTGAAGACACACAACTTCTTAAGAAAATAACGCCAAAAGTCAATGCTTCAACTTTAAGCGACATCACTGGATAAAATCGTTTCAGAAACTTGTTTTCCACCAAAGTTTAAATGTAAAGGTCCAAATAATGCTTCAGTTGAACAGGTTAAACACGGAGTGATTAGGAGGTATGAGCAAGTCTTCGTTGTTTTCGGGTTTCTATAAGCTTAGTCCTAAAGAGCGTTTGGCTTTTGTTAAGGAGTTTGCGGGCTTAACCGATGAAGAATGCGCTTTATTGCAGAATACTGGCGGTTTGCCCTTGGATTTGGCTGACCGTATGATAGAGAATGTTGTTGGCGCCATTCCAATACCATTGGGTATTGCCGTGAACTTTCTGATTAATGGTCGGGATTATTTAGTGCCTATGGCTATTGAGGAGCCCTCCGTTGTAGCTGCGGCTAGTTATGCGGCTAAGATGGTGCGAGAGGGTGGAGGCTTCCACACAAGTAGTACTCCGCCAGTCATGATTGGGCAGGTGCAGGTGGTTGGTGTTAAAGATCCCTATGCGGCTAGGCTTCGCGTACTGCAAGTCAAAGAAGAAATCTTGAAAAAGGCAAACGACCAAGACCCTGTGCTGGTTTCTGTAGGCGGAGGCGCTAAAGACTTGGACGCCAAAGTAATCCATACTGTGCAAGGCCCCATGGTTATTGTGGAGTTGCATGTGGACTGCCGAGACGCCATGGGTGCTAACGCCGTCAACACCATGTGCGAGGCTGTCGCCCCACTGATCGAGCGGATCACCGGCGGCCGCGTTTACCTCCGGATAATTTCGAACTTGGCTGTTAAACGCCTGGCAAGAGCGTGGTGTGTCGTGCCCAAAGAGGCTGTTGGCGGCGAAGATGTTGTGGACGGCATTGTGAACGCTTGGGCTTTCGCTGCGGCTGACCCATTTAGGGCGGCCACCCACAACAAGGGGATTATGAACGGCATAATTGCTGTTGTGCTTGCCACATGCAACGACCACCGCGCTGTTGAGGCCGGCGCGCATGCTTATGCCGCTAGAAGCGGCCACTATACGACGCTTTCAACATGGGAGAAAAACGAGAACGGCGACCTAGTTGGCTCCATAGAACTGCCCATGGCGGTTGGCATAGTAGGCGGAGCTGTACGCACCCACCCCATAGCAAAAATATGCCTAAAAATCTTGGGCGTGAAGACAGCCAACGAGTTCGCCGAAGTCCTGGCAGCAGTAGGCCTAGCCCAAAACCTAGCGGCGTTAAGGGCCCTATCCCACGAGGGCATACAACGCGGCCACATGGAGCTCCACGCTAGAAACATCGCCATCATGGCTGGCGCCACAGGCGAGCTTATAGACCTAATCGCCCAGAAAATGGTTGAGGAGCGCAAGATCCGCATGGACAGAGCTAAAGAACTCATCGAACAATATAAAGCAACGGGAAAAATCTAAAAGATAGCCCTTTCCATTAAAAAGCGGCGGTTAAATGAAAATCCTCCCTGGGCCAGCTTCCAAAGAGCTTGGGGAAAAGATAGCCAAACTTTTAGGTCTTGAGCCCATCCCCGTCTTTTTCAAGTTTTTCCCAGACGGCGAGTCCTATGTGAGGCTTGAAGGAACCGTTGAAGGTGAAACCACAGTTATCGTGCAGACCACAAGTCCACCCCAAGACCAGCGTTTAATTCAGTTGGCTTTGATGGTGGACGCTGCTAGGAGGCATGGTGCTAAAACTGTTGTGGCTGTTGTGCCTTATTTGGCTTATGCCCGTCAGGACAAGGTTTTCCTAAAAGGAGAAGCCGTAAGCATAGAAGCCATTGCGAGAATGCTTGGAGCCGCCGGCGTGGACAGCCTTGTCACTGTTAACA
>Ga0185307_1001645_pt1 | contig 12095 bp, 10 predicted proteins | sample LHCtaG_FD_128010 | JGI IMG/M metagenome (GOLD analysis project Ga0185307, IMG submission 128010) | Hot spring microbial communities from Little Hot Creek, USA to study Microbial Dark Matter (Phase II) - LHC4sed_matched (SPADES... | ecosystem: Environmental > Aquatic > Thermal springs > Hot... | reverse complement strand
TTAGTAGTATGGATATCAGGTACTCTTTCGAGATAAAATAAAATTTATGTGAAAAGTAATTATAATGACAAAAAGCTAATAGTGATACAAATGTTTAGACAAATACTTAAAAAGAGCATCTGAAAAAAGGTACGCACAGGTTTAAGAAATACTATAACAAGCTTATCTCATAGAAAAACATTCAGTAATATTGACAAAAACTTCACTTCTGTAAAGCTACATCACACCGCACAAAAGAATAATTTAAAATTCATATATTTAAATCCATATTTAAAGGGCATTATTAGTATCTAACTTATGTATAAAGTAGCTTTTTATTTTCGCTCATATAACTAAATTTATAAATAAGTTTTTATAAGTTTTTAAATAAGTTTATTCATAGATATGAATAGATTTATTATGAATAAAAAAATTTTTAGAAAAACCATAATCGATACAGCATCTCAAACTTATATTGAAGATTGGAAGATTTCTAATAAAGACATAGAACTTGAATCAAATTATGAATGGTATATCCATAAAAAAAGGTTATATGGTGGAAAACAAGATAATATTGATATTATTGAAGTTAACAATGGCTCTCTCTCATTCATAATTGTGCCTACTCGTGGCATGGGAATTTGGAAAGGAAAATTTAAAGATTGCTTTCTTGGTTGGGAATCTCCAATTAAGCAACTTGTAAATCCATGTTACATTAAACTTGAAGAACGTGGAGGATTAGGATGGTTAGATGGTTTTAATGAATGGATTGTTAGATGTGGTTTAGAAAATAATGGTGCTCCAGGAGAAGATATTATAATAGATAATATGGGAAGAGAGAAAAAAGTATTCTTACCACTTCATGGTAAAATTGCAAATATTCCTGCTGATAAAGTCGAAATATCAATAGATCTTGAAAAAAAATTTGAGATAAATGTGAATGGCATTGTATATGAAAGATCTATGTTTGGTTCAAACTTTAAAATGTCAACTTCAATTGTAACAGAATTAGGAAGCAATTGGATTAAGATTAAAGATGTTATCGAAAACTTAAGAGCTATACCAAGTGAGATGCAATTGATTTATCATTGCAATTATGGAGAACCATTTCTTGAAGATGGTTCAACTTTAATTGCTCCAATAAAAAGAGTTGTACCACGAGATAAATATGCAATTGAAAATATAGATTCTTTCTCTTATTTTTCTGGCCCAAAGCCTGGATTTATAGAACAAGTTTATTTTTTAGAACTTCTTGGAGATGATGAAGGTAAAACTATGGTAATGTTAAAGAATAAAGAAGGGATAAAAGGTACTTCAATTTCCTTCTCTTTAAAACAATTACCTTATTTTACTTTATGGAAAAATACAGCTTCATATGAAGATGGTTATGTTGTTGGTTTAGAACCTGGAACAAATTTTCCAAATAATAGAGCATTTGAAAGAGAGAAAGGGAGAGTAGTAAAATTAGCACCAAATGCTAAATATATAGCTGAAATAACATTTGCTGTACATTTAGATAAAGAAGTTGAAGAAATTGAAGAATATATTAAGAAACTTCAAGGAAGAATTAAGCCTGAAATAATTCGAAATGTTCATCCAGATTTTTCAAAAGCTTAAGTGATAAAAATGTTAGTCACATGTGCTGGGATTCTTATATGCGATATTATTGCAGCTGATCTACAAAAAATTTCAAATCCAGGGGGAAGTAACATTTACTCCTAGTGGAATAAAATTGTGCATTGGTGGTCATTCAGCAAATGTTTCTATAGATTTAATGAAACTTGGTTTGAAAAAGGTGTAAATTTAGTAAATTGTAACAATGAGCGAAAATGGTTTAATTGCTAGAAATGGAGAAGTAAGAATGAAAATACTAACAATTGAGCTAACAGGAGCGAGCGATGCTTTTCGTACAAGTGTAATTTATCGTAGTGTTCAAAACAATGTATCATAAAAAAATTGAAAATATCAGAATTTTCAATAAATACACTTTTTTGGCTATTATTTATAGGAGCAACTATGTCCTTATCACTTAATGTCTGGCTTCAATCTAATATGATTCTAAAGGAAAGAATTGGAATAGATGATTACAATAGAATGTGATTAATTTTGAAGATAGTATTACCTTTAGAGTCATCTGCAATATAACTACGCTAGTGACAAAGCTTTTAACAACTTGGAGTGAGTTTATGTTTGCAGCAATCTTTCTTAATAAATACGAGAGCTTTATATTCACGGGGTCTTATCTCTGTTAGGGTAATAATAGGAATAATACCAGTTTACTAATATATGCAGTACTTCATAAGTACCTAACAGGCTTAACTGAAGTTACAATTAAAGCTTAAAAATTATGATTTTACAAATTTTAAGGTTACAATTTCCCAAGGTTTACAATCTATGAATATGGTATCATCCAGCTTTAACTTTTCAATATTCTCTTCGGATAAATTTGCTTTCCAAACTTCCTTAGCATAATCTTTTAGCATATCTAAGCTTAATTTTGAACTAATAGATTCACTTGACGCGTTATAATATCTAATAATTATCGAATCTTCTTTTTCTGCTTTCTTTAACGCTGTAATTATGACATTATTTGGTTCTAAAGCTAAGAGTGAACCTTTTGTATTTAATTTTCCTTTATGTTTGTCTGTTGTGATAGCTAACATGGGTATAGCAAAGTTTAATGCCTCTTTGAATACATTACTATTGCTCCAATCACCTTTATGTGGTATGATTGAATAATGGAAGTTAAAGCACCCTATACACTGAGCATCAGGAGTTGGTATGCTTAAATTTACAACGCCAGGTCTTGTGAGTAAGTCGCTCCTGAATAGGTATCCAACACATCTTAGTAGAGTTATGTATAATGTACCATCGGAATCTAATTTATATTCAGGTAAACCACGGTTTGCTAGCATCACACCTTTCGATCCATCACTTACATCGACCCAATATATTTGTGGATAGTCTACAGCAGGACTTTCTTGCCATCCTTCACCCTTAGGAGGAATCGTAGGTCTTTCTATAACATAGAAGTGTGTATCTGCACTAGAATATTCCACTTTTAAGCCTGTTGGAAAAGCTGCACGTATTCTATGATCCATAGCTCTATTATCAATAGTAATAGAAACATCGATTCTAGGCACGTTTGGATAAAGGTAAACTTTTTCATGTATAGGCATATCGATCAATTCATCAGACCTTTTCTGACCATTTAAGCATTTTGGTATCTTCATTATGAAGTTTATATTTAGACACGAATACGAATTTGTTTTCTCTACCCAAACATCTGCTTTGATACCTTCATTAGTGAATATGATTTGCTCATATGGAGGTGAGAATGTGTATTCATCTCCTGCATCCCCTTCATCAATGATCATATTGAATTTTTTATATATCGTACCAGTTAACTTATCTGTGATTTTTAATAAGCCACCATCATATGGATCGGCTTCTACTTTAAAAAATTCATTCTCTATAGCTGTAGCGTAAGTAATAATCGGTTCTTCTATATCACTACCCAAGTACTTTAACTTATAGGTCTTATGACCTATCGGTGGCACATTATTAGCTATAAACAATAATTCAGCGACTTTTTTCTTTGTGAATACTTCTTGAATATGAACCTTTCTTAAAGTCGCTGGGAGCTCACTTCCATCCTCATCCAAAATCGTATATTTTCCCATCGGAAGCTCGGTATGAAGTTTTACTAGATCGGTCCTACTCCAACTCAGGGGATTGAATACGACCACAAATATATCAGCATCATTTAGTGCAGACGTATCTATTTGGCTGGCTAAGAAAGCCATCTTATCATATATTATGTTTTTTGAGATTTCTATTGCATGTCTGAACCTTGTGTTAACATCTTTATGAATTTCATCTATTCCACAACCACAGATGCTATCATGCGCCAAGTTTTGAAGTATGAGCTTCCAGATATAGTCTAGGACATCATGTGGATACGTCTCACCTAGCAACCAACTAATTGTAGCTAGAGGTTCAACATAGTATGGTACCATTGTCTGTACAACATAACTTGGATATTTAACTTGAGGAATTCTAGTCGATATCGTATTCGGTACCACCCACTCATATTTCGCCCCCCTTAGTTCACCCTTATAGACTGGAAGTGTATCGATGACTTTACGTACTTCAGATAAATAATCTTCAAGTTTTCCATGAATAATCTCTTTGTCCTTAAAATGTTCTTTTAGTTCCTTTATAACCATACTTAGACTTTCCTGTGGGGGGGAATGGTCAGCGCCATTCAGAACTAGAAGGGCTGATGATCGGACCTTAGAAGCCATTTGTTCTAAAAGCCAGCCTATTTGCTTCTTAGCCTTATCGCTGGTAACTTTAGGCTCTTTTTCATAAATTCCAAAGTGAGTCACCATCTCAAGATTGCCACTTTTCCAGATTCTTACAGTCTTTGGATATACATCTCCATAGTAAAATGTGTGAGGGTGGCCCACTAGAGAACCAAGAAAAACGCCATTGCTGTAGCTAGTAAGCAGATGTATTGCTATAACCCTTGAATTATCAGGAGCTAACCATAAGAATTCGGTCCCTAAATCTTCACCTTCATCACCAAGTCCCCTCATGAACAAGAAAGACTCTATGCCAAATCCGTTAAGAATTTGAGGTAATTGTGCGGTATGCCCAAAGGTATCAGGCATATAACCTACTTTAAGTATCGGGAGATCCAGTTTGTCGCAGATTTTTTTGCCCATAAGGAGATTCCTAATAATAGATTCTGGATATGAAAGCCATTCGTCTGGTTGAGTATACCAAGGCCCAATGCCTATTTTACCTTCCCGAATCATTTTAAATAAAGCTTCTCTATTTTCAGAACGTAACTCTAGATAGTCTTCTAGAGGAACTATCTGCCCGTCAAAGAGAAAATACTTGTATTCGGAATCTTTTTGAAAAATTCTTAATAGTTTATCAATTGTTTTAAGAAGCCTTAGCCTATACTCCTGGAATGATTGATACCATTCGCGATTCCAATGTGTATGAGAAACTATAATAATCTTGTTTATATTTTTATAAACAACAGGTGTAACCATTTAATGTCGCCACATAATTCCTTTTTGTCTATTATTAAATTTTTCATAAAAATGGTTGCGTCCAATTATTCATAGGCCCATCTTTCAATAATCTTTTAAGCAATAAACTATAAGTCTTAATATTACTCTTTTTTAAACGTTCTTTTTTTATTTTTATTATATTAATACATAAAAATGTTGAAAATAATTTATATTTTACCTATATTTTGTGAAAAAATTTACATATAAATGTATATAAAAATATATTAAAGCCATAAATAATTAATTGGACATGCCATAAAATCGAAAAACTTATATATTCTTTATACTATTAAAATAAACGAAGAAAAATGTCAGAAGAAAAAAAGATTGATAGAAGAAAATATATAAAATATGTTGGTGCAGGTGCAGTAGTTGCAGCAGCTGCTGCAGCAATTGGTTATGGTGTTTCTGAATTAACTAGACCACCACCTCCAACACCCACTACAGTTGTTCAAACAGTTTTAAAAACTGAAACATTACCAGGAACAACAATTGTAAGGACTGAAGAAAGAACAATAGTACAAACTGCTGTTACAACAGTAGCAAAGAAAATATTGAAACTAGCACATTACTATGATCCGGGAGTGCTTCATCTTCGTGAAGGTTTAGAGAAATGGATCTATCCTTGTGCTAGAGAGTTTGAGGCAAAATTCCCTGAATGGGAAATTCATTATGAATACTATAAATGGGACGACATAGATCCAAGAATGATTATTGATTATAAAGCAGGTATACCTCATGATGTAGCTTTCCTTTCTCCACAATACATAGGTAGACATATAAAAGAAGGTAGTTTGCTTGACCTAACAAAATATATTAAAGGATGGGAAGCTAAGGATTTTGATTGGAGTGCTGTATGGAAAGGTTGTTATCCTTATATGGTTCCAAATGGACTTCATACAAGGACGGTAGTATATCGTATGGATATGTTTGAAGAAGCCGGATTAGATCCTAATAAGCCACCTAAAGATTTAGATGAATTTGTGGAATATGCAAAAAAATTAACTAGAGATACTGATGGAGATGGAAAAATAGATGTATGGGGTTTAGCATTTGAAGTTGGTCCGGACCGTGCTACAGTAGAATTATTCTTTGCGCCTTTACTTTGGCATTTTGGGGGTGAGTTATGGGATCCAGCGACAAAGAAAGCAACTTTTGCAGAAGAACCAGGCGTGAAAGCTGCGCAGTTCATTTATGATTTATATTGGAAACATAAAGTCGTTAATCCTGCAACATTAGGACTTGATTATACTTCAGCTATATATGACATTTTTTTGGCTGGTAAAGCTGCTATGGCTTGGGGTTGGGGAAATTATTGGCTTCTAGCATTACAGGAGAAAGGATGGGTAGAAAAAATGATTCCACCTTCAGGTGAAGCTAAAGCTATAAAAGCAAACTTCTTCGTTACACCAACAAACGTAAAAGCACAATTTACAAATGCTTGGTGTATGGGTATACATTCTCTTTCAAAAAATCCAGATATGGCTTGGGAATTTATTAAGATATTATTATCTAAAGAGAATATATTAAAAAATACAGATGCCGGACTTCCAGCAAGAAAATCACATTGGAATGAATTAAAGTTAAGCGCAAATCCAGTTTATGCTATTTGGGAAGAAGCAGCATCACGTGGAAGACCTATGCCAGCTACCGCTTATTATGGGGAGCTTGCAGATACTATATATGATGTATTAGCTAAAATAGTTATGGAGAAAAAACCTATCAAAGAAACTCTTAAAGCCGCTCAAGATTCATGGAATGCGAAGTATGCAGGATGAAACAAGATAAAACACCCTACCTTTTTCTTTTTCCTAGCGTTATATTTGTTTTCATAATATTATTATCTCCAGGTATCTACGGATTATGGCAAAGTTTTTATGAGAGTTATAAAGCAGAATATAAATTTGTAGGAATTAAGAATTATGAGGCACTTATTAAGGATGAGAGGTTTTTTACTAATATTAGATTAAGTTTAACATATTTGTTGGTAATACCACCATCTATAGCATTAGGATATTTAATAGCAATTCTTTTAACAAGTAATTTAAAAGGAATTAGATTTTTCAAAACGATTGTTATATTACCTTTTGCTAGCGCTTCAATTGCAACAGCATATATGTTTAGATCAATAGTAAACCCTGTATTTGGCCCATTAACAATTTTTAATGACATAACTGGCTTATCCATTAATCCTTTTTCAGATGCTAATTTAGCCATGATTGTAGTTATATTACATAGCATTTGGAGGTCTGTACCTTTTTATGCTTTATTTCTTGCAGCAGCTATTGAGAGTATTCCATCTCAAATTTTTGAACAATCAAAGATAGATGGAGCTGGTGCATGGTCAAGATTTAAAAATATAACTTTACCTCTTACTTTACCACATATGCTTATTGCTACACTAATGGTTATGACATGGACTTTAGGGGATATGGAAGCTTCTTATAGTTTATTTTTTGGTGGGCCGGGTAGAGGTACAGAAGTTGTAGCTATACGCTTAGCACGCGAAGCATTTTTCTATGGTAATATTGGATTAGGGTCTGCTATTGCTGTCTTTCTTATCATACCATGTATGATTTTTTTGGTTATATATTTAAGGTTATTAAGGAGGATAGAATAGAATGAAAAAATCAGAGGTATTTCTTTATATCATTATGATTATTTCTACTATAGTGATAATAGCACCTTTTTTATGGTTGGTAAAGCTGTCATTATCACCAGATATTCGTAGTGTATTTAGAAGTGAAATTATATTTGATCATTACATATATATTTTCTCGGGTGTACCACTTATTTGGATAAAAAATAGTTTAATTGTAGCTTTTGGGGGAACATTAATTGTATTTCTGCTAAGTTTATTCGGAGGTTATGCCCTTGAAAGATATGAATTTAAAGGTAAAGGAGTTGGGGGCTTTTATATGGCCTTAACTTTTATACCAACTATTGCTATTCTTGTGCCATTACTTGGGTATATGGTTATGCTTAAACTATATAACACCTTATATGCTTTGATTATTGTTAGCGCTGCATTTAATACACCCTTCTCAACATGGTTAATGAAAAGTGTTATTCATACAATGCCAAGAGAGATAGAAGAGGCAGCGATGCTAGATGGATGCTCGCCCTTTAAAGTACTCTATAAGTTCGTAATTCCTACATGCGCTAGTGGTATGGCTTTTATATTCACTTATATATTCATAATGATATGGAATAGTTATGCCTTTGCATTTGCTTTAGTTCCAGATCCAGATTTAAAAATTTTGCCAATGGGGTTATTAGGCACTATGGAAGGCGATCCACGTGGTGGTATTGCATGGACACAGGGAGCTGCTATGGGAATTATTATGGTATTGCCAACAATTATCGTATTTTCTATAGCACAAAAGTGGGTTGGTAGAATATTTAAAATAAAATAGTATGAGATGTTGGCATTTACCTAAATAGCTTCGTCAAGTTAGGTAATACTATATTATTTCTTTTTATTTTTATAAATTCTATATAAAATTATAATCCGTTTTATAGTATTTTCATAATCGCATTTTTCTTTCAAACATGGAAAATAATAATCAAAGATTTAATCAAATTCTTTTTTTACATTTTGTGTTTAACTCTTGCCATTTATATGCTAAATGATAATATGATTCATTATCTGAATGAACAATTTTTATTCTTATTTTTTAGAATTTCCAGTTTGAAAGCTATTTAAATATAGTCTCATCCATTAATGCAATTTCATATTTATTATTTTAGAAATTTTTCTAAAAGAAATAGATCTAGAATAAGTATAAATTCCATAATATTACTAATTCTATGGTAGTTCTTTCTCTTTTAAAAACACAAAAAATTAAAAACTATAAATACATATTACTTAACTTGACAGAGTTCGCCATAAAAAACAAAAATTTTATATTTTATTTGGTGTACAAATAAGAGGGATAAAGAAGTGGTAGAGTCAGAAGTGGAAAAAAGGATAATGAACGTGTTTAAAGAAGGAAAGTCAGACGAAGTGCCTTGGATGCCAAGAATAGAGCATTGGTATAATGTGAACAAAATTTTAGGAAAATTACCAGAAGAATTTAAAAGATTAAGTCTTATAGATGTTTACAGAAGATTAAATGCTATAATGAGACTTTATATATCCGTGGATGGTGTATATGGTTTTCGCACGCCTCCTTATGGTACTGATGCAATTCCAATTCCTTTAAGAACAATAGTCTCTGAAACAAGTCCTTGGTTAGGTTTAATAGACAAAGAATCTGACATCATAGTTAAGAAACAAAAAGTTGAAGATAAAATAATAACATATTATGAAACGCCCATAGGAAAACTTAGAACTATTGAACGCTTGACAGAATATGGGTTTTCAAGCTATTTTATAGAGTATCCGGTAAAGAATATAGAAGACTTAAAAGTCTTAGAGTACATGTTGGAAAGAACACAATACATATTTGATATGGAAGCGTATAAAAAATTAGAAAATTGGCTAGGGGGTCTTGGTATGATATGGTGTAATGCACTAAGGACACCTCTACAGAGACTGCTAATAGAGTATATGGGTGTAGAAAGAACATTCATAAACTTATATAGGAATAAGGATAGGTTAGAAGAGACCATGAATGTAATAGAGCAGTCAAATGCAAGATTTTATGCTGTAATAATGAATTCTCCTATTAAAGTTATAAATTTAGCAGATAACTTAGATTGTAGGATAGTGTCTCCAACATTATTTAAGAAGTATTATATACCATACTATCAAAAAATATGTGATGAGTTACATAAGTCTGGTAAATATGTAATCACTCATGCGGATGGTTATGTTAAACACCTGCTTCAGCTTTTTAAAGAAACAGGATTAGATGGTATAGAGGCAGTTACATTTAAACCAGTAGGTGATGTGACAATAGAAGAAGTAAAAGAGACATTTAAAGATGAGTTGATTTTGATCGACGGCATACCTTATTGGCATTTTTTACCAGAAGTGAGTATAAAAGAGTTTGATGATATCGTAAGAAAGGTGATAGAAACGTTCAATGGCAGGTTAATCTTAGGCATATCTGATGAGATGCCTCCAAGAGGAGAGGTTGAAAGATTAAGAAGGATTCCAAAGATAATATATAAGAATTTTTCTTAAAGAATTTAAAGCATATTTCTATTTAAGCTTCATTCTATTTATGATGCAAATAAATTTGTTTTTATTTTTTTATTATGGCTACAGCTAGTGAAGGAGAAATTGCAGATTCTATTATGTTAAGATAAGTTTTATTGATTAGAATAAGAATGAGCTTAGAAGAAAGGATTGCAAAAATTGAAGGAATATTAGAACAAATGGATAAAAGACTAAATCATTTAGAATCTAATATGATTAATCTTAATAAAAGAATAGATAGCTTATTCAAATGGTTAATTGGATTAATATTAGGAATGTGGACTACAATAATGATAACATTAATACCTATTCTCTTAAAAATTTTAGGATATCTATAATTTTTGAAAAAATAAGCTAAAATCAAAATAGTTTCTTAAAATTATAAAATAATAAAAAAGAATAAAAAAATGCTTATTATTTTGTTTTCATTTTTACTTTTATTTCTTAATTCTTTTTTTAAGCTTAGGATACAATAAAGAAATTATTGGATTTGAAATATAAATTGAAAGATAAATTAAATGAAGATGATATAGCAGATGCAATAAGGAAAATAATTAATGAAATTGACAATATAAAAAGTAAAAAAGGATTGAATGATCTAAAAGAGATTTAATAAAAGATGTAATGGTTAATAAATTAAAAGCAATAGAAGGGAAAAATATACAAAGAAACAATATTAGAAGATGGAACAATAAAATATTTAATGCAAATTAATGCAAGAGAATTTGAAAATGTGGTTGGAAAAACTCCAATAGGAAGCTATGGAGTTTTTATAGGAATTACAGAAGATGGAAATATAATATATTTCATAAGAGAGATAGGTAAAGCAGATAAGGGTACGCTTCATTTTGGAGCAACAATGATATATGAAAAATTAAAGACAAATAAAATTTATGTAATATTGGAAAAAACAATAAAGACTTCAGATGAATTCTTTGACTTCTTTAAAGGAAAAATTAAAGAAGGAATAGAGAATTTAAATGATATATCACTTGATGATACAAAGCTAAAATTAATATTAAGTAGTGGAGAAAATAGGAAAATAATAAATATTGAAGATGTAGAATTGCATTATGTTACGGTAGAAGGATTGCTTGGTTTGAAAGGGAAGCTAAAAATACGATATGAAAAAGATGGAATAGAAATATACAAAGAGGATAGGGAAATAGGGATATACACAGATGGAGATAGCATAGTTATGAAAATAAAGAAGGGAGAATATAGAAGGAAAATAGAGAGTATCACGATTAGTAAAAATAAAATAATGATTAAATACTATACTGGAGAATATGATTATGTTCCTGGTAATGAAGCAATACCAAAGACAGCCACTTATACAATATTCCTTAATTTAGAAGGGGAACCACAATATAATAAAATTGGAGAGAAAATATATAGATGGTTCTTAAATGAGGAAGAAGTAGAATTATATAATCTTTTAGAAGATGCTACGGCAAAAGGGAAATTAGGTCAGATATGGGCAAAATATATAGTACACAAATTCCTTAAAGAAGTATTAGGATATGATGTTAAATCAATAGAAATAATTGGGGTAACAGGCACAGAAGACCTTAAAATAGTAATAAAAGACTTAGGAGAAATTCCAGGAGAAGTAAAAGCTTTTAGATACTTTAGTGAAGATAGAAAAAACCCATCAAAAATTAAAAGGGGATTTTCAGGTATAAGCTTACTAATATAGAGAAGGATGGTGTGGTGGATCAAATTTTAAAAGATTTTAATAGAGATGCTTATAGCAAAAGTCCATTTGGAATTGCGGTAATAATTGGAGTGGTTAAAGATTATAATATAAATGATGTAACTATAGAAGTTGATGTGTTAATTATGTGAGTTCCTAAGAAAGGAGAACTCGAAATAATTTGTAA
>Ga0185307_1001644_pt1 | contig 12099 bp, 10 predicted proteins | sample LHCtaG_FD_128010 | JGI IMG/M metagenome (GOLD analysis project Ga0185307, IMG submission 128010) | Hot spring microbial communities from Little Hot Creek, USA to study Microbial Dark Matter (Phase II) - LHC4sed_matched (SPADES... | ecosystem: Environmental > Aquatic > Thermal springs > Hot... | reverse complement strand
GGCATGGTGGTAATGGCGATGTATGTCGTCATCGTTTACGATGTGGAGCAAAGTCGGGTAGCAAGAGTTTGCCAATATTTGAGGCGCTTCTTGCATTGGGTCCAGAACAGCGCATTTGAGGGAGAGTTGACTGAAAGCCAACTTGAGCGCATCAAACAAGAGCTATCCGAATTGATTGACCCAGAATACGATAGCGTTTACATCTACCGCTTGCCCGATAGGAAGTTTGTGAAAAGAGATGTAATCGGGCAGGAGAAAGCTCCGATAGAGGCTTTCATATGAGGGTCCGTGTAATTTTCCAGGCCGAAGGCTTGGTGTGGGTTCCTTGGCATTATCCGGAGCTGCTCCAAGGTATAGCTTACAAGGCTATAAGAAAGGCCTCCCCTGAATTCGCCTCACGCTTGCACTCGGAAGGATTCGTGGTCGGAAGCCGGCGTTACAAGCTTATAACTTTCTCTTGGCTCTTCCCGCGATCAGCAGCCCAGAGGGATAATGGTTTGCTCATGTCCCCACCTATAAAATGGTGGCTATCTTCGCCATTGCTTCCTGTAATGGAAGCTTTTATATTTGGCATCCTTGCCTGGTCCGAAATCCGCCTAGGAAATCAGGTTCTAATAGTAGAGAAGATTTATCTGGAGCCCCCATTCTACCCCGGCGAAAGGGCCGTTCTGGAAACCCTTTCCCCAATCGTAGCTTCTACTGGCTTAATGGAAGGTGGCAAAATGCGCAAGGTCTTCCTATCCCCCGAAAGCGAAGAATTCTCCAGGGTAATCACCGAAAACCTCCAGCGCAAGGCATTAGCGCTTTGGGGCAAGGAAATACCGGAGGGGAAAGTGGAATTTAAACCTCTCAAGCTCCGCTCTAAGCTCGTGCCAGTTCACCGGATAAAGGTCCGCTGCTACGAGGGGATTTTTGAAGTAAAAGGCCACCCTGAGTTAATATTATTGGGGTACGAAGCTGGCTTTGGGGAGAGAAACTTCCAAGGTTTCGGGATGATGCGCACTGTACCGGAGGAGTCCCATGAGCGCTAAAATCGTCCTGATTGATGATGACCCTGAGACGGTGGAGACCCTCGGTGAGTTGCTCAGACGCAACGGCTACGAGGTGGTGGGGGTCACAAACCCCGAAGAGGCGCTTTCCACAGTCTTCTTGCAGAACCCAAACCTTGTCGTTCTGGACATAATGATGCCGGGGGTTTCCGGGTGGGAGATATGCTCAAGGCTCAGGGAGTTTTCACCTGTCCCAATCTTGATGCTCACCTGCCTTTCAAGGGATGAGGATAAAATCAAAGGCCTTGAGCTTGGGGCCGATGATTATTTAGTCAAGCCCTTTAACCCCAGAGAGTTCCTCCTCAGGGTCAGGAAACTCCTTGAGCGTGCCGCAGCTCCTCTGGAAGAAGTGCTGGTAGAAATAGGAGAGCTAAAGGTTGACTTGGCTGGGGGTAAGGTTTACAAAAAGGGTAAAGAGGTTCACCTAACGAGGCGGGAAAGGCAGCTTTTCTTCTACCTTGTCCGCCACCGTGGCCGGACTGTTTCCCAGGATGAGCTCTTGGGGGCATTGTGGGGGCTTGGGTGGAAAGGGGGTAAGAACCTCTTGAAAACTTACATCCACAGGGTTAGGGCTAAGGTTGAAGATGACCCCCAGAACCCTTGCTACATCCTAACCGACCGTTCAGCCGGCTACCGGTTTGTGGCCGAGTGAGGATGACAAAGAGGTTTTCCACCGCGGAGAACGCAAAGGGTTTTGTGGTTGGTCACATAAGTTGTGATTTTTAGAGGAGGAGCTATGGAATGGATTTTCCGTGCAGTGGCTTTTTCCCTATTCATAACTTTGCTTCTCGGGGCTTGTTCCAAAGCCACTCCGGCCCCTTCGGAGATACGGAAGCCAGCTGTAGCCGGCCAATTTTACCCCTCTGACCCGACCGAGCTTTCCAAAATGGTTGAGGCGATGTTGGGTAGAGCCCAGAAAGTCCTTCCTTCGCCTCCGCAAATCTTGATAGCACCCCATGCCGGCTACATCTTTTCGGGGCAGGTAGCAGCTTGGGCTTTCAAACAAGTGGAGGGGGGCCGATATGATGTGGCCATCATAATCGGCGGAAACCATTACGTGCCGGGCTTTCGGCAAATTTCGGTCTATGCCGGCGATGCCTTTGAAACGCCCCTCGGCTTAGTTCCCATAGCCAAAGAAATTGCAAATAGCTTGCTCGAGCACAAAGGCATAGTCTTTGACCGAGAAGCGCACAGGCAGGAGCATTCGGTGGAAGTGGAAGTGCCGTTCATCCAAAAGGCTCTCCCTGGCACCCCCATAGTCCCAATAGTGATTGGAGAACCTTCGTGGGAGAATGCCTCCATACTGGCCGAAGCCTTAGCCAAAATTGCTAAAGGGCGCAAATTGCTCTTTGTGGTTAGCTCTGACCTTTCCCATTACCCTTCTTACGATGATGCCAGAAAAGTTGACCGGGCTACTTTAGAGGCCATTATATCCATGGAGCCGGAGGTTTTCCTCAAGACGATCAGGGAATGGATGAACAAGGGTATACCTGGGCTCGGGACGTGCGCCTGTGGTGAAGGGCCTATACTTGCAGGCATGATGCTGGCTCAGAAGCTCGGCCTCAACAGGGCTACGGTGTTGCGTTATGCTAATTCGGGCGATACGCCTTTTGGGGATGCGGAAAGGGTGGTGGGCTATGGGGCAGTTGCTTTCTGGAAAGAGGAAAGCGATAGGCCTGCCCCCACGCCTGACTTGCCATCGCTTGAATCGCTTGCACCATCGCTTGAGCCTATATCCCTTCGGCCTGAACAGAAGGAATGGCTCCTAAAGGTGGCCAGGGAAACAATCGGGTCTTTCCTGGATTATGGCTTCGCTCCCCTTTACAAAGCGGAGGAAAAAGAGTTCCAAAGGCCGAGCGGGGTCTTCGTTACCCTCAAGAAGCAAGGGGAGCTTAGAGGGTGCATAGGGGAGGTTTTGCCCCGAAGGCCCTTATTGGTGGCCACGCAGTGGGCTGCACTGGCCGCTGCTTTCGGCGACCCACGCTTCCCGCCGCTGTCCCGAGAAGAGCTGGATGAAGTCAAGCTTGAGATTTCGGTCCTCTCAATCCCTCAGCTGCTGGATGACCCAAACAAAGTGGAGGTGGGGAGACATGGGCTTATAATTGTCAAGGGGGAAAGAAGTGGGCTTCTCCTGCCCCAGGTGCCAGTAGAGGAGGGATGGAGCAGGGAAGAGTTCTTGAAAGGGGTCTGCCGGAAGGCCGGCTTGCCTGAAGATGCGTGGAAAGATGGGGAATCAAGGCTTTACACTTTTACAGCGGATGTCTTCGGGGAATGAGGGGGCAGGCAATTTTGCCCACCCCCTCTGCGGTTACTCTCTCAGCTCGGCTTTGATAGCGTTAGCTAAGCGCCTTATCCCTTCCCTTATCCTTTCGGGGGGCTGGTTAGAGAAGTTAAGGCGCATGCAGTTGCGGCCACCACCGTTGGGGTAAAAAGCAAAGCCAGGAACAAAGGCCACTTTCTCTTCCTTGGCCTTTTCCAGGAGCCTCTCCGAATCTACCTTCTCCGGCATGGTCACCCAAAGGAAAAGCCCGCCCTGCGGTCTGGTCCAAGTGACCCCTTCGGGGAAGTGTTCTTCCATAGCCTGGAGCATTACATCCCTTCTTTCCCTGTAAACCCTCCGGATTTTGCGGACATGCTCTTTGAGGAGTCCACGCCCAAGGATATCGGCAGCGATGAATTGTGGGAAAGTAGCAGTGTGGAGGTCAGCCCCCTGTTTGGCCAGCACGAGCTTGTTTATAACCCGGCTTGGTGCTGTCACCCACCCTATCCTGAGGCCTGGGGCCAGGGTTTTAGAAAGGGTGCAGAGGTAAATTACGTTTTCCTTGTGTAGGGTTATGAGGGGGACTAAGTCCTTGCCCTCAAAGCGGAGCTCTCCATAAGGGTCGTCTTCCACAATGAATGTTCCGTAGCGCGCTGCCAGCTCTATTATCTTGTACCTCCGTTCTTCGCTTATTGTGACACCGGCGGGGTTGTGGAAGTTGGGGAGCACATAGATGAATTTGACCTTGTATTTCTGGAGCAACTTCTCCATAGGTTCAATCAAAATCCCATCATCGTCCATGGGGACTGTTAGGAAGCGTGCGCCGTAGGCGCTCCAGGCCTGGATTGCCCCAACGTAGGTGGGCTCGGAGGTCAAGATGTAATCCCCGGGGTCTATGAAGACTTTGCCCACCAGGTCCAAAGCTTGCTGGGAGCCTGTGGTGATGAGGATGTTTTCTTCTTCAGCTGGGACTCCGTATTTTTGCATTTTTTCGGCCAGGAGGCGGCGCAACTCGGGATGACCCTCGGTAGGGCCGTACTGGAGGGAAGCAGGGCCATAATTGGCCAGGACGTATTCGCAAGCCTCCCTAACTTCCCTTATTGGGAAAAGCTCCGGGGCAGGCAGTCCACCAGCAAAGGAAATCACATCGGGGTGAACGGTGAATTTGAGCAGCTCCCTTATTATGGAGCTAGCCATTTTGTGGGTTCGGGAGGCGAAGGTTTCCTCCCAATTGGTGGTGTATTTACCGTCAAAAATTGAGGTTGGCACGCTTATTTCGGTCAAAATATCAACCTCCATACCCAATCCCTCCTTGAGAAAATTAAAAAGCCGCCTGTATTAAACTACAGGCGGCCTCCTTGCTCGTTCTTAAGGTCTATAAGGACTATAAGTAGTAACCCAACCATCTCTAAACTTTCCCCCCCATCAGCCCCTTCGCTTTCAGCATTACAAATTATAGCACGCTTAAGCCTGGAGGTCAAATTCAACTTAAGTGCATCCTTTCCCGGCTGTCTCGTTTAGCTGTAAACGACCAGGCTCAGCGAATCAGGGATGCTAAAGCGCCCCTTTTTACGCCGATTGAAGTAAGCCTCCTTGGGCCTTTGGCCTGTTGCCAGGGCTAAGGTGAGGATTAGAAGAGCTACCTCACTCCTTTCCTGCCGCATTGTACCGCTTGATGTGGCGGTAAATGTACCAAGCCACTAAAGCCAGTAGGGCAATGGCTATTGGGATATCAAATGGGCGCATTATCTCCCTTACTTCTCTCCAGTGTTCGCCGAAGACGTATCCGGCGAAGGCCAAAGCCCAGCACCAGAGGAAAGAGCCGGTAAAGGTGAGGACAACAAAGCGGGCAAAGTTCATCCTGGCCACGCCCGCAGGAAGAGAAATAAAGGTCCGAACGATGGGCATCAGCCTGGAGAAGAAAGCCGTTGACTCACCATACTTTTCAAACCACTTGTCTGCTAAGTGAATATCGTGCGGAGAAATGAGGATGTATCTTCCGTAGCGCAGGAGGAGCGGTCTTCCCCCCTTAGCTCCAAACCAATAAGTCAAGACTGAGCCAATGGTACATCCTATGGCCCCAATAAGGCCAGCCCAAGCTGTGTGCCAAGGGGAAAGGCCTTGAGCTTGGACCAGCATCCACCCAGCAAGAGGCATTACAATCTCGCTGGGCAAGGGTATGCACGCACTTTCTATGGCCATCGCAATTACTACACCAGTCCAGCCAATCGTTTGGAAAAGTTCTTGAAGGAATAAGACAATCTGCTCCTCAATTGCATGCATAGGCCTACCCTTCTACTCAGATTTGTTTGCCTATGAGGCGTTCGTATATAGAGCGGAAAACCTCATCGGAGTGGAAGAATATTATGAGCCGGCCTCCCCTACGCCCCTTTAGAATTTTGACCTTAGTGCCTAAATTCTCCCCAAGTTTTGCCTCAATTTCTTTAAATTCAGGCGGGGTTTCTTTGGGGGAAGCTTCCTGTGGTTCTTGTAGCTTCTTCACCAGTTCCTCTGTCTGGCGGACGTTCAGCCCTTGCTTTATCACTTTCTCTAAAGCTTTGATTTGAAGCTCGGGGGTAGGGAGGGCCAGGAGAGCACGGGCATGACCTTCGGATATGAGCCCTTCGGCCAGGGCTGATTTAACTTCGGGCGGAAGACGTAGTAGCCTTACGGTATTGGCTATGGCAGTCCGACTTTTCCCTACCCGTTTGGCCACTTCTTCCTGGGTGAGGCCAAACTCTTCTATCAGAAAATGATAGGCTTCTGCCTCCTCCAAAGGGTTAAGGTCAGCCCGTTGAATGTTTTCCACCAGAGCAATCTCTAACATTTGCCTCGGGCTAACCTCTTTCACGATGGCTGGAACGGTGCTGAGGCCCGCGATTTTAGCCGCATGCCAGCGCCTTTCCCCAGCTATTAGCTGGTATTTCCCGCTTTCTGCGTCATGAGTAACGATAAGGGGTTGAATGAGGCCATGTTCCTTTACCGATTGGGCTAGCTCTTCTAAAGCCTTCTGGTCAAAGTTCCGCCTAACCTGGAATGGGTTAGGGATGATTTCATCTACGGGGATTTCCTTTATAGCTCCGCTCTCTTCTAATCCGAGGGAAGGGATAAGGGCTTCAAGCCCCCTTCCCAGGCCCTTCTTCGCTCCCCCCATCGCCCTTTTCTCTCTCCGGAGGCTTTATCCAATTGATTTCTCGGCCTTCCAAAACGCGGCGGCGCTCTTTAATTTGTTGCCTTATAGCCATGAACCTGACCCCAGTCTCCCTTATCCACTCGTTCAAATGCTTCCTTAGCCCTTCCGAGGTCCAGCGGTCCGAAATCCCCCCAGAAAAGTCCAGCTTTGCTTTACCTTCTTCCATTACGATGCAGGCTCTCGTTCCGCAGATTGGGCATTCAGCTTCAGGGCCTTCCAAACGGAAGAAGTCGGAGTCGCACACAGGACATATATTTCCTTGGGGCACAAATGACCTCTTCTCGCCTAAGGCGACTCGGCGGCCAAGCTCCCTTACTTTGCTGACGATTTCGTCATCCAAGAGGCTTTCGCCGGGGCCAGGGTAGAAGGCGGTGACGCTTTCCACCGGCACGAATCCCAAAGCATAGAGGAAGGCGTTGAAGAAAGGTCTTGCTACTCCCCTCCAAGGAGGTAAGCCCGCAACCGCTATGACCCCTCCCGGCTTCAAATCCTCATCTTTCCTTACATCCCATTTTGGAGAAAGCATAAGCACGCGGTCAAAAACGCTTTTGAGGGGGCCAGGGACGTTGAGGAAATAGGTTGGGGAAGCCAGGATTAAGCCATCGGCTTGAGAGACGGTGTCCAAGAAGAAGCGCATGTCGTCCTTTATTGGGCATTCTTCATTCCGGAAAGCGCACCGCATGCAGCCTGTGCACGGCTCAATGTGGAGGTCGCTTATCCTTAGAGCCGCTACTGAAGCTCCGACCTCTTGAGCCGAGGCTAAAGCTTCCCTTACCAACACCTCGGAATTACCCCAAGGCCTCGCCGAAGCTACCAGACCAAGTATTAACCCCATGGTTATGCCTCTTAAGCCTATTCACGGCTGTAGGGCAGGCCTGAAGCGGCAGGGAACCTCCTCTGCCCTATGGCTACGGTTACCACCAGCAGTGTGGTCACATAAGGAATCATGTGCACAAAGTAGAAGGGGATTACCTCCTTTACGCCAGGGGTAATGGCTACGGCGTAAGCGAAGCCCTCGGCGAAACCGAAGATGAAGGCCGCAGCCAAAGCCAGGAGGGGCTCAAGTCCGGCAAAAACAACGCAGGCCAGGGCTATGAACCCTCGCCCGGCAGAGATTTCCTTCACCACTCCGCCGAACCATCCGAGGGGCATAAAAGCCCCACCTAACCCACAGAGGGCTCCTCCTAAGGTTGCCGTGAAAACCCTTATGAGGTCAACTCTTATCCCAGCCACATCGGCAGCTTCGGGCCTCTCCCCGCAGGCCCTTATCCGGAAACCGAGGACTGTCCGGTGGAGAAGAAGCGAGCCAAGGATAGCCGTTGCTATGGCTATAATAGTTACGGGATTGATTCTACCTATTGGCGTGGAAATGGGCTGGACCATTAAAGAGCGGGGGAAGAGGTGGATGCCCGGAAAAGCCCAGATAGCCCTCAGAAGGAAGGGGACAAATCCCAAGGCAAAGATGTTTATGCCCATCCCTGCTACTACTTGGGCGGCTCTGGCATATACACTTATAAGGCCCATGAAAAGGCCGATTAGAGCCCCGATTAAAACCCCGAAGAGCAAACCTCCCCAGCCGTTTCCGAAAAGCTCAGCTCCGTAGACCCCTAAAACCGAGGTTATGAGCAAAATGCCTTCAAGGCCAATATTGACTACTCCTGCCTTCTCGTTTATGCACTCGCCTACCGCAGCCAAGACCAAAGGGGTCATGGCCAGGAAAGTAGCTTCCAAAATTGAGAGGGGCTTGAGGCCGGCTATCTCAATGGCGTAGAAAGCAATCCCAGCTATGATGATTATGGCTACAATCCAGAAAATCCTCTGCTGGCTCATCGCTTAATTCTCCTCCTTATGATAGCCCAAAGCTCTGGGATTGAAAGGGCCACTATGATTATGCCGTTTATGGCCCTCACCATTTCTGAATCCACGCCCGCTTGATACTCCATGTAGCGTCCTCCGTGAGCCAGAGCACCGTAAAGGATGGCTGCCAGGATTCCGCCCAAGGGGTGGTTACGGCCTATTAAAGCTACTCCTATCCCGTCAAATCCCAAGGAAGAGACGTTCCCCAAGGTAGCGTATAGAGACCAAGCGGGTGGTCGGCCGATGATTTGGCTTGCTCCGGCAAGCCCGGCCGCTACTCCGCCCAGAAGGAAACTAATTAGGATGACCTTCTTAGCTGAGGCGCCAGCGTAACGGGCAGCATGGGGATTTTCTCCTACAAGCCTCAGTTCGTATCCAGCTCTCGTCCCCCACAGGTAAAAGTAGACAAAGAAACAAAAAGCCAAAGCTACGAAGATTACGGCCGTGAGGGTTGAGCCTTCGGCTAAAATTGGATACCTTGCTGTGGGTAGAGCTGGAACTGTCCGCTCTGCCCTGCCAGGCTGGGCGAGAAAGTAAATGGCCAGGTAGATTGAGAAATGGTAAGCTATCCAGTTGAACATTATGGTGGAGATGACTTCATGCACCCCACGCCAAACTTTAAGGAGAGCGGGGATAAAAGCCCAGAGAGCTCCTGCCACCATGCCGGCCAAAGTAGCTGCCAGCACGTGTATTACAGGCGGCAAACGTAAAAGGCCAGCTACTGCTACTGCTCCGATGGCCCCAAGGTACATCTGCCCTTCGGCACCTATGTTGAAAAGGCCGGTGCGGACCCCAAGGGCAAAGGTTATGGCCGTTAGCATTATCGGGACAGAGAAAGCCAAAGTTTCCAAAATATCCCCGGGAGAGCCGAAAGCTCCTTTGAAGAGAGCCGCATAAGCCTTCAACGGTTGGTACTTGAAAAAGACCATAAAAATTGAGCCTACTATTAGCCCTAAGACTATGGCCATTAAAGATTCAAAGATGGGACGAAGAGCTCGGAGCAACCTCATTTTTCCCCTCCGGCTTTATTTTCTGACCCGCACTCCACCCATCATCATGCCTATCTCTTCCCGTGTAAATTCCTTCAAAACACCCACTCCAAGGAACTCTCCTTCATACATCACGGCCACCCTATCGCTCAGCTCAAGGATTTCGTCCAAATCGGCCGAGACCAGGAGTACCGCTTTCCCTGCATCCCTCATTTTTATGAGGAGCTCTCTGATATAGACAGTTGAGGCTATATCCAAGCCCCTTGTGGGGTGAGCAGCTACCACAAGCGAAGGCTCCTTGCTGAGCTCTCTTCCCACAAGGAGCCTCTGCTGATTTCCTCCACTTAAGCTCTTAACCGGCGTCCTTATCCCAGGGGCGACAACATTGAAGGACTTAATAAGGCGGTCGGTGAACTTCAGGATATTATCCCAGTTCAACCTACCGAAAGCTCCTGCAAATTGGGGCTCCCATTGCCTTCCCAATATGCTGTTTTCGGCCAAGTCAAAGTTCATAGCCAGGCCAAACTTGGCTTTATCTTCAGGGATGTGGGAGAGGCCAAGGCTGTAGAGCTTGCGGGGGCTGAAAGCAGTTACATCGGAATTTTTGAGCCAAATTTCACCCTTAATTGGCCGCCTAAGGCCGGTTATGGCTTGAACGAGCTCGCTCTGCCCGTTACCTTCAACTCCAGCTATCCCGAAAATCTCCCCTGCCCTTACCTCAAAGGAAACGCCTTTAACCGCCATAGTCCCAAAATCACTCATGACGTATAAGTCCTTAACTTTGAGGATAGGTTCCCCTGGCTCTGCTTCGGAGCGGACCGCTTGGGGGATAACTTCTTTGCCCACCATCATTATGGCCAATTTATCAAAAGTGGCTTCGGAGGCAGGGAGTTTACCAGTAACAACCCCGTTCCGCAGGACTTGAATCCTATCGCTTATTTCTACGACCTCACGCAGCTTATGAGTGATAAAGACGATAGCTTTACCTTGAGCTTTAAGCCTGCGCATTACTTTAAAAAGCTCCTCTACTTCCAAAGGTGTGAGGTAAGAAGTGGGCTCATCCAGGATTAAGACATCAGTGCCGCGGTAGAGGACCTTGAGTATCTCCACCCTCTGTTGCACTCCGGCCGAAAGAAGCTCTATCGGAGTATCAAGGGGGACAGAAAGGCCTGTCTCTTCCATCAAAGCTATGACTTTTTCTCGTGCGCTTTTTAGGTCTAAGGGCGAAAGCCTCCCAGCTTTCTCTTGGCCTAATAGGATGTTTTCTAAAGCCGTAAACGGGGGGACTAAAGCAAAGTATTGGTGGACCATGCCAATGCCCAGTTTAAGGGCATCGGAGGGGTTGCGGAAGTGCACCGCTTTCCCATTGTAATAAATTTCCCCAGAAGTTGGGGGCAAAAGGCCTGAAAGTATTTTCATGAGCGTGGTTTTCCCGGCCCCGTTTTCACCTAAAAGGCCAACTATTTCACCCGACCTTAACTCAAAATCAACCCCTCTAAGGGCAACCGTGCCATCAGGATAGACCTTGTGGATTGACTTCATCTCAATCGAAAACTCACGGCTCATTTCCTTCTCTCCCAGAAGGTTTTAAGGCTCGATTGGAAAGCCACGGCAGGGAATAAAAAAAGCTTATCCTGTCTAATGCGGTTTAATTTAAAGAGGGGAGGGGTTAACCCCCTCCCCTCCTGCCCTTTACCCGAGTTCATCGCGCCACTTCTTGATGAGCTCTTCGGTGGTGACAGCCGGGACCTCAACTGCGCCGGAGCGGATTTGTTCCTCAAGCTCCTTAGCAGCGCGCCAGAGCCACTCGGGCTGGGCATCCCTCATCTTCTTGACTTTCGCGCGGATCTCGTCAGGAGCCATGGGGAGGACTTTCTTTCCGGTGAGCTTCTCGGCGTTGACCCCCATTTCAATGAACTCATCCAGGTCAGCCAAGGTGCTCACGGATATTCCTTCCATAAGCTCACCGGCCACTTTGGTTCCGACGCCCAGGACCAGGACGCCTTTGTTTTCCTTGACGATGTCGCGGAACTTGCCGTCAACTACCAGCTTGGTGGCGTAGTATACGCCCTTGTCAACCCTCTTCATCATGCTGGCGATGACGAAACCGGGGTTGATCCAGTCCTGGTTGGCGTCTACACCGATCCAGAAGGGCGGGCCGAAGTCCAGCTTCTTCTGCTCGGCAATTTCGGAGACAGCCTGGTTTATGCCCAGCCCTAGGGGACCGGCAATATTATACACGGCCACAGCGTCCTTGGCATACATGGCCTTGGCTGCTTCATAACCTTTGGTGATATCGCTGAAGGTTCCGGTGTAGGTCCAGAGGACAAAGTCCTTGGTGTAGTCAAAGGCCTCGTTGGGCACGTTCTTCTTTAGCCATTCAGTGGCCCAGCGGGCACCCCACTTGTACCCGATTTCAAACTTCCAGAGGACAGGAATCTCAATTCCCAGAACGGCACCGATGTGAGGCTTATCGTAAGCAGCGGCCAGGAGGGCAGCAATAGCTCCAACAATAGCACTGCCCTTGTGCTCCTCATATACGATGTCCATGAGGTTGGGGAGAGGATACTTGTCCGGATACTTCTCCTTAATGATGGACTGGGCATAGGTGTCAATGCCGACGAAGTTCTTGTCGGGGTACTTCTGAGCGACTTCAGCCAAGGCGTCGCTGAGGAGGAAGCCAACTCCCACAATCAGCTTGACATCGGGGTCCTTAGCAGCAGTGGTGAGGTTGGGGACGTAGTCGGCTTC